>Ga0153929_1000479_pt1 | contig 15076 bp, 16 predicted proteins | sample TSNJ013MetaG_FD_104689 | JGI IMG/M metagenome (GOLD analysis project Ga0153929, IMG submission 104689) | Attine ant fungus gardens microbial communities from New Jersey, USA - TSNJ013 MetaG | ecosystem: Host-associated > Fungi > Mycelium > Unclassified | place: USA: New Jersey, Wharton State...
ACGGTTACTCCGGGGTAAACTTTCAACGTCCAGATTTTCAACGCATGATTGGCGACATCGAAAACGGCAAAATCAATCTTGTGATATGCAAAGACTTATCACGGCTGGGGCGCAATTACATCCTCTGCGGGCAGTACACGGAAATCTATTTTCCTGAGCGCGGTGTCAGGTTTATCGCCTTAAACGACGGTTATGATTCGCTGAACACGCCGGGGAGCATGGATATCACGCCATTTAAGCACATTCTAAACGATATGTATTGCAAAGACATTTCCGCAAAAATCAAATCGTCTTTGCGCACAAAATCGCTTAGGGGCGAATATCTCGGCTCAAAAGACCCCTACGGCTACCTGCGTGACCCGAATGACAAGCACAAGCTGATTGTCAACGAGGAAACTGCACCCATTGTACGGCGAATGTTTGAGATGTGCGCGGGCGGCTACGGCGCGAGATGGATTGCGACCAGATTTAACGAGGAAGGTATCTTATCGCCAGCCGACTATACGAGATGGCGGGAGCATGACCCGGAAAAAGACGGCGTTTTTGAGCGCAAGTGCTTTTGGACGCGGGTACACATGAGGACTATGCTCTGCAATGAAATCTATATAGGGAGCATGGTAAACTGTCGCCACATAACGCCGAATTACCGCACAAAAAAGCGGGTAAAGCAGGAGAAAGAGGATTGGATTGTCGTGCCCGATATGCACGAACCCATCATATCCCGCGAACTGTTTGACGAAGCGCAAAAAGCCCTTGCCATCCGCCTGAACATGACCAGCAACGCTAAAGGCCCGAAAGCAAGGGAAGATATTTTTTCAGGGCTGTTCAGATGTGAGGCTTGCGGGACATCCATGCTCCTGCACAGGACGGGGACAGGGTACTATGCTTACATCTGCCGGAAACATCATCAAATCGGCAAGTGCGCCTGTTCCAGCCACTACATCAATTATGACAAATTTCACGCGGCGGTATTGGCGGACATAAAGAAACACGCGGTACTGTTCGCGAAGGACACGGAAAAGGCGGCGCGGGAGTTGGCGGCGAAAATTGGGCGGGAGGACGAAAAGAAGCTGGCGCGGACAAAAAAAGAACTGACCGGGGCACAGAAACAACTTGCCGAACTCAACGTAAAATTAAAAAAGTCCTATGAGGACAACATGAGCGGTAAGCTCCCCGACCATATTTTCAAAATGTTCATTGCCGACTATGACGATGAAAAGGCCGCGCTGAAAGAGTCCGTCCGAAGCATGGAACAGGCCCTCGAAAAAGCGCGGAACGCGGAAACGGATGCGGACAGATTCGTGAAGTTGGTACGGCAATACGCCGGGTGTGAGGAACTTGACCGCTTTATGCTCCATGAACTGATAGAGCGTATCACCATCTGGGAAACGCCGAACATGGGGCGGTATCGCAAGGGCAAGGAAAAAGTTATCACAATTTACTATAAGTTTGTGGGCGCGTTACAATAATCCATTCCTTTATACACTTTTGACTGCTCATCGTCAAGCGAAAGTCGGGCATATAAAGCCGTTAATCTGTTCCCTGTCACAGTAGTAACCTCCCGTTAAAGTAATAGCTACGCGCCATATTTAAATTATGGCGCGTAGCTATAAAAACACAAATGTGCCGATTATGCGACCGACGCAAGATATGCCCTTGCGTTCTGTTCGATAACCTCTTTATTTATCTCGTTGAACACTTCATCAAACGGCCTTGTGCCGACATATTCACGCTCAACAATGATTTCAACGTCAGTATCCATATTGGCCTCCAAAATCCTGTATTAACCCACAGCTAAAAATTAGCGGGCGTCGCGGTTTTTCTGTTCCCTTTTGCGCTGCCAGTCGGCCAGCAGCTTCAAAATGGTGTCCTCCATCTGCCGTGCCGTGTAGCCTTTGGGAAAGAAATTCCGTATGTTGTCCGCTTTCAGCTTGATCTGCTCCTTTTGATTGGGCTTTTCCTCCGTCATAATGGCGAATATCGCGTCCATATCCAGCTTGCCGTCAGCACTCAGCTTTTTCATGCGCTGTGCCTGTGCAAGTGAGGGCGTGGCTTCCTCACTCTCCATTGTTACAAGCAGATCGGCCTGCTCTTTTTCGGCAAGAAAAGATAATTCCACAGCGGGGGAAAAGGCGATTTTGCCATCGTCCACCATCTGTAATATCTGTGGGCTTAACTCGGTCAAGCGGATATATCGCTGTACCTGTCTGCCGCTTTCGGAGGCTTCAAAACCCACAATATCGGCGCTTTCAAAATTCCCGACAACTTGTCGGGAATTTTTGCCGGGGCGTCCTGCCTTTCGTTTGATAGCGTCTAATTTCATCTTGTAGGCGTGTGCCTTTTCGGACGGCAAAACGTGTTCGCGGTGCAAATTTGAATCCACAAGGGCGATAATAGCGGTATCTCTGTCCATTTTACGAGCAAAGGCGGGGACTGAATCAATCCCCGCCTTTTGCGCCGCCGCCCTTCGGCGGTGTCCCGATATGATTTCATAACCGCCCGTTTCCAGCGGGCGCACCACAAGCGGCGATATTACGCCATAATCCCGTATGCTGTCTACCATTGCCTGTAATTCCTCGTTGTCAACCACCTTGTAGGGATTTTCGGGAAACGGGTGTAAATCCACAAGAGGAATATTGATAATGCTCTCTTTCACCGGGCAGTCCTCTCTTTCTTGCTTTTCAGTTCTTTTAAAACATCCGGCGCTATGCGGTTCAAAAGCTGTTCCTGCTTGCGGAGTTGTTCGCTCAACTGGTAGGCTTGCCGCCGCGCTTCCAGCAGTTCCTCATCCTTTCCGGCAATACGCGCCCGCATGTTGTTGTGAACAGTAGTGGCGCGACTCTCGGCGGCGCTCACCGCTTGTTCCAGCGCTTTCACATGACTGTCAACCTTTTTGACCTGGGCGGTAAACCTCACGGCGTCAGGAAGCCACGCAGACAGCAGAGCAAGGGCTTTGTCACGCTTTTTACCGGCGTTAAAGGCGTTAATATCGACAAGGGCGGCCTGCACCTCAGCGAACCGTTTATCAAGCCGCTCAGCCATTTTGAACAGCCACACAGGGATATGCTTGCGGCCTGTTTCCATTGATGATATGCCGCGCTCCAGTTCCGACCAGCGGGTGGACATGGCGGCGTGATAGTCGCTCTGCCAGCGCGACAACTGCGCCTGATTGCCCAATATCGTCTTTGCGGACAGCTTTTTGTCCTTTGTAATCGGGCAAAAAGAAAGGTGCATAGGGCGGCTACCGATAAGACAGTATGAAAAACAAACTGAATTAGGGTAGCTGCCAAACAGGGTGCAACAAGACCGCATATCATTTATAAAGTGATATGCGGTCTTTACTTTGTATTTCTAATCGAATCATGGAATCGGGCTTTTTTCTTATATCGTGTTATAGGTGGCATATATCTTTAATATAGCATAGTCTTAGAGGCTTGCGCCCCAAAATGTCACCACGGGTGCCATAAGTAATGGGTGCTATTCAATGTAGTGTTTGAACTCTTCAAAACATAGCTTTATCTGCTCCGAATACTTCTCGATTCCCTTTTCAACATCATGGATAAACACATTTATTTTTTCGCTTTGCGGTGCAGATGCTTTTTTCTCTGCGAAATAGGTAGCAAAACTGTCAGGAGTATATTGATTGATTTCTTCTTGATTTATTCCAACGCCAAGAACAAGTGAATATGTAGAAGTTTGTAATTGCTTAATCGTATCTAATTCCCAAGTGGTTAACAAGTTTCCAAACAACTCGATGCCTTTATCGCATTCGGATTTTAGCTCATAAGCAATAACTATATATTGCAGAAAAAGCTCTTTAGGCGCATCAATGGGGGGGGACTCTTGTAACATCCCATGTTGTCTTTTCACAAGATACAAAAAACTATGCAAAGAGTATTTTTTCACTTGAGATATTTCTTCATTCTTCTTCTTTTTCAGTCCAATGGAGTAGATTAATAGACAAAACGAAAGGACTAATCCCGTAGTACAGATATATGTAATTATCTCTTTAATGCGAGGAATATCCAATGTAAACTTGAGAGAAATAATTTCTTTTATAGGAACTTGCGTATTGCAAAAAACAATCCCAATTATACAGATTAGCAAGCCTAAGACACACCACACAATGTAAAAATGCGCTCTTTTCATATAATTATCTCCAATCTGCATTGATAGTCGATTTTCAAGTTTTTTCAAATTATCTTTCATATCATTATTCGTTAGGCTAATCACCGTAACATGATTGGGATTATTTCGGATAGCTGCAATTTTGGATAAATAGATGCCAGCAAAGCGTATTATGCTCCGCTTCATTTTTGGCTTTTCAGACTTGTTGCCTTTTATCCTAATAAAAACCTGCTCATACATGTTGTGCAATGCTAATCCATACACAATAGGAAGATTGAGCATGAGCAATAGAATGGGAAGCAAAAATTCCTTTAATGAATCTACGTTCAAGATATCTGTAGGATTTTGTAATATATGGATAATTGTATTGATGATAACGACAATACCAAAAATAATTAAAACTCCATCAAAAAATCGCTTAACTTTTTGGTGTTGTTTTTCTCTTGATGCTAAAGCATATAAAAGACCAACTATAATTGTTATAGGAACAATTATTATTTCTGTAAGCAAGCCAAATGTCCAAAAATTCAAAACAAACTCAATGATTACAATTAACGCTATATTCTCTTTGATGAATTTAACGAAAAAATGATTATCTTTAGCCTTTTCAATAGCCTTAACAAATAAAGGCAGCTCCACGAAAACAACCCAAAAAATTGTATCTTTGAGCAAGTCCATTGTCCAAAATCCAATAGCGTAAAGCGAATATGTGGCGAGGCAAAAATAGAGCAAAAAAGCAATGTAGAAAATGACAAACTTACGGCAAAACAATATTGGTATAACTGACTTCAAAAACTGTTGAACAGGCTTTGTAAAAACAGAAATGGCAATGGCAAGTATTAACCAAGCGCCAATCGCAATTTCTCGATTGTTGAAAATTTCTTGTAATTCGCTCACCATTAACCCCTCCCATAATCAAAATCTATCAAGAATATTATAGCATAATTTGTCTGAAATTCTACCCTAATCGACTAAGGGCTCCCGCTATTGGCCGATTTCGCATTTTGAATAAATCAAAGGAAGCGCAGAGGAGCGCGTCATTATTTACTTCTGCTTGTAATGCTCTTTCATGATTTCATCAAATCTGCCGGATTCTATATCGCGCTTTAACAAATCATTAAACATCCGCGCTGCCGGTTGAATTATCTGCTCGTCATATTCTTCATCAGTTAGTTCAACGTATTCTAGTACACGGCTTTCGCCAGTTTTTAAGTTGCATTCAATGGCGGCGGGCAGGATGTGTTTACCTTTATTTTTCTTTTTCATTGTTACTCCCTTCTGCTCCCCTGCAAACAAAGAGTATCATGCGTATGGGCGTTTAGAAATGAGCGCTTTTTTTCACTTCAAAGCAGCTCCCAGCTCATAATCACATTGAGGGCGTAAGCGGTTTACTGCTTACGCCCTCTTGACTGCCATACAGCAAAGATAGGAAAAGCCGTCAAGGGCGGCGCAGCCGTTCATCTTGACCCTTGACGGTTTTTCGTGGATTTGCTATGCCCTCGCTTTTACTGTGTTGTTTTGGGTGCGATTTCGTCAATTATATAGCCTGTGTGCAGCGTTTAAGGGTAGGGGTGGCATTTCCCTCCTATTCAGCCTTGTAATCAAGCCTGAACTTCAAAATTGTCACCATTAACTTTGCTACTATCTTATCCTCTATATCATGGTTGCCATAGTTCAATGTTCTAATATAGGGCATATACAACCTTACTAATGCTGTCATGGCTTCCGCATCACCCACTATTACCTTTTCAATCTGCTCATAAGGCAATCGTTTATAGTCATACTTCTTCATGCTCTATCCGCTCCATTTCTTGACGTAATAATTTTAGTGACCTGTTTTTGTGGTAATTAATTGTATGGCGCTGATACCCATACATCACAGCAATGTCTTTTTCTTTAAAGCCCAAAAAGAAACGCAACAAAACCACATCTCGCTTTAGTGTTGGTAGCTTCATCATAGCTAATGCCAGCCGTTCGTTTTCAATCGTGATGACTTGTCCTTTGATATAGAAATGGCTTTCAAGCTTAAAGTTAGGTTGAATGATGAAGTAATCGTCCAGACCGCTTGTTTCAAACGATGTTTCTTCTAAAAGATAATTGAGCGATATTTCTCGCTGTTGTTTCCGCTTGATTGACTGATAGCAGGTGTGAGCTTCAAAGCGCATAACTTTCTTGCAAAAGGCATCAAACGAACACACGATATGCAGCTTGTATTCAGGGGATAACATCATATTTCACCCCCTTTCCTCCCAGACAGGGGGCTATTGCAAAAACCGCTTACATAGCTTCTTTTGCTGCACAGGCGGTTAACAATAAGAAACAAGGACATCGCGATACCCTCCTCGTACCGCCGTATCCTTGAAAAAGGGTAACTTTAATACACCCTCCGTAATCTAATTTCAAAAAAGGAAAACGGCGGCTTTGATTTTAATTTCAAAACCGCCGTTTTCGTTTATGTGCCTACCCCCACAACAACGGTTCTGTATTCGTTGTTGTGAATGTCAGTAATTGCATAGCATATTATGTTATCAAAAAAGAATGAGCCGATAGCTGTGATTTAACTCACAATTATCGGCTCTGCGTCTTAGCGTCTGGCTCTTTGATAACTGACATATTCAGTTGTCGTACTGCGATGATTGTTTTCTGTTTGCACTTCGGGCAAAATAAGGGGAAGTTTTCAAGTACCGTATCTTCTCGCATTTGTATCCGTGTTTTATTTTTACAAACGGGGCAAAGTAACCATTCCGTTTTCAATAACATATCACCCCACAATTTTTGCAACACTTCGAGCAGATTATTCCTGCACTTTAACTCCAGTCAAATTTCCACTTGCGTCATAGACGGTACGAACCGTTATGTCGCCTCCGTCAACAGATTGAAGCATAAATACGCCGCCATTGTTCTTTTCATCGATAAATGTTTTTACTAATTGACCTTCATAATATACGTTTCCTATTCCGCCCGTAGTAGAAGCAACGAACTCAATACCGTAATCTTTGTAATCAGAGAAAATCTCTTCAAATGTTTTTCCTCCGGCGCTTGATGTGCTGCCTATCGCCGTTGTTTGTGGCGCACCTCCATTTCCTTTAAGAAAATCAATATCCCTCGCGTCAAACTCCTGTTGACTATATGCCACAATAGCGGTTAATTCACCAAATGGGTCTATGCTTCCATCCCTATTGTCAATAACACTGCGGATGGTGTGGACATCTACCATTCCATCTTCATTGAGATAATCGTAACGTGTGGCACTCATGCCGGGTTCAATCTCATATCCATCCCAAAAATAACGCACTAGCTGGCCATTAAAAAGCATTTTGTTGTTTGCATTATAAGAAATACCAAACTTCTCATATTCGGGAAGAGGCTCCCATTGTATTGCGACAGGCGCTTGATTTCCGTCTGATATTGCCGTATTTGTGACCCCTGAAATAAAATTTGAAGAAGCTGAACGCCTTTCTTCTGTTCGCCTATTATATTCTGCTTGTGACGATACATTGAATCCCACAGGACTATTGTTTTCGTATACAACTGTCAAGTCTATCGCGCCAGAGACGTTTCTACCGGCAAAACCATCAGGACCCATGGATTCCGCTATAATAGTCCCCATCACATCATCTCTTATTTCGCGCACAGGATGTTCCTCATACATCATTAGACCGGTGGCCTTGTCAACGCTGACGCCAAGATGTTCATACGGCTTGATGGCCTCTTGCAACGAATCCGAAACAAGATGTATATAATCCAAATCAGCAGCAATATCAGTCGGAAGATAACCACTTGTTTGCGGCGAGGCAGTCGCGGCATTTGTGGCGAAAGCAAAGCCCGTTCCAACAGTGAAGATTAATGCTGCACAAACGATAACAAGGCCAGTTCTCTTTTTTCCCATATCCATGATTGAAAAAATCCTTTTCTTCATCCCTTTTTTACCCCCGTAAAAGTTAGTTGATAAAGCTGTTTTCATCTTTGATTGATACTTCACCACTCCTATTATTGTTTCGCTGTAATGTTGACGCATGTCAACGCTTGTGTTTTGCACTGTTTCAGCATCGCAGGATATTTCACATAGTATGTCAATTGCTTTCGCCATCAGGTAAACAATGGGATTAAACCAGTGTATAGCGGTTGCAATCAACACTAAAACCTTGTAGCATAAATCTTTCCGCTTCAAATGGACAAGTTCATGTTTGAGGATAAAATAAAGTTCGTCTTTGTCAAGATTCGTATGCGGTAATAAAATACAAGGCTTTATAAAACCTATCATCATGGGACTGCCTATGCAGGGGCACAAGTGTAGGCTGATCTGCTTGGACACTCCCATTTCAATTTGTAGACTTTGCAGTATTGAGAAGAATTGGCCATCCGTAATACTATTGCTCCAACGTCTTACCATTTTTATAAAGCAATAATGCTTGATTACATGGTAAGCAAGAAAAGTCACTATTCCAATAATCCACACAATGGCTGCTATCTGCCACCAAGAAATACTTTGTGTTGTAGGCAGGAGCATTGTATTTTCAACAGGCATGGGCATAGTTAACGGCGCTCCATTCCCTATTTGAACAATCGGCAAGGTGGTTTCGCTCGGTACGGTCACTTTGACAATAGGATTATTGAAGTGTGGACGGAAAGGGATTATCAGTCCGACTACTGCAACAAGCCACGCATAGTAACGGCTTTTTGCAGAGTATCGCTTTGCCAAAAGCGGCGTAATTGCCATGTAAAAAAGCATAAGTGCCGACATGGCAATCGAACAGGTCAGCAGGGTAACTATAAAGCCTTGCATATCAACCCCTCCGTTCTTTTGCCCATCGGAGCAATTCATCAATATCCCCATCACTTAACGCCTTATCATCGTACAGGGTATTGACAAGATGTAGAAATGAATTGTCGTGAAATTGTCTGATAAAATTACCCGTTTCAAACTTTAGGTAATCTTCTTTGCTAACCATCGGGAAATAGGTACGCTCCTTGCTGTTTTTCTCGGTTCGCAAAAAGCCACGTTCCACCAACCGCAGCATAAGGGAAATCACCGTCTGCGCTTTCCACTCCCGTTCATTCCCAAGCTGCTCCATAATGATATTGGTCGTTATGGGCGGGTCGTTTGCCCACACCACTTTCATTATGTCAAACTCTGCGTCCGGCAATTTTTTTATGTTTTCCATTATATCGTCTCCTCTAAGGCAACTGTCTACATTGATATTCTACATCTGCCGAATTTCTTTGTCAATAGGTTTTCAAAACATTTTCTGCACTTGTCGAAAATGTAGTGGCGATTTGTTTCCTGCGAATGAATAAATATTGTGGCATTTCCATACTGCTGTTTGTTGTGGAAAATGAAATAACTTTTCTTCATCTTTGCCAAAACGAGATTTTCAACCGTAGTAGTTATAGAGGGAGAAATTGTTTTGCGCCAAGTTTGCCAAAATCCGGTTTTCCATACAGGTAGTTAGTGAGGGAAAAATTTCGAAATGTTTGGCAAAAGTGCCAGCTTCAACCGTAGTAGTAATGAAGGGAGAAATGCTTATGGAAAATCGTTTGCGAAACGTGCAAATCATTGTGCGGGTGACGGCAGAAGAACGGCGCTTTATTGACGAAAAAATGAAGCTGGTACCGACAATGAATTTATCTGCCTATGCCCGGAAAATGTTGATTGACGGCTACATCATCAATCTGGATTTACCGGAGTTGAAAGCACATGCCGCACAGCTACAAAAAATCGGTGGCAACATCAATCAAATCGTCAAGCGCATGAACCAGACAGGAAGCCTTTATAAATCTGACGTTGAGGAAATCAAACAGCTTATGGCTGAAGTCTGGAAATCTGAACGCAAGCTATGGTTCCACTTCAAAGGTCTTGCCGAATAGAGGGTTTGGGATACTTCCCAACAAGCATTTTGCAGGGCAAAATACGGAAACGGCTATCCGTTTCCTATGCTTGCTACGTAACCACTACCATAGAAAGGATGGGATAGGAATGGAAAAGAACTGGAAGATAGTAGACGATCATATTGTGGTGAAAACACCGCTTTCACAGGAGCTTCCCACGATGAAAATAACGCTTCAATCAGGAAAAACGACCTATCGCTTTAGCGGCAGCTATGATGGCAAGCATAGCGTATCGGCAAAGGTTTTGCGGCTCATGGATAAGGACGGTGAAAATGATGGTGAAAAATCCTCTGAGTCCTGATATAATGGACTCATGCAATCCTGTATTGGCAGACTGCCCGCCAAAGGAGGATATTGATATGCAAAGGCAGTCTGACAAAATCACCGCCCTGTATTGCCGTTTATCGAGAGATGACGAGGGGACGGGAGACAGCAACAGCATTGTAAATCAGAAGGCGATATTGAGTAAATACGCGAAAGAAAACCGTTTTACAAACACCGAGTTTTTCGTAGATGATGGGTACTCTGGCGCAAACTTCGATAGGCCAAGTTGGAGCGAGTTGGTTGAACTTGTGGAAGCAGGTGGTGTCGCAACCGTTATCGTGAAAGACATGAGCCGGCTTGGGCGCGATTATCTCAAGGTAGGATTTTATACGGAAGTCCTCTTTGTTGAGAAAGGCGTTCGCTTTATCGCTATCAACAACGGTATTGACAGCAACAATCAGCAGGATAATGACTTCACCCCGTTTTTGAACATAATCAACGAGTTTTTTGTTCGGGACACGAGCAAAAAAATTAAGGCGGTCATGAAGAACAAGGGCGAATCCGGCGAACATCTCTGCACTATCCCACCGTATGGGTTTGTCAAAGACCCTGACAATAAAAAGCGGTGGATTGTGGACGAGGAAGCCGCCGAAGTTGTACGGCGCGTTTTCGGTTTGTGCTTAGAGGGTTATGGTCCGTCGCAGATTGCCCGGATACTGGAAGCTGATAAGGTGCTTGTCCCGTCTGCCCACTGGTACGCAAAAGGTATACCTTGCCCGTCAAGGCCGCCCGCCAATCCTTATCGTTGGGTTGCGTCAACCGTATCTGATATTTTGGAAAAGCGAGATTATCTCGGCCATACGGTGAACTTCAAAACCTATAAGCAGTCCTATAAAAGCAAGAAGAAGTTATACAATCCAGAGGACAAACAAAAGGTCTTTGAAGATACCCACGAAGCTATTGTTAACGTTGACACTTGGGAACGGGCGCAGGAGTTACGCCGAAACAAACGCAGGCCAACACGAACAGGCAAGACCAATATGTTTTCCGGCCTTGTTCGCTGTGCTGATTGCAGGGAGAAACTCTATTATTGCACAAGCAACAATTTTGAAGCGCGGCAGGATTATTTTATTTGTTCCACTTCAAGGTTGAAAGGCACAGAGGTTTGTGGGTCGCACTTTATTCGTGCGGCGGTGTTGGAAGTTGGCGTTTGGGCGCACATGCGGCTCGTCATTTCATGCGTTGCCCACCGCGAAGAACAATTCCGTAAAGCGATAGGTGCAAAGCACAAAGCCGAAGCAAAACGGGAACTGGCGGCAAAACGTAAGCAGTACACACAAGCGGAACGTCGCATAGAGGAACTCAACCGCCTTTTTAAGCGTATTTACGAAGATTATGCCAACGAAAAATTATCCGACAGTCGTTTTGAAATGCTCTCAAAGGATTATGAGCAGGAACAAAACGAATTGAGGGATAAGCTGTTGCAACTTGACGAAGAAATCACACAGCAGGAAGAACAGGCAGAAAGCATTGACAGGTTTATCGGCAAGGTCAAGAAATATCTTGATTTAGAGGAATTGACACCCGCCATTCTCAATGACATGGTAAAAGCGGTATACGTCCATGCTCCAGTCAGAGAAGATGGCGAGAGGATACAGGACATTGATATTTCCTATGACCTCATTGGGATACTTCCGCATTCCTTGTTGATGAACTTGCAAAACGGAGAAACGGCATAGCCGAAGCCATACCGTTTCCCGAAAACATTCTTTATGCTGTTTTATTGAGCCGCCCCATATGGGGCGTTTTTTCGTCCATATGCACCACGGCGGCTATGATGTTGTCCTTACCTATCTTTGCGGCTATAAACTCAAACGCGCGGTTGAAATACTCCCGCTGATCGGGCGGCGTCAGCGCGGCCATAAACTCAGGGCTTGCGGTTATCAGCGTTTCCACCATGACGGTGGAATCCTTGCGGGTACGACAGCCAGCCGCCGTAATCAGCCGCATGACCTCACGGCGGTAAGTCTGTTTTTGCAGGACAAGGTGATAGTTTTCCTGTTCCCGTCCGGCGTCAATGTCGGGGTTACTCTTGTAGGCTTCCTTTTTGCGTTCATTGTGGGCGTAGCAAGCAGTCACGCCGCCCATCTTCTTTTTTGCGAAACGTAATATCGCGTATGCCATGATTGAACCTCCTTGAATGTTTGATTTTTAGATGGTCGAGTTTCAGGATGTGCGATTTTTTGCCTACGGCAAGTAACACCGCAACACCGCAAAGTGGTATGGATTGCGGCCTTGCTTCGCGGCGACCTCATCCACAAGCGGCAAGGAAAACCCCGCAGGGTTTTCCTTGTCAGCGGTGTTGTGGTGTAACACACTACACCTACTCCGTAGGTGGTGTGCCAGCCGTTCCCGCTGGACACCCTTTGAACGTGCGAATTTTAGTGATGTCGAATTATCCAAGACCGCAAAGCTAAGACCGCAACCCATACCACTTTGCGGTGTTGCGGTCTTACTTCACTTTGCTAAAGTCCAATGCCAAGCGCCGTCTTTCCGGTAAGAGCGAACCTCCGCCGTCTGCTTTGCGTTCTCCGCTGTACGCCGTCCGATACCATGCTCCGAAAGGCGGGTATAAACCTCATTACAGGGCATATCCGAATAACGGAGCATTTCTGTAATCAGGCAAACGGCTTGCGTTTCCTTTGTGGTTTCACGTTCTAACGAAGTGCCGTTTAACAAAGCGTCAAGGCTGATGTCATATTGACCCACCCAACGGAATCCGCTTTTGTCCAATTCAAAGGCTATCGGTTTACCCTCCGGGGCAAGGCTGGACTTCAAATGCGCCATAACCCTTGCCTGTGGATTATCCTTGTCCCTGCCAACAAGCAGGATGGAGCGGACAGCGGCGGCAATGTCGATTGAGCCTAACCCACGGTACATCCCTTTGGTTTGTCCTGCCGCCTTGTTCATGTGGCCGACAATGAGCATGGCACAGCCTGTACGCTCCGCAACAGCCGCCAGAGCCTTGAATACGGGGCGTATTTCGTTTGCCCTGTGCATATCCACATTGCCGCCTAAATAGGCTTGCAGAGGGTCGAGGATTAACAGCTTCGCCTGTGTTGCCGTAATTGCCTGTTCTATGCGGCTGTCCGATAAAGTCAATATCTGTTCGCTTTCATCAATGACGATTACCCGCGAACAGTCCGCGCCGACTTCCTCAAGCCTGGGTTTGATGGTGTCGGCCAGGCCGTCCTCGGCGGTTTGGTAAATGACCGTTTGCGGATCGGCGGCGTCCTCTGTTTCCGGCATGGATGTTCCGTTGGTGAGCAGCGCGGCAAGGGCCAGAACAAAGGTTGTTTTGCCATCGCCCGGATCACCTTGCACAAGCGTTATCTTGCCGTATGGGATATACGGATACCACAGCCATTTGACGGTTGCGGCCTGTATATCGCTCATGGTGATAAGTTTCATATCTCAGCTTCCTTTCCGTTGAGGTTAACGTATATATGAAAAGCACCGTAGCGGTGTCGACTTGCCGCTTCGGTGCTTGTAATCTTCTAAAAATGGAAAAGGACTGCCGAAGCAGTCCTTTTCCTAATGCCTTATTCCTCATCGCTCCCGAACCCGCCGCCGTTGGCAAGCGTTTCAGCCATCAAGCTAACGCCAAGACGGAAACCGTAGGTAAAATTTTCATAGGCGTACAATGCCGCCGAATGGAAATACATTTCGTCCAAATTAACAAGACGTTCCTTGTCATTGGCCGCGAGTATTCCCATGAAATACTCACGTTCATCTGCTATTCTGTGGTGTGTTTTGCTGTATTCAGGGTCTTTAGGCTTGATATTCTCGGCGGGGTACAATTCGCCATCGTAAAGTTGTTGTAAGAGAGTTTTCATAGCGTTTCCTCACATCCGAAAATGCTGAGAAATGTATAAATCTTGAAACTATCCCGCAAGCCTTGTATATAGGCTTCATCTGAAAAATCGCTGAATTTTGCACGTTCGCCGTCGTAATGGTCGTGAATAAACAGACGCTCCTCCACTGAAAAACGCTCGAATAATTCATCAACCCTTTTTTTGCTTTCAGCCACCTTGCGGCACAACTCTTGATATTGGGGGTTGTCGTTCAAGCGTTTATACGCGATTGCCCGCCTTGTGGTAATAAACTGATAGAGTATATCGCGTGTTTCATCCGTCATGCGTACACAGCCTTTCCTAATTTTCGACAACCCATCTTGAAAAAAAGTCCGGCGCATGATAGAATATTTACGCCAATACTGTCTTTCTGACGGTTGCGGTCGGGGAAGTGGGCGGCTTTCTTTGCGGGAGTGCGCCCCTTCCTTTTTAATTGAGGTCGGCATATATCATCTTTATCCCTTGCCGGATAACATCCGAACGGCTCAATTTAAGCCTTTTGGCGCAAGCGTCAAGCACCTTGACCTCTCCGCTGTCCATGCGGATTTTCACGGTTTTGTCTTTGGGATTTTCAGATACAGGGCGACCAACTTTTTTAGGCATTCCGTTCACCTCCTTTCGAGTGCCCACAATAATTTTAATGTTGTGTCCTCGAATATTCAAATGTGCAAAATAAAAAAGGCCATAATCTTCATTATCATGTAGTAGCATGATAGAATTGGATTACGGCGGAAATTTATGTTTGTTTCGTCTTTAGACGATAAGGTGAAGCGATTACGTAGGATTATTTCGGAGGATAAAACATGGATTCAACAGTTACTTTCTATGTTACTCGACATGGGGAAACATTACTTAACCATTTACATAAAGCACAAGGTTGG
>Ga0153929_1000480_pt1 | contig 15034 bp, 13 predicted proteins | sample TSNJ013MetaG_FD_104689 | JGI IMG/M metagenome (GOLD analysis project Ga0153929, IMG submission 104689) | Attine ant fungus gardens microbial communities from New Jersey, USA - TSNJ013 MetaG | ecosystem: Host-associated > Fungi > Mycelium > Unclassified | place: USA: New Jersey, Wharton State...
GACACACTCCCAGCTGCACTCTTGACACTTCCCAGAGCCGCCGCATTCTGCTTTGGACTTTCTTTGATTCCTTTGGAGGATATCGCGACCGCAGGGATTTTTTCTCTCGATGATGAATTGGTGCGGCTAGTTAGAAAAGGAGGCATAACGGTACCGTTAGCGGACGAAGGCAAAGGTTTAGCAAGGGGTGGTGTAGCACGGCGTGAAGTTGGGGACGCGGCGGCAATAGCATCAAGTACATGTCGAACATCCAGTGGTATGGGAACGTTGAAGACTATATTGACTGCTTTCCAATCCACAGCAGATATCATCTTGAATTCGCACTGCTGGGGTGGTCGACAGCAACCAGGCCAGCCATTATTATTGTTATTAGGCACAGTGTCTTTCCGTTGGACAAAGGCGGCCCACTTGGAATGGGTGAGCTTTGGTGGAGACAATGGAATACAAGCGCACCTTGCACCAACCACACCCATTAAAAGACCCGACTGTGAATGTCTTGAGTAAAATAGGTCGCTACTATCAAATCAACATGCCTTCTGCGTTCCTGAGATACAGAACATCGAAGCGAGGGTGCACGGTGCGGTTTCGACAAATTTCACGTCTGTGAGGACACTTTGTGTGGGGAAAAACCTTGCACATGGGGCAAAGCTTGACATTGAGGTCGACAGAGCCACATGGATAACACATCTGAGCCTGGAGCAAGGCGAGAGCCTCGAGGCCGGAAGAATACTGTTATTTATTTGATTTCACACACTCCGCACTTGCACAGCCCCGGCTTCTCTCCCTCCGCAACCATGGGCAAGTCTCAGAGCAAACTTTCTGCTGAACAGCTTGCAGACCTCCAGAAGAACACATATTGTGTGTGTCTACCTCTTTCTCCAGTTACAAATCTCATACAATCACAGTCGACAAGAAAGAACTACAACAATGGTCTGTTTATTCAGCGGATAGCCACATATCAACTTACTCCTTTTCAGGTACAAAGGATTCCGCAAGGATTGTCCGTCTGGCACTTTGGATAGGACAGAGTTCTCGCGGATATATAAGCAATTTTTTCCCTTTGGCGATCCCGCAGAGTTTGCAGATTATGTGTTCGACGTGTTTGATGAAAACAAGAACGGGACTATCGATTTCAAGGAATTCATCTCTGCATTGAGTATCACCAGTCGCGGTGCACTTGATGAGAAGCTAAAGTGTACGTTTTGCCTGCACTTGATACATTGGATCTGATTTTGTTGTTTTGTATTCCTTCCAGGGGCATTCCAGCTGTACGATATCAATAAAGACGGCACGATCACCTTCGACGAGATGCTGCAGATTGTACAATCAATCTATAAAATGACCGGAGAGATGGTCAAGTTACCGCCCGATGAAGACACCCCAGAGAAAGTACGTTTCCTGGCCAGATTTCCCCGACTTGAATCTGTCGTTGCGTCATAGTGTCCATACGCACAGCATTGGTGGAGGCGAAGTAGCAGCTGACAATTTCGTTTTCCAGCGTGTGGAAAAGATCTTCAGAAATATGGACCGGAACAAAGACGCGAAGCTGACTTTTGAGGAGTTTGTGGAAGGGAGCAAGCAAGATCCCACTATCGTTCGGGTGAGTTAAAAATAACGGATCAAAAGAATGACGCACTCAGAGGATTCTAGGCCTTGTCCCTTTATGACGACCTTGTGTAATCTCCAGACGCTCATTCCCCTTGACCTGCATCCCGTTTTGCTTGTATACTATATACTTGCTGACGATGATTACCACGCCCTTATGCTACACTTTGGTGCTTCGAATATCATAACCATGTAATTGTAGGAAATGAAGTGCACACCAAGTCAAAACTACACAGACGGCAATTTGCCGTATCTTCTCAGTACTCGATTCTCGACATCCTCCCCAATCCACTTGTATTGTCCTTCGTCGAACTCGAGGTTCTCCTTTTCCTGTTTGAAGAGTTTGTTGTAATCTTGAGGGACAGCTGGTGCTGCGGCAGCCATATTTGGCATGCCAATCATCTGTTGTAAATCCATCCCAATGTCTGAAAATACAATAAGTGAATGACACTGCGCGAGCGACGCTGACATTTACCTTCATTACCCAGAAGCAACTGATAGACGCCATTCAAACCAAAGAAGTTGAGGAAATACCAAGACAGCGACGAGACCCATCTCGTATCCATGTCAGGTGTTGAAATGCCCCGTTGCATCATTGGTTTAAAGCCGAGCGTCAAAGGGAATGGAAGCTTGGCTACGAAAACAATAACAAGAAAACGATGAGTCATGGAAAACTCCACATGATCTGCAACACCTACTAGCAACAAACCCCGAGAAGAAAAAATTCACCCACCCCATAATTACCATCTGAGGAATCATAATGACCGTCTGGGTCTTGAACTGGCTCATCATATTATCCATCTGACTCGGATCTGAAAACAAATTCGGGGGAAACTCAGGTTCGTCTGACTCGGCACCACTTTTCGTGACTTTTTTCGGAGCTGGTGGACCATCCTTGAGGTAGACCCCATCTGTGAAGGCCTGTTTGAGGTTTTGCGAAATGGTCAAGTAAAAAAGGGGTGCAAGGGGGGAATGTGAAGCGGTCGAGCGGAGAACTTGAGAGCGTGTAAGAGCGTTCCTGCAGTTATTATTCAGATTGTGGCGAAACAAAGGTAATGAGAGGTAATGAAAGGAAAATATGGTATGCAGCAACAAGAAACGTACTTTTCACGAATCTGCGGACGGGTTTGTGACTTGGGTTTGCTTTGAAGCAACAGCAGCACATGATGGCGTAAAACACCAACCAGAATCTGACATGAGGAAAAATTACAAACCTCAGCTGAGATGACTAACACGTATAGCGCACCATGACCAGACTGATGGGAAACAGGACCCAATCCCGGATAGACGGGTCTAAGTACAGTGAAGCTCTGGTTTCAGTGTAAGAGAGCATGTTGGGCAGAGAAAAGAGAATAGACGTACGCGTTGGACATACTGGAGATGTGGATTTAACAGAAGAGTAACCAGCCATCACTTCGGGATCCAAACATGGCAAGCCGCAGCCTCCCTTCCCCTCATGGATACCTCTTCCACGACCCTCTTCGAAACTTACGAGCAGGGTTTCAACCAGCTCATTGAGAGCACACGAGATAAACTCGAGGGCAGTGGAAAAGATGAGGTTGGCGGTGCGTCGGTCCATCCAATCACACCAAGTCTTTACTGACGATCTTTGCAGAACAGCGCAAAGCCTCTCTTAGGAGGGTAGAAATGGACCTGGACGAAGCGGATGAGATGGTATGGTCTCCTTTGACTCAGTCAATCCCCATCCTCCAGGCTATATAATTATCTAGGTTTCCCAAATGGAAATCGAAATTCAGGGGATATCTCAGTCAATCCGTAGCACCTATCACACTCGTCTACGAACGGCCAAAAGCTCGCTCACGACTTATAAGAAGTCTCTAACAGATGCACGGGCAGGATTGGCTCGTGTAGAACTGCTGTCGTCATCTAAATCCTCCCCGGGACAAAGGGAAAGGGAAAGCGGCGAATATTCTAACTCGGATGATCCGTATACGTCAGACCGCTCGAGACTTCTTGCTGGTACGAGTTTACTTGAAGACGGGACGAAAAGACTACAAGAATCGCAAAGGATTGCCTTGGAAACTGAGGGACAGGGTGCCGACATACTAAGGAGTTTGAGAGGGCAACGGGAGCAAATTGAGAACTCAAGGAATGCAGTGAGTTTGCCACGGCTTCCTCGGATAACTAGACTCATGATGTTAGTTATGGCGAGCCGATAGTGCTGTTGATAAAGCATCTGGAACGCTTAAAAAGATGGTTCGGAGGTTCGTACTCTTTTCGAAGGCCTTTTCATTTATCTGACATTATGTATAGGCTGTGGCAGCAGCGCTTAGTAACGTATACGATAATTGGGGTTCTAATTCTACTGATCGCCGTCATCATCTGGGAGAAGCTGAGTGGGTGATTGAGGTTGTCTACCTCCCAGTCTATACTTGTTTATTTATTTGGATTGGACCCAATCTTCTCGGGACACATAGCTTGTTTTCTTCTCCTGTAATTCCGGTCTTACGTGACTTCTTGCACTTTATCATACCATGGATGGGCCTTTCGAGTGATAACGAAGATGCTGAACCACACACAACTTGTCATGCAATCCTGTGAAATAAGAGGCCAAGGATCCCGAGTTGGACGATATGCTTGATATGGAATTCAGATGTTTGAAACTCCCAAGTCTCACCTTCTGGTTTCCTGCTATGAGCTCAAGACCAACGGTGGACCAATACCACACATCTTTCACAAAGGACGACATAATTCCAGGATTAAATCTATTTTTTTAAATTTACATTTAGAACCACAAATAAGACCGAAGGTCCCCATCTCTTCTAAAGGAAGAGTTTAAGGCAGATATCAAACAAGAGGTAAAGAAATAATGAGATGACAAGGAGGATTTCAGGTTTGAGGGCTGGGAAGAAATGTACTTTGGTACAAAGTACGGGTGGACATTCGAGGAAGGCGGGATGATCAACAGCTAGGTAAGAGTGCGGACAGAAGTCTGCCGATGGTACTATGATGCACCATAAACCGATAAAGGTCCACAACAGATTGAATGACAAATGATTGGATGAAGCGTGGGGCAGACATAGGCAGCCATGAGTACATCAAAGCACAACAAGACGCAGAAAGGGTATTGCGTCTACAGATACAGAGACAGAGAGATAGAAAAGGACAGTTGAAAGTCAATATCCCTCTGGATAGTGTTCTCTCGAATATCCACCCGATACTTGCGATGACCCATATCCATCATGTCTCATACCCGGTAGCACTGGTGAATGTCGCTGAGTTTGGAATGCGTACACGTCCTGTGATCGTGATGTCATCCTATAGCCAGGCTGCTGAGCAATTGGTGCTGCAGTCGTTGCCAGGTGTGCTTGGCTCTCATTTTCGTCATCATAGGCTATGCCGTGGTCATATAGGGTAGTCTGAGATGGGTTAAACTCAGCCCCGCAATTGGAGTATGGGTTGTATTGCGGCATGGGTGGCGGGTAATCATTCGCGTTGAAGTAGTCTGTTGTATATGTGCTGGGGGCCGGAGTACTTCGAGCCTTGGAGCCGTTAAACTCCTCGTCATCTTCAAGGTTCAGACTCGGTAATGTGGGCTGCGGTAGTGGTTTACCAACCATCTCTCCCTTCTTGTTCTTGAGATGAGAGAAATCACCCATAGCTTCCTTCTGGGCAATTTGAGCAGCCTCAGCGAGACGCTCCTTCTTCTTGCGCTTGATGATAGCACCAATGCGCTATGAGTGATGCGTTAAAGTTGTGAAGACAGATGCACAAAAATCACATACCTTATCGACCTTATGACAGCAATACTCCTATGTCACATCATCGGACAATGGTATTATCGTAAAATGACCTCGACTTACCTTGAGGTTGCCTCGAATATGAAGAAGGAGCGGTACGTAGGCAACTGCAGCGACAGTCAAGAGAAGTAATGACCCAGCAAAAACCACGACAGTGAAAAAGGAGGTGACCGTGAGAGCGGAGGTTGAAAGGGAGTTGCCCTTGAAGTATTTAGAGACATCATACCAGTCTGAAGAGTCTTCAGCGTTCTTGACGAGCCAGACAGCGTAGAGGGTGAGACCGTTGATAGTTTGACGGGGTCCGTCGGCCAGGAGTAACCGTTTCCAGCTCTTAAATCTGAAGAACACAAAGAAAGCAAAATCATCACTAAGTCTGGTAGAATTGCTGATGTGATCGAAGAAGCAGAAGTGATCATACGACCCTAACGCATGCTTAGTGAAAGTCAAAAACAAATAGTAAAGGATAACGAACGAAGCGAATAGTAGTTATTGGCCAACATATTTGTGAATGCGAACGAGATGTCGCGACTAGCAATGATCTTCTTTGCCTTCCGGGACTCGTAGGCCAGCTGCGGTGAGGTCCAATTAGGAGAGCATATCACAATCATACCCAACAAAACAACCGCACCAACAAAAATGAAAAGATGATACAACCGAAGAAGATCCACTTTCCAATGTTGAACGGGATGAACACACAACCATCGATGTTTGCACATCTTCTAAAAATCTCATTTGACCAGTTTTTGGTCGTTAACATGGTTATAGCAGAGAAGATATCGGAGACGTAGACGAGGAAGGATGTAAGAACAATGACATATAGCCATATATACCTAAAGATGTTTGTTCAATGGGAGATGCACACTGCATTGTGGTTGAGACCTACTTCAACCGCATCATAAAACCGTTGTCGGTGAATTCCCGGGTATCGACAAAGTCAAACTATAATAGGGGTCCTGAGTTCAATGAAGAATCAGCAATATAGGCATAAAATGCCCACCTTATGGTCTGGGACGTTTTCACGCTTCCACTTGGGACCTGAACACATTGTAAATGACAGTCTTCTGGGGTGGTTGCCAAGGATTCGGAATGAGCGAAAATTAGAGGCGAGCACGAGCCAGTCGCGTTCGTCAAAAATGAGCGGCAGCTAGGAAAATTAGCGAGCAGGGAGCAGGCGAACGATTGTCAAAGAGAGTGCGGAGGTGCAAGAGGAAAGTCCTGTGTCCTTTCTGTTTTGGTCTGTGGTCCTTCGGATTTCACCGAACAGCCAATCTTTCAGCACAATGACTACCGTCCAGAAAATCAAGGTCAGCTCTGATCATTGTCTTTTTAGCCCTGCTCATGGTGACTAGGAAATAGAAGATGAGATGGTGGGCAATTTTGATGTTGCAGCAGGAATGAAGCTTACGATCGCTTGTTCTTGTCCAGGCTAAAAGTGAGTTGATACCTTCCGGTCTGTACATCGGTTAATATTGGCGAAGCTCAGAAGAACAAGGCTACGAGTTACCATCTGGGTCAGCTCAAAGCCAAACTCGCAAAACTTCGGAGAGAACTCATTCAAGGCACCGGAGGAAGCGGCGGCGGCGGCGGTGGTATTGGCTTCGATGTAGCAAGGTATGTTCTAACTCATTGTTTCTTAGGATATTCGCTAATTATTCCATAGAACAGGCATAGCTTCTGTCGGATTCGTAGGGTTTCCATCGGTTGGGAAGGTGTGTTATTCTGGTTTCATTAAATAGATCTAACTTTGCTATCCCTCAATCCAGTCTACATTAATGTCAAAATTGACTGGCACACACTCCGAGGTCTCGGAAATCGATTTCACGACACTCACCACCGTACCAGGGACACTCAAGGTGCATGGCGCACCAATACAGATTCTTGATCTTCGTATGTGCATTTCACCCGCTTAATCACTAATTGTTTATCTTCTTATTTAGCTGGTATCATCGAAGGAGCGAACGACGGTCGTGGCCGAGGTAAACAAGGCAAGTATATTTTGTCAAATACTTTTCGCGTCTCATTCTTATTTTAGTGATTGCTGGTGCGGACTTGCTTCAGATCCTTCAAGTATTGATTGTAATCAGTGAATCTCAGTCGCGCGGACGTGTAATCTTATATTCATCGTTCTTGACGTCTTGAAACCTCTCGGAGACAAAAAAATCATTGAGGGAGAACTGGAGGGATTTGGAATCCGCCTAAACAAACGTCCCCCCAATATTACTGTACGAAAGAAAGACAAGGGCGGCATTGCTATCACTAACACAGTTCCTCTGACAAACATTGATCAAGACGAAATCAAAGCTATTCTAAGTGAATATAAGCTGAGCAATTGTGACGTGGCTATCAGAGAGGCGAACGCAACAGCGGATGATCTGGTGGATGTTATTGAGGGAAATCGGCTAGTATTTTCTACAAATCTGAAAATTCCCTTTATGACTCTATTTTCAGAGTGTATATTCCCGTTCTGTATGTATTGAATAAGGTATGACGTTTCACTAACACTTGTCTTGATTTCAACATTTTTCGTTTTCCTTTCTATTCTAGATTGACGTAATATCGATAGAAGAACTCGACCTCCTCTACAAGATACCAATGTCTGTACCTATCTCTTCAAAGGAATGGCTCAACATCGATGAACTCATCGAAAAGATGTGGGAGACACTAGATCTCGTACGCGTATATACCAAACCACGTGGTTTGCCACCGGATTATTCAACACCAGTTGTATTGCGGCGCGGGAGATGCACTGTCGAGGACTTCTGTAATGCCATACACAAAGAGATCGCGAAACAGATGAAGTAGTAAGTATTTCATTCTATAGATTTCTGCTCCAGATGTCGACCAATTCATAGCGCCATTGTGTGGGGAGCGAGTGCTAAACATGCAAGAGGTCAAAAGGTTGGTCTAGAACATACCCTAGAAGATGAGGACGGTGCGTGAAAACCTATAAGTATCATCCCACCCCTCTGATGGTTTTTCTCTAGTTGTCCACATTTCCAAAAAATAACAGATGACCTGACTCTCTCATTTGTGTGCATGTATTTGCTGCGTGCATTTCAAAGATGCTACAAGCAAAGGTACTCTGAATTTGAAAAAACAGGTTAATGTCACAGTTCTGTATGGATCCAGTGAATATTAGGTAAATTTATCATTGGGCTACTTAAAGATATAAGTATGGTGAATACCAGAATATGATGCTCCAAAAAAGATAGTGACTTGACAAAGATAAGATGCCTCGTCGCGCTGATCATAAAATGTCGGTTGGTGTGAAGAGACAAAGTATCACATCCTGATTGTACAGCATGAACTATGAACTGCTCAATTCCTATGTTCAGTGTTCAATTACACCAAATGTTGGACAACACGCTCAATATACCCAAGGCGTTGAATTATCATCTTGTTTTCACTGTCAGCCATTAATCAAACTCAAAGAATAAGTTCTACAAATGAGCTGGTCTATATGTTTACTGTATTGTACTTAGCTGGCCCTGATACGTCCTCTCTTCGTTCAGGTATGTGAACAGCAATCTCAAATATCCCCAAAACATACCAACCGCGCAGTACACACTCGTCACCATAAGAGGCAGGAACTCCATGCTGGATACAACTTTTTCAGGACTAATCCCATCCTTCACCTCGACTTCTGCCCTTGGTCTTTGATTCATACATGCAGGAAATAATGTCACAAATGCAAGTAAGAATAAGAATCCTGTAAGATACGCCTTCTCGGCTATATCTATAATGACAAAAATGAGCGATCTAGGGTACCTATGGTAGAAATTAGAAATATCGCGAGATGGGTGATGACGAATACAGGATGAGGGCAATGGAACCAATTGAGGTTAACATGAAAATCAGATATCTCGAATTATTAGAAATTTCAACGGTGCTCACTCATAAACCTGACGATGGAGTGGCACGTAAACAAGAATGAGCCATAATACGGAATATAACACTTTGATGATCGACTCTGATGTAGCACCATTCATTGTCAGCCAGTATCGCTGCTCCGTACGATGGTCTTTACCTCCCGGGGTGAATATAAGAGGGAAAAGTCCGAAAATGCCAGCCACACTGCACAGGATGAAGGTTCGGAAATATGCATGCCTCTCAGCCGCCAGCAAACTGAGTGCGTCATGGAGACTGAGGCTGTAAAGTAGCAGGATGTGATCTCGCGTACCTCAATGGGACGAGGAAGAGTAAAACTGCCTTCTCATGGACATGCCAACCAAACAAGAACGAACTGTAGCCACACAATGTCAGCGCAGTCAAGAAAGACTTGTATGTTGGGTTTCTCCAAAGTCTTATCAGAACAATCTAAAAGCAGAATTAACAGCGTCTTGAGCATGGACCACAACATAATCCTTCCTCAGCCCACTCTTACCAATTGAAAGCCCAGAGTAACGATAAATGTATGTATAGGTTTAACGTTTGGTATGACCGCAAAAATGGTATCACCAACAAGACCTCTTGATGTGGAGACGATGCCGGACTCGTTGATAGATATCCCAAGATCGGTCCTCTTGGCGACTGCGCAAAGAGAGGTCATCGGTCAAGATACACATGAGAACTCCATATCCTTACAGAGGAGGAGAACTCTATCAAGCGCAGTGACCAAGGCCCAAAAGTTGGGGGCCCAATAAGCATGGTTGAGCCCACGGGTAAATGGAAAAAGCCTTGATAACACTTGAGGAATCTGTCCCATGAGAATAAACGGGCCGAAAGATACGAGAAAGACTCCGATAACGGCATTTGCAAGGGAGATAAAGTTCTTGATTTCAAGCTGTCCCGCCCGTGTCATGCAGAATGATCGTAATAGATAGATGAAATAAGCCGGCTGAGAGACTGTCAAAAAAGACCCAATTTAATGCATATCAAAACTCACCGCAAGGTACATGTATATGTGCTTAAAATTGAGCAAGACAGCAAAAAGAACGCCACTAGCAAGTTTATTACCCTGAAAGCGTGTCAGACTGGAGTTGGATCCCGACCAACCGGACTCACATGTCGTGCCATGTATATCGACCACAATAGAATGCCGAACAACATACCATTATATTGGAAATGTATGTGGTCCACAATAAGGAAGCCCGGATGTAGGAAAATTGAGGCCGAAATTATACGCTGGGTCGGTGGGTCAATCGCACTTCGCGTAAACCTAGTCATCATGGTTCAAAATGGTCTTGACAATGGACTATAGAGTCTTACTTGACAAGGGCAGCACCAAGGACTAGTTCTGACAGGATAACTGTTGTCCTCTGGTAAGCGATGACCGACCAGCTGCCATAGTCAAGATTATTGAGGTCGACAATTCTGCTGTCAAAAAAATATGCCGGCATCGAGAGAAGTTTCTCAAAGTAGGCAAAGAAAGGAGGATAGTCCAATGCTAATGAACATGTCAACCTTGGGACTATATGAGGACAGAGAATGGAACCGCACTCCATTCAGATGTTGTCTGTCATGAGAGTTTCCAAGACCGGTCCAGCAGCAAACATGTACGGGTATTGCGGAAACTTACATCGAAATACCATTTTGATATGGGAAGACTATGTGTAATTGCCAACCAATTCCTATGGACTTCAAAATCTGTTGAGCGACTAAGATGTGTACGTTAAGGAAGCGGAAAGCCAGAGCTCTTCCACGGACTCACTACGCAGCATATAGAAGAAGCTTGAGTATGGTTGAGGCTAGTAAAATATCCCACTCTGTCCTTTCTATGTCCCAACTCGACCAAAATTGTGAGGGTGTGGGTGAGGTTTCTTCCTCCGTTATTGCTGATACTTTATTCGGCCCCGTCTCCATCGCGCGCTTGCAAAAGTATAAACCTATAACAGTACCTTGAGAGTCTAGATCCAGGAAATTGGTTATCCACGTCGAAACCACGTGATGATGCACCTGGAGCCAAAATTCCAGATGCCACTCTTCAGTTTCGCTGACTTACTGCTTAGGCCTGATATCTACACAATGGATGATAGAGCAGTTGTTAGCCAGAATAAAGCAAATGCCGCCTCGAGGTATGCCATCACCTCGCTTTTCAACAGCTGTTGGGCATTGATAAACCTTAGGGGAGTTTTGGTCAAGCTTTTGTCCTTCAGCGTTTCGCTCGGAGCGGTGCCCCTTATTTCATACTATGTCTCTCTAACATACTTTTATAAGGGTATGATTTCCTGGGTTTTTTTTACCCTTTCCACTTACGAAACCGATTAGGCAATAGTACATTAGCAGCGATCGTAGCGGTAGTGGCAGCGAATTTGGTTCTCATCACATACATCATTACTTCATTGCTCGAAGATAGAGGGGACAGGCTCAAGAAGGATGAGTCGGAATCCAAGAAAACCCGGTAACTGACCATGTGTGATCCCTCTGGCTTATCGTAGACTTTTGTCTTGGGCCTTTGCCAATACTCCTGCATCTTCATTGATATGCTACCTCATGTATATTCTTATGTATATTACATAAACTTCTTCATACTCTAGTCTACACTATTGAAAGCTCGCTATTACAGAGTTCTAAGTATATGACATCAAGCCCTGCTAGTGCCTCAAGATATCAAGATTAGAATATACTCTGTCTTACGTGCCCATCCGCTTATTCAACGACCACCTATCAACCGTAAGTAGCAATGAACTTAATATACCCCCTCGGGACGGGAACGATACCGAGCCTGTCTTCTAGTTATACTCTTGTCATTCTGTGAAGGTTTGTGTGGCTCCGAGAACGTGGCCTGATGGGTGAGGGATAAATCGAGGGAAGGAACTTATTAGAAAGTAGTTCGTTAATAGAACTGACGGACTGAGGATGTTTCGGAATGGGTGATGATGACAACTTACACGGCCTGATTATTTGAGTCACAGGAGATGCAGGGGGAGTTGGTAATGGCGTTGACGGAGGGCTGAATAATGGTGGCGGGATTGCACGTGAAGAAGAGTAACGCGAAAGGTTAGAAAACGACTTGGAATGATTCATTTGATGCCGCGGTGTAGTGGGAGTGACAAGCGGCGTGTAATCAGCATCAGTCAATGATGGTGATGAAAGTAAAGGAGTAACGGGGCTGGTGGGACCAGGACGTAACGCAAGGTTCTTATTAATTTTTCTTCTTACAAAAAGAGGTGATTGCGGCGGGGCTGGGAATAACGAGAGAGGGAAGTCCAATACGTCATCCGCTTGTCCGTTAGACGATATGAAAGGAAGAGAAGGTACAGGCGGCACTTCCTGTTTAATATGAGATGGCAAATGAGGTGTTGAAGCCGTGCACGGAATGCTCTGATATATGCCCTGGGGTATAGGTCTATCTGAGAGATCCAGGACAGTTCGTGCTGTTCGCAGTGTTGGAGAAGTGGGAAGAAGCGGGTCAGAATCTGCTGCCGCATGCCTTTCGCGCCTGACACTCTGATGAGGACAAATATAACTACCATCAGGGGAGGCGGCTACACAAAGGCCACAGACCGCCTCTTCTAATGACTGGCGTGCATACTCTTCGTGACCACCCAACGATGGTGAAGAATCACTTGATGATCCACTAGTCTTGATAGCTAACTCTACGGATTTGATACCACGCGGGCTCGGGGACGAAGTTAAAGTAACGGTGCGGTTTCCCACGAAGCGCGGCGAAATCCCTGTGTTCACAGGGCGTTTCGTCGTGGTGCAATGCAGATTGAGTGGAGGGGGTCGAGGAGGTCGAACAGGCGAGTTCTCAGTCGGAGATCTAGGCAATGTGCTAGATATTGGTGAACAGAGGTTGAGACGGGGTAGCCCACGCATTGCACTTTTTGAAGAACCACGAGAAGACTTCCGGACTACTGGGTTGAGGGGAGGTTGGCTGATATCAGGATGATATGAAGCTGGAAATGTAATTTCATGGTCGACGACAGAACAAGTGCTGCTAGCATCACTGAGTTGATTGCTTGCCTGACGTACAAAGGCAGAGGCAACTTGGGACGAGATAGGATCTTCTGACTGGGAACGCGCTTTATAATCGGATAATTGCTGAGGAGCAGGTGCCTCAAAGGTCTTCACAGTAGGAATATATGATGCGCCCTTGGGCACGAAGACTGCTTGTTTGTTCGTAGATGCATCTTGTTTTTCCTTTGCCGCATCTTTGCCCTTATTCCTTCTTCCCCAAAAGAACGCCACAGACTTCATGGAGGACAACAGAAGGGGGGCCAGCAAGATCGGTCGAAATGGAGGATAATGAAGTGCTTGAGATAGCTCCTTGGAGCTTGGGCTTAAGAGGAAAAACGCTCTGTTCACGAGCTAAAATAACATGAAAAGGGATAGAGCCGCTCGCCATTGTTGAGCTGACATATACAATGGTTCATTCCCAGCCAACAGTCGATCTCTCCCAGAATGTGCAACAATCTGAGATCCATCGAAGGCAATGAATGGAAAGTTGTCAAATCACTAAGCACCGAGGACACGTCTGTTAGCTGATTTTGGGAATCCGTTGGAGTTTGGACGCTTTTACGCGCATCTGGACTAGAAAGAGTATACAGTCCCGCGCTTGGATGTGGAGTCTTCAATTTTGGTAACATCGGAGACGTGGGAAGGCCTCCAGAACGGTAGCCTAGTCTGGCACTAGTATTGTCATCGAATTACAAGAAATAGGATTAGTGTCGATCTGAGCCAGAGGCAGCATTGGCACAACCAAGCCTTCCTTTTGTTCTGATTTGACATGTCGAAAACTCTGCCCGAAAGAGTACTACTCACCCACAGAAACTGCCTTCTCATCGTCGTTTTTCTCACTTGAATCGTCTCCAGCCAATGTTGTATCGACATATCAATCCACTATTTCTACTTGATGCTATATCCAAGTCCACCAACCTACCAGTTCTAGCTCTCGACCATTGGGCCCACTTTCTTTCGACTCTTCCTCTTGACTCTTCCTCCATATCTATGCCTTAGCAGCAATTTGACATAATGCATGGATGTTCTTATCGATAGACAAATCATTCATTTTGTCTGCAAGGCACGGTCATCTCTTGCCATTTTTTCCGACGGCCCAAACATGATGGGGGCACACTCTCGGCTCCCGTACACTGGCAAATTAAGGATTGCCTTCGCACAATACTCAATGTCTTCCCAGGATTTCGTTCTTTGGATTTCATCAATACCCACGATTGATTTTGTTTTTACGAGTTTCTTCCAGCGTATTCCAACCAGAAACGAAGTTCTTGTCCTCCCGGGAGTTGATGAATTTTTTTGTTTAATTGACAGGCTCGCTAGAAGGTTGGGATTACTTTATTGGTTCACATTGGTTTCTAATCGCTTCTTAGGATCTACCCACGCTTCAGTCCCATGTCACTCCTCAGTCTCCTACTTACTGTCCAAAGTCTCAGAAAAACATTGGATCTAAGTCTGGGGTTCATTTGATCTTGAAATAATCAAGCACGGGTTAGATCATTCAGCCCCAGTCAATGAAGCAACTAGACATGAACAAAATGAATACCCACTTGAGACCATAAAATCAGAAAGCTAAATTATATCATCACATACATCGCACAGGCTGAGACGCTTAAATCCCAACTCTCACATCAAATTCAGGCACACGAAGTGATTTCACCACGTCCAAGAATACTTTCAATCATTTGAGTATTCTATCAATTATTCATTTGCTAAACAGTAAGTACAGAATGCCTAAAGTACAAAATTGATCTAGGAAAACATTGTGA
>Ga0153929_1000482_pt1 | contig 15008 bp, 10 predicted proteins | sample TSNJ013MetaG_FD_104689 | JGI IMG/M metagenome (GOLD analysis project Ga0153929, IMG submission 104689) | Attine ant fungus gardens microbial communities from New Jersey, USA - TSNJ013 MetaG | ecosystem: Host-associated > Fungi > Mycelium > Unclassified | place: USA: New Jersey, Wharton State...
ATTACCAGGTTCAGTAGCCGACGACCCGGCCACGCGCGCCGCCTTGCGGGCTTCGGCGGCGTCGCGTTCACGTGCGAGGCGCGCCAGGCGCCAATCGTGCCGCTTGCGCGCCGCGTCGGCTTCCTGCTGGCTCCACGCGTCCCAGCCGGTCTGGTGGCCGGTGACCGGGATCATTGCGATGCAATCGACCGGGCAGGGCGGCACGCACAGGTCGCAGCCGGTGCAGAGCTCGGGGATGATCGTGTGCATCTGCTTCGCCGCACCAACGATTGCATCGACCGGACAGGCCTGAATGCACAGCGTGCAGCCGATGCAAAGATTTTCATCGATGATCGCAAGCGGCCGTGGCCGTTCCACGCCGTTATCCGGGTTCAGCGCAATGACGGGTATGCCGAGCAGGGTGGCCAAGCGAACCACCCCTTCCTGGCCGCCCGGCGGGCACTGGTTGATGTTTGCATCGCCTGCGGCAATCGCTTCTGCATATGGCCGGCACGCGGGATAGCCGCATTTGGTGCATTGCGTCTGAGGTAGCCGGTCTTCGATCTGGTCGGCGAGAGTCTTGGAAGAGGTTGCAGTCACTACGGTCACATTAACGGCTTGCTAACAGCGTGGGGAGGGCGGCGCGAACAGGCTCGCAGGCCAGGCGCGAATGCGTGCAACACGAACGGGCCGCTCATCCGGCCCTTGGCCGGGCCCGCGGGTCAGACAAAACAGACGCTTGGCCATTGGGCGCGATCCGTACGATCCGGATTCGGCGACCGTGGGTGACAGCGGTGAGCGCGGTGACCTTCGGTGACGGCACGTGGGGACATGTCGGCCGCCCAGGTTCGCGCTCATTTTTGACGTCACGTTCGAGCGTTTCCGACCGTTGCACGGGAAGCGGCATTATCGCTGAATTTCAATCTGTTCCCAATCATTCCCAATTGCCAACATGCCAACGATGTGCACATAATCAAATCGCTTTCGATTGACTGCAGGACGGTATTCCCCACTCACGTTGGCGTAACCGATCCATCGCATGCTTCCTGAGGACACGGGAACGCGTGACGCTATCCAGATAACGCGGTTTGTCGATCACAAAGCCACCATGAACCAGCCAAAAATCAAAAGAGACCCCGAGGGTACACGCCGTCGCATCCTGCTGGCCGCCGCAGAGGAATTTGCTGCGGGCGGCTTGTTCGGCGCACGTGTCGACCAAATTGCACGCCGTGCCGAAACCAACGAGCGAATGCTCTACTACTATTTCGGCAGCAAGGAGCAGTTGTTCACCGCCGTGCTCGAACATGCATTCGCCGCACTCACGGACGCCGAAAAGACGCTGGACCTCGACGGTGTTGCGCCCGTCGAAGCCATGACGCAACTGGCGCATTTCATCTGGAATTATTATCGTGAGCATCCCGAACTCTTGCGGCTCATCAATAACGAAAATCTGCACGAAGCCCGCTATATAAAGGGTTCCACGCGTATTCGGGAGTTGATATCGCCGGTGGTCGCCACGCTCGCGAAGATTCTCGAACGTGGTCAGCACGCCGGACTATTTCGCAACAACGTCGACCCGCTGCGCTTTTACGTGACCTTGTCGGGCCTTGGCTATTACATCGTATCGAATCGATTCACGCTCGAAGCCACGTTCGGACTCGACTTCAGCCGCGACGCCGAACGCGATGAAATCATCAAGATGAATACGGAACTGCTGCTCGCGTATTTGCTGCGGCGCTGACAGTTGTTCGGCCTCCTCGTGGCCTGCTTGCGGCTTCCTCGCCGCAGAGCAGCCCGCAAATGAAACACGCCGCGTAAAACGCGGCGTGTTTTGTCATGCCAATTAATTTCAGGCGCTATCCGGATCAGACCGCGATCAAGCCGGGACAGCTTCCTTCTTCGGCGCCTTGTCGTGCGCGAGAATGAATTCGCGCAGTTGCGGATACACCATCGTGCGCCAGCGGCGTCCCGAGAAAATGCCGTAGTGGCCGGCTTTCTCAGCCATGTAGTGGCGTTTGTTTTTCGCCGGAATGCCGGTGCACAGGTCATGTGCCGCGCGTGTCTGGCCGCTGCCTGAAATGTCGTCGAGCTCGCCTTCAATGGTCAGCAGAGCTGTGTCCTGGATATCCTGTGGGCGCACGCGTTCGCCATTGACGTCCCACGTGCCTTCGGCCAGGCGGAACTCCTGAAACACAATGCGAATCGTTTCGAGGTAGTAATCAGCGTCCATGTCGAGCACGGCGTTGTATTCGTCGTAGAAACGGCGATGTTGCTCCGCATCTTCGTCGTCGCCGCGCATCAGGTTCTGATAGAAGTCCCAATGAGCCGTCACGTGCCGCTCCGGATTCATCGCGACAAAACCGGCATGCTGCAGAAAGCCCGGATACACCTTGCGGCCTACACCCGGATAGTTCGCCGGTACCGTGTAGATCACGTTGTTCTCGAACCATTCGTATGAATGTTCGCTGGCGAGAGAGTTGACCGACGTGGGGCTGCGGCGCGCATCAATAGGCCCGCCCATCATGGTCATGGTGCGGGGCGTATCTTCGCCGCGGCTGGCCATCAGCGAGATGGCGGCGAGCACCGGCACGGTGGGCTGGCACACCGAGATCACGTGCAGATCCTTCGCGCCAATATGGCGGATGAATTCCTGGATGTACTCCACGTAGTCGTCGAGATGGAACGAGCCGTCTTCGAGTGGCACCATGCGGGCGTCGAGCCAGTCGGTCAGGTAGACCTTGTGATCGTGCAGCAACGTTTTCACCGTGTCGCGCAGCAGCGTGGAGTGGTGGCCCGACAGCGGGGCGCAGACCAGCACGATAGGTTCGGTCTTGAGTTCGGTGACGGTAGCGCTGTCATCCGAGAAACGCTTGAAGCGGATCAGCCGGCAGAAGGGCTTTTCCAGCACGATCTGCTCGACGATAGGAATGGCATGACCGTTCTTCTCGATCTGATGCAGCTCGAACTCGGGCTTTTCGTAGTCCTTGCCGAGGCGATACATCAATTCGTAGCCGGCGGCGAGCCGGGTGGAACCGGGCACATACGCGAGGGGACTGGAAGGATTCGTGAACGACTTCGATGCCGCCTCTGCCCATGCCGTAAGGGGGCTCAACATGGCCCGCTGAAATTCGTGGAATTGATAGAGCATGTCTGACCTGTGTAAAACCGGTTCCGCTCGCGTTGGTGAGCGTGTCCGGCGGTTGGCCTCTATCGGCGGTGGCGTCATGCCGGGGTCAGGATTTCGCTGGTTCCCGGCTCGGCGTGCAGTTCGTCGATTGCACCGCAATGCTGGTGCTGGCAGTTATTCGTAGCTTCGCAGCTTTTTGGTTGTTACTTATTTGCTTCATGAGCAATCACGAACGGTCACGAGCGGTCACGGGGAATGGGGGCAGGGACTGGGCATAAGCCGGCGTTGCGCCTTCTGGGCTGAACATGGAACAGCACACGAAACACATGCCGGATAAGCCGTGAAACCAGACCCCATTCACAATTTCAATTCGCCGAACGATCGGTCGGGAAAGCCTCTTTGATCATAGCCAAGAATAGGCTTTTGTGCAACGCAACATACGTGTTCTTTACCGCTATTCAGCGCGAATTTTGCTAAAAAACCGGCAATCCGAGTCAATCGTGCGAATAATATTACGATTCGCTTTCTTTTGTTAACATTGCGTCCGAGGGTTTGTCCTGACGCGACGTAGGCTGGCCCGTCGCCTTCGCCATGCCTTGCTCGTGGCGCATCAGGTTCATGCCGGTATGAACCAGCGCGACATGCGAAAACGCCTGCGGGAAGTTACCAACCAGACGTTTCGCGACCGTGTCATATTCCTCCGCCAGCAGGCCGACGTCGTTGGCCAGACCCAGCAGGCGTTCGAACATCGCGTAGGCTTCATCGTGGCGGCCTTGCAACGCCAGGTTGTCGACCAGCCAGAAGCTGCACGCGAGGAACGTGCCTTCCCCAGGTGGCAGGCCATCCGATACTTCCGCCGTGTGGTAGCGCTTGACCAGCCCGTCATGCGTGAGATCGCGCTCGATGGCGTGGACCGTGGCGACCACGCGAGGGTCTTCGGGCGGAAGAAAGCCGAGCAGCGGCATCAGCAGCAAGCTGGCGTCGAGATCGTCGCCGCCGTACGTCTGGACGAACGAGTTCATCGACGGATTCCAGCTTTTCTCGCACACGTCCGCGTGAATGGTGGTGCGCATGGCGCGCCAGTGGTCGAGCGGGCCTTCAAGGTCGAACTGTTCCGCCGATTTGATCGCGCGGTCGTACGCCACCCACGCCATGACCTTCGAAAACGTGAATTGCTGACGGCCGCCGCGCGTTTCCCAGATGCCTTCGTCCGCTTCCTGCCAGACGGTGTCCAGATGATTGAGCATGGCGCGCTGGATCGACCACACGGTGTCATCGCCTTGCAGGCCGCCCACGCGAGCCAGATGCAGCGCGTTCATCACTTCGCCGTAGACATCGAGTTGCAACTGGTTGACCGCGCCGTTGCCAATCCGCACGGGCTTCGAGTTCTCATAACCCGCCAGCCATTCGACTTCCCATTCCGGCAAGCGCCGCTCGCCCGCAATGCCGTACATGATCTGCACCTGATCCGGCGACCCGGCCATCACGCGGCCGAGCCATGCCCGCCACGCACGCGCTTCGTCGTAGTAACCGCTGCGCATCAACGCGAGCAGGGTGATGGTGGCGTCGCGCAACCAGCAGTAACGGTAATCCCAGTTGCGCGTACCTCCGATCTGCTCCGGCAAAGACGTGGTCGGCGCGGCGACAATGCCTCCCGTCGGTTCGTAGGCCAGCGCCTTGAGCGTAATCAGCGAGCGGCGGATTGCCGGACCCCAGCGGCCGTCAAGCTTGCTGCGTCCCGACCATTCCAGCCAGAAGTTCTCGGTGCGCGCGAACTGCGTATGGGGATCGAGCGCGGGAGGCAAGCGCAAGTGCGATTGCGAATACACGAGCGAGAAGGGCACGCGCTCGCCTTCGCTCACGGTGAATTCGCCGACGGTGCGCATGTTCTCGCCGGTGAGCTCGACAGGCGTGCGCAACACGCACAGATCGGGACCGGCTATCGCGCGGATACCGCTGTCGTCGGGGAGGCGGCTGACCCAGGGAATGGATGAGCCGTAATCGAAGCGCAGCACCAGTTCCATTTTCATCTTCACGGTGCCGCGCCGTCCGACCACGATCCGCACGAGGTCGGACGCGCCGTCCCGGACCGGCATGAAGTCGATGAGCGAAACCCGGCCGTCGGGCGTTTCGAAATCGGTTTCCAGGATCAGGGTATCGCCACGATACCGGCGGGTGATCACGGGGGGCGCGGCGCCGTCGGGCAGGTCGGGCGTGATCAGCCAGCGGCCGTTTTCAGGCGTGCCCAGCAGGGCGGCAAAACACGCGCCTGAATCGAAGCGCGGCCAGCACAGCCAGTCTATGGAGCCTTCTTTCGAAATCAGGGCGGCGGTGTGGCCGTCGCCGACCAGGGCGTAGTCCTCAATCAATGCGGGCATAGGCTAGGGAAATGATGTCGATGCGGCCGCAGTGCAGGCGCCGCGTGGTTGGGGGAGGCCAGGCTGTTCCGGTCCTTCGAGCGTTCGATTATGAAGCGCATTCGTGTTCCGCGTCTTTCATGCATGTCTGTCCGCCGCTTCAGCCCCACGTTTCAACGCTTCACGCCGAACCCGGGGCGCCTTACAAAAACGGCAATCGAATGAAGGTTGAAAAAACGTGTGACAAATGCATAGAATGAAACTTCGCGCCTGACGATTCACCCAAGATAACCACGCGGGTTCGCGGCACAGGACCTGTCGATGCAAGTCACGCGCTTCCTGCTTGCTTAACGTTTCGAGGACATCGAAAGTGAAAGCCATGCTGAATCCGTCGAGAGCCGATTGCATCGCCATCCTGTCGGCGGCGAGCCGTATCGCCGATCAAAACACGCTCCTGGATCTCAATTACAAGAATCTCGGCCTGTCCCGCAACGGGATGGAAACCGCTGCGTCGTTCCTGATCGAACGCGCCTGTTTCACGCGGCATCGCGAGGCCGACGGGCAAACCGCTGTAGGCGGCTTGTCGCTGCAGGGCCGCATGCGGCTCGACCAGTTAGCCAATAACTGATTGCGCTGCAGCACGCCGCGCCTTCGCCAGACTTCAGAGCATTCCTGGAACGCGGGGAACGTGGATCTTGGATCGCGGCCCCGCGTTCGGCGCTTGCTCGTCTTTCGGAACCTCACTCCAATAACCGCGTCTTACGAAACGCATCCCGGATGGCTGGAGGGGCCGAGGGATGCGCCGCGCTCGACGCGGCCGTCAGAAATGTGTCGTGCTCAGTCCGAACACGCCGATCAGTCCGATGATGATGAGGTAAATCGCGACAATGAAGTTGAGCAGGCGCGGCACGATCAGGATCAGAATGCCTGCTATCAGCGCGACCAGCGGTCCGAGGCTCAGATGGATATTCATGGTGACTCCTTGTTGGTTTTTTGATGGGAACGGGCCTGCATCATGCGCCGAAGCCGTGACCGGCGACAATCGGGCGCCGCCCACGACTCACATAACCTGAAACAAGCCGTAATAACGAATGATCAGGAGGCTGTATGCATTTGGCGGATTTCACTCATTTCCCTCATGTGACGAGTTTTGCGCGGTTGACTTCCACGCTCCGTATCCGGAGCTTTGCTACCACGCAAACATCGTGCCGCGCCGTCGCGTCAGAGCATTTCAATCCGTCCCGGCGGTCGCGATTGTTGTCAAAAGGTGTTGCAGCGGGCGTTGCAGCCGGTCTCGCTGCCGTGTTGTCGCTCGCGGCTGTTCAGGCCTTCGCGCAAGGTACCGGCACGGCTGCGGGAGCGTCGACGAATGCTTCCAGCGCGTCCGATAACGGCGTATTCGACTTGCTCGTGGGCACGTACACCGGTAGTGGCAAGAGCGAGGGTATTTATGTGTACCGGTTCGATGCGGGCACCGGTGCGATCACGCGCCTTTCATCCGCGCAGGCGGTGAATCCGTCGTATCTCGTGGTGAGCAAGGATCGGCAGCACGTCTATGCGGTCAACGAACTGCCAGGGGACAACGGTCCTGCATCGCAACGTGGCGGCATCAGCGCATTCCGCTTCGATCCGCCGAGCGGGCAGCTCACCTTCGTGAACCGCGTCTCCTCCGATGGCAACGATCCCGCGTATCTCGCCTTATCGCCGGATGGGCGTTATCTGCTGACCGCGAACTACTCGGTGGCATCGAATCCGGGTGGCAGCTTCGCCGTGTTTCCGCTGGAAGGCGACCGCGTCGATCCGTCCGTGCTTACCGTGCATCACGACGGCAGTGGCCCGGTGAAAGGGCGCCAGGACAATTCGCACGTGCATTCCACGGTGTTTTCGCCCGATGGCCGTTACCTGTTCACGCAGGACCTGGGGGCCGACAAGATCTATTCGTACAGGTACACCCCGGACGGCAGCCGCGGGTTATTCGGGCCTACCGAGTCGCGTTATACGCTCGTGAAACCGGGTTCCGGGCCGCGCCACCTGATCTTCGATCAGGCCGGCAAACATGCGTATCTCACGACGGAAATGAATGCGTCGGTGTCGGTGTACGACTATGACGACGGCAAGCTCACGCTAAGAGAAACCCTGCCGATGATCCGCCCCGGCTTCAAAGGCAAGGTGGGCGGCGGCGCAATCCATCTGTCGCCGGATGGCCGCTTCCTGTATGCCACCAATCGCGGCGATGCAAACGAAATCCTGACCTACGCCGTGAATCCGTCCAATGGTCATCTCAAGCTGCTCGCCCGCAACGCGACGCTCGGCAAGACGCCGCGCGAATTTGCCATCGATCCGACAGGGCGCTGGTTGATCGTCGGCAATCAGGACAGCGACAGCGTCTACTTTTTCCGGCGCAATCCGGACACGGGCGAACTCGCGTCCGATCCGAAGCGCCTGGAGATCGGTTCACCGGTCGATTTCAAGTTCGTTTCGCCATCCTGAAGATTATCTCTGCAACTGTGCAGGCCGTCAGTGGTTCGCGGCCCGCACAGTTTCCTCAAGTATCACGGCGTTGGTCCAACTCGTAAGGCCGGGGTCGTCCCGGTATGGAAGGAATTCAACGTTGAACATGACGTCAGCATTAAGCAGGGAGCCTGATCCCACCGCCGTCAGTACGCAGCAGGACGCGCCTATACCACTATTCGTTCTTGATCGTGATGGGCGTGATGGCCATTTGCGCCGGCTTCACGCTGTATTTGTTGCGGCGCTTGCGGTTGTGGTGACGGGTTGTGGTGACGGGTTGTGGTGACGTAGTGCGGTCGATGTCCAGGCGATGGTTTTGCAACCCCGCCTGAGCATCGGTTATCTGATAGTCGCTTAGTCTGCCGGTCCCGGTGCGAGCACTTCGCGGTTCCCGTTTGTGCCCATCGGCGAAACCAGGCCCGCTGTTTCCATCTGTTCGACCAGCCGCGCCGCGCGGTTATAGCCAATGCGCAATTGCCGCTGCACCGACGAAATCGATGCCCGGCGCGTGCGCAACACAAACGATACGGCTTCGTCATAGAGCGGATCGGCTTCGGCATCCGGCGTATCGCCGAACAGGTCGGGCGTACCGCCTTCGGGCGTCGGTCCCGACAAGATCCCTTCCTCGTACTCCGGTTCGCCGAATTGCTTCAGATACTCCACCACGCTGTGCACTTCCTCATCGGCGACAAACGCGCCATGCACGCGTTGCGGATAACCGGTGCCGGGGGGCAGGAACAACATGTCGCCGGCGCCAAGCAGGGACTCCGCGCCCATCTGGTCGAGGATCGTGCGCGAATCAATCTTCGATGACACCTGAAACGCCACCCGCGTCGGAATGTTCGCCTTGATCAGGCCGGTGATCACGTCCACCGACGGCCGCTGCGTCGCGAGAATCAGGTGAATGCCGGCAGCGCGCGCCTTTTGCGCCAGTCGCGCGATCAACTGCTCGATCTGCTTGCCGGCAACCATCATCAGGTCGGCGAGCTCGTCGATCACGACCACGATCATCGGCAGTTTGGCGAGCGGTTCGGGGGCGTCGGGCGTGAGAGAAAATGGGTTCGTCAGCTTCTTGCCGGCAGCTTCGGCATTGCGAATTTTCTGGTTGAAACCCTGCAGATTACGCACGCCCACCGCCGACATCAGCTTGTAGCGTTTCTCCATTTCCCCGACACACCAGTTCAGCGCGTTCGCGGCCAGCTTCATGTCGGTGACCACCGGCGCGAGCAGATGCGGGATGCCTTCGTACACGGACAGCTCCAGCATCTTCGGGTCGATCATGATCAGGCGCACATCTTCCGGTTTCGCCTTGAAGAGCAGCGACAGGATCATCGCGTTGATGGCCACGGATTTGCCGGAACCCGTCGTGCCCGCCACCAGCATGTGCGGCGCGCGCGCGAGGTCGGTCACGACCGGATTGCCGACGATGTCCTTGCCCATCGCGATCGTGAGGAACGACTTCGAGTCGCGATAGACATCGGCTTCCAGGATTTCGGAGAGCCGGATCATCTGCCGTTTGGCGTTCGGCAGTTCGAGCCCCATGCAGGTCTTGCCGGGAATGGTTTCGACCACGCGGATGGATGTGAGCCCGAGCCCGCGCGACAGGTCCTTCATCAGGCCAACGATCTGGCTGCCGCGCACGCCGAGCGCCGGTTCAACTTCGAAGCGCGTGATGACCGGTCCCGCCGATGCACCGACCACCGTGACCGGTACCTTGAATTCCTGCAGGCGCTGTTCGATCAACTGGCCCGTTTCAGCGAGATGTTGTTCGGAGACGGGTTCGACTTCGTCGGATGCTGGTTCGAGGAGATCGAGGCCGGGGAGATCGACGGCCGACGCCGCAGGCGCGTGGAACTCGAATTCAGTCGCGATGAAACCGCGCACCGGCGGGCGGGGATCAGGTTGCGGCGGGGTGGTTTCAGGGGCAGGGATAGGGATAGGGGTAAGGGTCGAACCCGCGCGCGGGAAGTGGACCACGTTCGAGGCGTGGTCCAGGTTCGGCTCGGGTTGTGCTTCGGGCGCGGTTTGCCATGGCGTTTGCGTTTGGGCGTGCGTCGCGTATCCGTTCGCGGTGTCGGTACTGGAGTGGGCATCGACGTTGTTTTCGGCTTCGGCTTCGGGATCTGCTTCGGCTTCGGCTTCGGCCGGCGCGGTGTATGTGTCGACGACTCTGAACGGCGGACGCGCGGCGCTCGCATCGGCTTGCCATGGCGGCGTGTGGACCTGACCCGCGGACGGGGTTCCAGCGCTTGCCGATACCGGCGATGACGGTGTCGTTGCAGCGATGTCTCGCGCCGTCTGCACGGGGTGCGTTTGACCGGCGCGGATAGCCCAAGGCGGCAGATCGGCGAGATGGGCCGATGTGTGCGTTGGTGTTGGTGTTGGTGTTGGCGGCGACGTCGATCCGTCCGGCGCTGCCGGTTCCGGGCGCGCAAATGGACTGTTCGACGGATTGCCCGATACACCGGAAGAGGTCAGCGCCGCAGTTCCATCAATGCTGGCCGGCCACGTGGGATTCTGCGTTTGATCTACAGGCCGGTTGTTGTCGACGTGCGGCATCGGCTGGTTCGATACCGGGTTCGAGCGGGCATCGACGTGCGCCGTGTCCGGGTTGGTTGCGCTCGCTTGTTGGGTCCCATTGTCGTGCGCCGTTGGCAATGCGTGGTCGGGCACGGCGGCCGTCGACGCAGCCGGCGAGGGTACGATCGGGTTTTGCGTCGCGCTTGCCGAGGCGGCAGGCTGGCTTGGTGTTGTCGGTGACGGCGTGTTTGTGTTCGGCGTCAGGGGCGAATCCGAGGCGATAGCGCTTTTCGCAAGATCCGATGCACCCGGCATCGGCGTGCCTGAGGTTGCGCGATTCACGGGATCGACGCTAACCGAAGATGCCGAGAGGACAGACGGCGCAAGCGCTGACGCCAGCGATGCAGCTGACGTGGTAATAGCTGCGGACGCTGCTAGAACGGAGCCCGCAGAATTGGCCGAAGCGGCCAGCGCACCCGAAGCACCCGAAGCACCCGAAGCACCCGCAAAATTCAACGCCGCCGCGCCCTGCCTGTTATTCGCACCGTTCGCGTCAGGCACCGCTCCCGCTTCCCGCGCGCCATTGACACCACCTCCGTGCGTGGTCCATTGCGCCGTGCTTTGCTCGATGGAGCGCAGCGTCTCCTTGATACGTTCGGGTGCTGGCGGCGGACCGGCGGGCTTCGCCGGAACGGCCGCCGACGATGTTGTCGAAGCAAAAAAAGAGTCACTCGACACCACCGGAGGAACCGATTCGCCGCGGGCCGGGTTCATCGATGTATTGTCCGAAGCGGCGTGAGAAACGCCGGGGGAACCTGACGAACGGACGGCGCCCGGTGCGCTCCGGTTCAGCGACGAACGCGATACATCTGGACGCTGCGGCACGCCAGAATCCACAGAACGGCTGGTTGCCCGTGTTGTCGATGTCGGAGCGACACTGGGCGATACGGTACTCGCCGCACCTGCCGAACCCGCCGCATTCCCGACCCGCGTGACGCCAGCCGATCCCGCACCCGCACCCGCACCCGTCGCGGCGGCGGGCGCGTTCACGCCCGCTGTCTTTTCCCGCGTCCCCGACGAGGTTCCCGCCGCCGCGCCGGTCTTCAACCACCCGGCCGGTGCGATCGGCTCCATTGGCTCCCGCGATCCCGCACCACGTCCGCTGCGCGAAGCGGCCGGACGTGCATCGGGGAATCGGTCCGAATAACTCTCCTTGCCCGCACCTGGTTCACGATGTACCTGCGGCAAGGGTTCGATCGGGCGCGCAGCCTCGGGGCCGCGCAGCGGTCGCTCGCTTTCGCTTCGCCGGGCCGGCTGCGGCCGCCAGACCGTCGGCCGCTGATAGCGTCCGCCCTGGCGTTGCGTCGCCGTTGGCAAGCCGAGAGCCGGCGCGTCGTGCGAGGTCCTGCTGGAGGTCGTGACACCCGCGCCCGGGCTGCCTCCCTTGAAGCTCCCGAGGCCGGCGCTCGCACCGCGCGTTTCCGCCTTGTCCCGCGATGCCCGCCCGCGCGATGGTTTCTCGCGGACCGACCGTTCCCGTGGCGTGAGCCACTCTGGTTTGAGGCCCAGGCCAAACGCGCCGTTTGCCCAGCCAAGCGTGTCGCGCCACTGAAATCCGCAGAGCCACGGCAAGCTGATCAGGAAAACCGCCGCCGCACCGGCACCCACCCCCAGCGCAGCCGGCGTGCTGATAACGCCGGCATGTCCGCCCAGGCCGAATAACAGCGCGTCGCCGAGATGGTTGACATCGGCGGCGAATGTGAACGAATGGAACAGCGCGGCTTCGAGCGCGCAGCTCGCGAGGAGCACGCAGAAGAAACCGAGCCAAAGCCGGATCGTGCCCGGTCCGCGCAGGCCGCCGCCGTTCGGGAGAACGGACTTGGCCACGCGCCAGAGAAGGGGGATGAACCAGACGGCCGAAGCACCGAACCAGCCGAAAACTACCGTGTGCATGCAAGGAACCAGGAATGATGTAAGCGATGTGAGCAGCGAACCCAGGCTCGGACAAAGATGAATCGATACCGCCGAGTTTAACCGCCATGAACGCGGCGATGCAGGCGGTGGTCAAGCGAAACACGCAATCGGCCGGGAACGACAAAGTGTGCATCGAGACGATGCCGGCCGGGTCAGGCGGCGTTGAACATCCGGTCTCGAGGGTGGAAGGACAAACGTTTGACGTCGAGCGCCCCGACAACAGGCGCTCACCCCGCCAAACCGGCCATCATCCCCGAGCCTACCGCCTGAGCAAGTACACAACCTCAGCCTTCCAAACCGCCCTTCATTGACCTCAAGGTTGCGCGGCTTGTGTGAACGTCATCACATCGCCGTTCTTGAGTGTGATCTGCAATTGTTGCGGCGGCCGCATTTGCACGCCCGTTTTTTCGATGTCCGCGAGGCCCTGCAGGAACGGTTGTTCGAGCGCGCTGCCCGGTCCCGGCGCGCAGGCCATTCGCGTGCCGGCAAGCGGGCCGAAGGAGAGCTTGCCGTCGATCAGGTCGTAGGTGCCGGTGAAACGGTTGCAGCCGGAAAAGCCATTCGTTTTGCGTTGACCGCCTTGCGTCGAAAAATTCAGGGTGATCGGCGCTCCGCCCGCGCTGCCACCGGCACTACCGGCCGGACTGGACGGGACCGGGCGCGTCTTGCCGTCGGCATTGGTCCAACTGGTGAGTTGCCATTGGGTATCGTCCAGAAGCTGGGTCGCGGCCGGGTTGTAAGGATCGGTCGGCGGCGCGGCGCTGTCCGGATGCGTCGGCATTGCGCAACCCGCCAGCGCTGTGCCGAAAACGACGGCCGCAATCGACACCATGGCGGCAAACGAGGGCCTGGAACGCGGGAACGCAGCATGGACCCGGCTGCGCGCTGAAACACGCGCAGGTTGCGAACGGGAAGGCTGCATCGACATGGAATTTCCTTGGGGCTGGCAAAACCGTAAGGGTATCGCACTCGTCCTAAGATTGACCAAGGCAGATTGCGGCAAAGTGATTGCAACATGTAAAGAAAAGTTAGCGCGACCGCGCGTTCGATCAAGCGAAAGCCGTCGCGCAGGCAGCCGGCGGGCAACCTCGCCGTCATTCCAGGCCTGACAGGCCACCCCTGGAAACGCAACACCGATCGGGTTCGGAAAAGGGCACGCGTGTTAACATCGCGGGCTTGTCAGGCCTCTTTTTCTGGAGCATCCATGCAGAGCGCGAAGTCCGCTGCGTCCGCCGTTTCTTCCCTTCAATCCGGCGCGCAGCCGTCGAAAATCGGCACGCCGCTCACGCCCGGCGCGACGCGCGTGATGCTGCTCGGTGCGGGCGAACTCGGCAAGGAAGTGATCATTGCGTTGCAGCGGCTCGGCGTGGAGACGATCGCGGTCGACCGTTACGCCGATGCCCCCGGCCATCAGGTCGCGCATCGCTCGCACGTGATCGACATGACTGACGGCGCGGCGTTGCGCGCGTTGATCGAAGCCGAACGGCCGCACTTGATCGTGCCGGAGATCGAGGCCATAGCAACCGATACCCTCGCCGAAATCGAAGCGGAGCAACTCGCCGTCGTGATCCCGACCGCGCGCGCGACCCAGCTCACCATGAACCGCGAAGGCATTCGCCGTCTCGCCGCCGAAACGCTCGGTTTGCCGACATCCCCGTTTGCGTTCGCCGAGTCGCTGGACGAGATGACGGCGGCCATCGGCAAGATCGGTTTTCCGTGTGTGGTGAAACCGGTGATGTCGTCGTCGGGCAAGGGGCAGTCGGTGCTCAAGAGCGCCGCCGATATTGAACCGGCCTGGCAGCACGCAATGGCCGGCGGCCGCGTTAATCACGGCCGTGTGATCGTGGAAGGGTTTATCGATTTCGAGTACGAGATCACGCAGCTCACCGTGCGCGCGGTCAGCCCGGAAACGGGCGATCTGCAGACGTATTTTTGCGAGCCGATCGGCCATGTCCAGGTGGCGGGCGACTATGTGGAATCGTGGCAACCGCAGGCAATGAGCGCCGCGGCGCTCGCAAAGTCGCGCGATGTTGCCGCGAAGGTCACCACGGCGCTCGGCGGCCGCGGATTGTTCGGCGTCGAATTGTTCGTGCGCGGCGACGACGTCTGGTTTTCCGAAGTCAGCCCGCGACCGCATGACACAGGGCTGGTCACGCTCGCCACGCAGCGCTTCTCCGAATTCGACCTGCACGCGCGCGCGATCCTCGGCCTTCCCGTGGATACAACGTTGCGCGCGCCGGGTGCATCGGCGGTGATTTACGGCGGGCTGGACGAAGCGGGCGTCGCGTTCGAAGGGGTGGCCGACGCGCTCGCGGTGCCGGATTCGGACCTGCGTCTGTTCGGCAAACCGGAAAGCTTTGCGAAGCGCCGCATGGGCGTTGCGCTTGCAACCGGACGCGATACCGACGAAGCGCGGGAACGCGCGAAGCTGGCCGCGTCTAAGGTAAGACCCGTCTCCACTCGATGACGGTAACACGCCCCTCGCGACGAGCTTTTTGCGGGCGGCACGGAGGTTTCAAGTGAAATGGTGTGCAATGGTC
>Ga0153929_1000484_pt1 | contig 14921 bp, 18 predicted proteins | sample TSNJ013MetaG_FD_104689 | JGI IMG/M metagenome (GOLD analysis project Ga0153929, IMG submission 104689) | Attine ant fungus gardens microbial communities from New Jersey, USA - TSNJ013 MetaG | ecosystem: Host-associated > Fungi > Mycelium > Unclassified | place: USA: New Jersey, Wharton State...
AAGGTCCCGGGTTTGTGTTAGTTGTGATGTGTGAGGTTCTCTCCACAATGCAAGACTTTCTGGTAGACAGGATATTAGACAGACATTTTTGAATTACAATATGATTGAAGTGATCTATACTGCTTATGCAGTCAATGAGGCAAGTGTATCATTGTAGGATTGTATCAAATTATATAGTGTGTTACTCTTACATTGACCGCACGGAACTCCACGCCCGCATAGATAATTATTCCTATAGGTCTCTGCTGACTTACACGATTTTAAGTAAATACGGCAGGGATGTAGCGCCACATTGAGTGAGGATCATAGGAGGTTAGCTATAGTAATGGCGTCCGAAACCTTTACTAGTTGTCTGTTGTGTGAAATCCCACTTCTTATCAATCGTTCATTCAGATTGACATATTTCCCTTGCAATCGATTTCATCTCAGTGGAGTCCGCACAGAATGGTTAGGAGCGACCCACCCATCGGATCGTTCGATGAGTCCTCTATGGAGTTTTCTGCATGATGTTCTCCTCTTGATGAAGATAACACAAGATACCACCCACTCGAAGTAGCATAAGAACTAGGAAGGCTACATAAAATTGTGGGAGAATTTGTATATGCGCGTTTTCGCAGCGGTTCACGATGATGATGTCTTGGGTGAAGATGCCTCCATTAAGTCTTCCAGAATCGGGATTTCGGCGGCTTTGGAATGCTAATTCCAGTTCATGAGTATGGAAGTTCCTGTTTTCGAATGCTCACACGATCTTGGTATATGTATTTTTAGCTTGTGCCTACCTGTCTGGTCCATGCTGGGGGTATACATAATTGGCAATCTCCGGACTTGCTCTATTCTTATTTTCCTGGATAATTGGAATTTCCATCGATCAGCTATGTCTTCTTTTCGAAAAATCAGCTACTTACGGAATTGTATAGTTTGAATGTTTTCTCTTGGTTTCAAACGATGGCTTATTTTGGGACCTTATACTTCCGGAAACTCCCCGTTTTAAAGGTTCTTCTTCAGAAACCACTAGACCTTCAACCTCCCTTTCTCCATGACAAACCAACTCCACATACATCCACTTTTCCAGACCCGCGCTGAGCTACTTTCACCTGAAGAAAGTATAGCCTTGTCCTATCAACGCGCTCGTATCTTCCTCAGAGCCCATAGTAAATAACCTCTCCCCATTCCTCGTGATTATAATACTGATAATAAACAGACTTGACGGTCCAAGACATACAATATTGTACCCCTCGGTTCTGGACAATGATAAGACACCCATTATGTGCAATGGATATTTCTATGTTCGTTATCATTCTGAGTCAGACCAACCTGGTCATTGGCACACTTGCTCGTCACCTCACAAAGCGACCTGATCTCAAACCTCTCATGGATCAGCTCATGCGTCTTGAGGTCGGAGGAATTTTTTTGATTACGGAACGTGGCCACGGACTGGACGCTTTCAATATCGAGACTACAGCAACCGAAGTTTCAGACGGTTTCGTTCTCAATACTCCGAGGGAAGAAGCGACAAAGTTCGTGTCTAACTAATCGTATCAATGCCTACCTAATTCTAGTCAGATTCATGCCGGCATCGTCGCCACGTTTTGGTATTTCTAAAATTGCTCTGACCATGGCACGCTTGATCGTTAATAATGAAGATCGAGGCATACGATTTTTCATCGTACCCCTCTGCAATGAACACCAAATGTATCAAGGTGTCGAATCAATTTCTCTTCCTCGTCGCAGTGGCACGCAGCCATTCGACTGGTCCCTCACCCGTTTCAATGATGTTCATCTTCCGCCAACAGCATTGGTCGGGTCGGACATCAGGAAAGATACCTTGGTTCCCGTAGACCGGCGTCAGGCCTGGTGGAACGAGGTTTAGCGTGTCCCGATAGGGACTCTTGTGGTTGCAGCGCCATGGATATCAGCACTGAAAGCCACGGCCTTTATTGGCGGACGATATTCTGCCGTACGATCCATTCTTGGTAAAGGTAGCCATCCCACCCCAATACTTTCATTCCGCACGCAACAATGGCCTATCCTGAATGCGACTGCAGTGGCTATGGTACTTGATAGATGGTATCCTGCAGTCATAGATACCGTAATGAATCAATCAGATCACAGAATTCAACATGCAGTTGCTGCGATTGCGAAAACGACGATATGTCGATACTTCCAGAGATGTGTAAGTGAAGTTGCTGAACGTTGTGGCGCTCAGGGTACTTTTGAACACAATTATATGGCCAAGGTCGAGGTAAGTATCAGAATTATAATCAATTCCAGTGAATTGCGCTAAATACTTAGATTAGAACGATGTCAAAGGTGCCATTATCGCAGAGGGCGATGTCTCGACCATATGCATCCGCTTTTTTTCAGAAATACTTCTTAAACGATATGAGGTCCCTCTCCCTCCTCAGGACGAATCATTGCTTGCTCGCCATGCTGTGGCACTTCTCGAAGAAAACACACAACTTTTCACCTCTCTTGGCTGTGATCATCGCAGTGATTCATTCAATAATCTTCTTCTCCAACAGTCCCAGCCGGTCATCGAAGCCATGGGTCACGCCTCTGCGTACCCTGCTGCCTTAAAGGCCGGGCTACCACGATACGTCCTCGATCTCTTTGAATGCTCAGTCATGCGTCTGGATTCAGCGTGGTATTCTGAGTATGCTGGTATCAACCGACTCGACCAGCGACTCCGAGAGGATGCAGCCATCTCATCCATGATTCCTCATCTCTCCACCCTCCTTTCAAATATCAATATTAAACAATACGTCTCTGCTCCAATCATCACTGACGAGCAATGGAAGAACTATGTCAACCAACTCCCGGTGTCCACTGGAAACGCGGTCCCAGTTCTTAAACAGTTCCACTCTATGTTGTAACTTCCATGGAAAGATGTAATATGACTGAGTTCTTAGGCGACTTCACGTAAGTAGTCTGAGAGAAGCTGAGGTCACATATTCTGGAAAACCTCTCCAGACTATTCTCCTTTTTAAGTTATATCAGAGTTCTATAGATATACAAAGGTAAGAAAACTTCTTGGCTTGTTGATTTTTTATTATCAGTATCCTGTGGATATCCTTGCGCATGTGGTCAGCTGGAGAACCAGACCAAAACACTGGAAAGCTATAGTCAACCCTTATACGGGGTTGACGGTCTCACGAAGAAAGCTATTTCGGATTTTTTTCTTGAGCAACATTATCAACCTAGGCACCGCGGCTGATACTGCTCATTCACTTTATCTCCGGTATCTGGACAGCCAATTTCTAAATCTGATTAATTCAGTGAGTTTTCGGGGTCGTCAATACAAAATGTACTTACTCTTGCTTGGAAGAATTTACTATAAATGTCATTTCCTTGCTTTGTCTCAAAAAATCATTGAGCCAAAGAACAACCACAATATCGATATTTTTTATTGAGAAAGTTCCAAGACACTATATTAATGTCTATAACGCCCAGGTATCAGGAAATATCGTTAGGTGGCAACACGAGATTTATATATTCGTAGTCGTCATTGAGTCTGTATACACGGATTTGTTGCCTGGCGCGAGGATACTCGAAAGCACGTGGTGTGACGCGTTCAGATGTTGAAGTGCTAATCATGGAGCGTGGACCAGAGAGTTACTTCCAAGAACCTTGTTGCTGGCAGTCACTGTTACGTGTCTTTCAGACCGCAATGACTATCACTGTTGACCTCCGCGCAGCATTGACAGACATTCACGTTCGACGAATTCTATCCGATATCTCTCGTGCCGTGGTCAGAAGTAAACGAATTGTTGTGGTTACGGGAGCAGGTATATCATGTTCTTGTGGGATCCCGGTATGAAATCGTCCTATTCAGCACATTTTGAATACAATTGCCGATGATATACTCTTTAGGACTTCAGATCCTCTGATGGCTTATATGCGCTTGTAAAGGAGAAGTATCCTGATGTCGTGTTGAGAGGCAAAGATTTATTTGACGCGTCACTCTTTCGGGATCCCACTGCAACTGCAGTTTTCTACACCTTCATTTCGGGTCTCAAGCGCTCCATAGACTCGACTCTCCCAACGCCGACACACCACTTTATCAAAGCCCTTGATACCAAGAAGAGGCTCTTACGTTCATATACGCAAAATATCGATGGCTTGGAGGGACAGGCAGGGCTTCTCGGGAGCTCAAGTGCAGAGGCAAAGGTTTCTTCCAAAGTAAAGAACAAATTGAAAACCAAAGACGTCCGAAATGTTCAGTTGCACGGAGATATTCATCGCGTCAGATGCATCTCGTGTTCAGCGGAGTATCCTTGCACGGAGGAGTATTTACGCGTGTTCGAACAAGGAATGGCTCCCGATTGTCCAGAATGCTTAATCCGTTGTAAGTGTTTCAATTGATTCTATTTACCGTCATTCTCATGTAAACCCAGCCGAAGCTAGAGCCGCTCGCTCCGCACGAGCAATCAGGGTCGGGATCCTTCGACCTGCCATTGTTCTCTACGATGAACCACACCCTTTGGGTGATGATATAGGCTCTATGCAAATGGCTGATGTAGGGCGCAAGCCAGATCTACTTATCGTCATGGGAACTTCTTTGAAAGTTCATGGTCTTAAGAAGCTCGTAAAGGATTTTGCGCGGACGATCCGTAATAATTCATCTAATTCCGCGCCGTCGGCATCAAAACCAAAACCGAAAGTTATATTCGTCAACAAAACAGCTCCTGGTTCTGAATGGGCCGATGTCATCGACTATCACGTTGCTGGTGAAACTGATGCATGGGTGACCAAGGTTATTGAGGACTGGAAGCAAATCAGAAAAGACGATTGGGAAACTCAACTCACCCTAGATGGGACCTCTGGCCTCGCAAGTCCCTTCAGAGCAATGAAGCTTGGTTCAGAGAAAACCAAAGCCAGGAAAGGTCTGCCAGTTACCTGATTAATGTAAGTAATGTATCTTATATCTTCTTCAGGCATCAAGAAAACATCAACGTCAGACGAGAATAGGATACGGAGTCCATCTGAGCGACAGCAAACAGTGTCTCTTTCTCCTGGCAAGCGTCGTCAGAGCACATGCCACTATGAGGACATTCAAGCCAGTCCATCGAAACGCCAATCAACCATGGTAACTAAACCCCCCAAACGTGCACTGCTATCCTCTGAGCGTAAAATGTTATTTGGTGAAAGCACAAATCATGCCGGTACTGGACTAGAAGATGCTACGCTGATGGATGTATCGCTGGTGGATCTCTCTATGTGCGATATACCACCGGAGGTAAAGAAGTCTCACACCAACTCGACACGTAAAGCTTCGTCTATCAAAACCCAATTTCGAATGAAAGCCAGTCCCACCGCGAAGCGGCGGACAAAAATGCGTTGTTGAGATTGTCATGCCTCAATCTTGGTGTTGATCTCGACCCTCCTGCAGTGTCACCTACCTCCTATTCCCTGCGACGCTTGAGCCTGATAGTTACGAATTATTCTATTTATTATGTATACTATATCGAGATATCAATTTTTGACACACGGCAAAAGATATAATGGCAAATCAAGTACACAACCAAGTGGCTGGCTCAATCAGTAATGAGTTCAGAAACACTCCAGTCCTCAAAACTACCATCTGGAAGATAGCGTCGTATAACCAGGGGAATTTTGCGCTGCGAGAGCTCTTTGATTGCAATCTGGAGGGCATCCGTTTCACCGTCCAGAGGAACAAGCACAGGAGCGTTCATGCTAGAAGAACCGAATTCAAACCCTTCCGAATCTCTGATCAAGTCCGACTGACCTGATTTGCAGTGCTCTTGTTCCCAATATTCGTGCTCTTTCATACTTTGTCAGGTAAGGCGTTGTCACTCGAATCTTGTTTGGTTGCCTCTCGCCAGTGACAGTCGTATTAGCCAGGGTTTCTCCATTCATTATGGGTTGGTCATTGTCTGCATCATTGACACCGTTGACTTGAGATTCCTCGTTCTCACCGTTACCCTCGCCCTCTTGCTCCTGTTCTTCCTGCCCCAAAATATCATAGTTTTCGTCCTAGAAAGTTGTATAGGGCTTCATAGTCCTGATCCAAAATCGCCGAAATAACATACGAATGCCTCCTCTTGATAACTTCATGTTGTATTAATGGACCAGAAACTACGTATGACGAGGTTGACGTACCCTCCTCCGTAGTCGTAGTCATCGCCAACACCTCCACCATCAAAGCCGTCATCCGACATGGTAGCTCGAGGATGGCCTGAAGGTTTTGGCAGGAGGTATTTTGCGCTTGGAAATTGTTTGTTTGGTTGCACAAATAACGCGTTCGCTCGCTTGTGGAGGCTACGTGAAGGCATCATTCTTCTTCCTGGGCTTTAGCCATCCCTCACGCTTCAAGTTTTATACATTCCACCTGATATTGTGGTTGGATATGCTCCTCGCCAAGCTATTGTATCCATCATCTGGGAGCATGTGTTCCAGTCGTTTTGGCCTGTTTCACGCTTGGTGAAATGCGAAAACATTGTCGCAACTTTTTAACACGATCCGAGCCCCGGACATCGACCCACTTCTATCATCCTTTGAAGAACCTTTAAAGAACCTGCCGTCCTTCAATTTGTTTGATACGCCAACCTCCTGGAATTTGAACCGATTGAGCCGGATACTTTGATTCCTTGGCATATTTTTTAGTCGCAAGACAATTCTGATATGCCAATTTTCTTGACTAGTTGAATGGAATGGTTGAAACATCTGAAGACCGACTTTCAAAGCTCAAGCACGCAAGGATAATATGTGCGAAAATTGACTTGCCAAGATTCTGCCATCATTGCAGCATCGTTCTCAAAGGCACTGTCAATCTGTGGCGATCGCAGGTTGACATCCTCTACGTAAACCGTTTTGAAACAGATCTTGATCAGAAGGCACCACAGGCCGTATTTGCTGTCCGCGGCCACTGAGTTGACATACCATTTCTGCTTAGTACTCTCTTCTCGGATCCGGCATGCCCATACAGAGGACGCATAGATGACGTAGAAACGATCAGAAGAAGATCAATTGACCATCTGGACTATTCCAGAAGATCGTTGACGATTATCTCTCAGGAACGGTCCTTAACGAGCGATGCGCCGGAATGTAGGACCACAGAATTTTGCAAGTTCGGTCTGTAGCTTCCGAGGTTACCTTCTCAAGATCTCGTGCTGTAGGCCCGACTGATTACCACGGACTGCTCGCCTGTTCTACGCCAGAGTGACATTTTTCTGCGTTGTCAGTGATGTTAGTATGTGACTGTTGGTCCTCCAGTACCGTCTTTTATGCTTTCATACTGTGTGGACTGTCTTGAGACGCATTTTTATCAATGGGAGGGGGAGATCACATATATATGACTGCTCGCTTCTTCTGGCATGACAGGAAACTAGACATCCCAAAACGAGTATCGTTTTATACTTCTTTACCTGTACACACATAAATATGCGTCGGGCGGCTTCGAACGTGCTTGTCGTCCAGTGCCGAGGATTATTATGGATCTCGAGTCCATCTGTTGCCATCGATAAAAAATCGTGCAAAATCGGCGATTAATTGCAAAATCTGTCGTTCGCTGCTCAAAACGTAGTCATTGAACGATTCCTTCTTTTGGAATGATTGCCTGGGTTTTAAAATCTATTAGTCGAAATGCTCCTTTGCGGTTGACCCCGGAGTTTGGTGTTACAGTATCATCAACATATCGACCGTTATTTGTTCTGGCTCTCACTTCCACCATTATCTCACTCCGTCTCTATAACATTTTTTCCATAGTACATATCTATCGTTGAACTAGACGGCATGCCTCCTAAAACCAACCAGGCCCGTGCATGGGGCACCCGGTATGATACATTACCCTCATCACCTCCAGCATCTCCAGGAGCCAAGCGGGACGAAACACAGCTGGTATTTCAAGACTCCAGTCCGTCTCCGGAAAGCCAAGATATACACAAGGAAGACAAACAGCCACATGACGCAAGTATATTCGTTGGGAGGTTGGTCCGTTTCTTGTCATCCAATTTTACGCGCACTCACTGTTAATAATTCTGAAGTCTTCCTTCAAACGTCGACCAAGCAGAGCTTACGCGCCTCTTGGCTAGCCACCTTTCCGAGCATGCAGAGATCAAAAACATCAAGGTCATTCGCGATTCAAAAGGAGGTGTATGCGCTTTTATCCAGTGCGAAGTACGTCTTATCTGCAACCATGTGTGCAGTTTCTGGCTAAGTCTTTTTAGGATGCCGCTTCTGCCTCAATATTTCTGAAAAGCTTGCAAAACAGCTCACCAAGACCGTTCCTCGGCAGAATGTTGCGTTATGAGCCTGCAAGGGCTTTCAGAACACTCTTAATCTCATACAGGTCAGCGTTCTTGAGCCGTCTAATTATCGTGAATGACACCCACTTGCACCTTAGAAAACCATTTCAGATTATGACTCCCGAGGGACCCAATAGGATTTCGGTACGAAACATGCCTGAAGTCCCTCTTAATCTTCCCAATGCCATTCGCATTTGGAAACCGAGAAACACCAAGTAGTCAATTTGTTTTTCCGCATACATATACTTGCTCAAGTTCCTCCAAGATATCATAGAATTGTGTATAATGGGGAAGCTATCGAGGCCGAGAGATTTTCTCGAAGCCTTACAAAGGGAGAAGCGACATTGAATGAGGAAGCAGTCTATCTCCAGCCGTTAAAATTTGATGCAGAGGTCTACTCACTTTCTTTTTCCATATAGATTGCAATCTTAATGATCTTTCTAGTCCCTCTTTAAGATCGCAGGATACTTTGGCCCCTTAGAGAACGTCTCATGTCTGGGCGGAAGCCATGAGCTCGTCAAAGGCATGTTGCCAAACTTATTTCAAGGGATAAGGGGCTAGTTTGTTCATATGATATCCAGTCCCAAAGAACGGTATCCTTGGGCCAGATTGCTATCCCCTTCCTCACAATGCTGTGCGAAGTGAGGAAATGGATGATAGTTGTTGGGAGGTCAAATGGAACCATAGGGATGATTGTGTAGCTGCCTTGATGGTTAGTATTGTTCTACGGCCACTAGTTCCTTCGGGCTTAATATTCTCTAGGTATTACGACGAGTCTCCTATTTATCGGTTTCATGGGCGCATCAACCTCAAATTCAGCACCCTGTTCAACGCGCTCATTCTCACATACAGGATTACCAGTCTATGGACAACACTGCTTCCCGAACTCAGGTCAAGATGGACCGCTTTCAACCATATAGTTTGCACACTTCCAATCCTCGAACCGGATTAACGTCTTTCAGCAGTGAGCCATCTCCGCCGCTGCACTCTCTCCGGCAAAATGTCGCTTCTGACGACAAAGGACGTACAATGTTGAAATCTACCGCCGTTTTTGATGATGAAATTGAATCTTGGGTAGAACCTGTGACGCCACCCAGTCTAGCGCCTGGGTCAGCCAATGACTCGTCAGATGTGGTGAGCAAGCCCACAAGAATCGACTGGGCGGACTCGGACCTCTCGTCGTTCGTCGATTCCGAGTATGATTCCAAACTTGATTGGAGTGGTTGGGGTGAAACATCCTTTTTAAGAGACATGGTCAAGTAAGCATCACTTTTCTCGAGCAACCGCTGACATAACGATCCTCATCTCTACGGCTAGGGTACCCTCTATGACAGCTTCTCAATCGGTCTGTGAAGTATCTACCCCTCAAAGAGTTCGCCACTCCCCTCCCTTGTTTCAGGGTGATGAGGTACCTACGCCGGGTCTAGCAATGTCGCCCCCAACACCTCGGACAATTTCATCTCAAGCGCCTGTCACACCTGTTAATCAATTCTTTGGTACACCATTCTCGGGCTTTAGGTCCAGCGAAAATGTTTTAGAGTCCAGTGATTCCACCTCTCTGAGTAGTCGTGAATTTGACCCGACAGCTTTATTTGTTGGTGGTCTGGAGACACTGGGACCCAGTGCGTGGACACAGGAGAAAGTAGAGGAACTCTTCGGAAGATTCAGAGGGCTTTTGAATGTCAAATTTGTCTGTCCTTGTGAGTGTCCACCTTGAAATGATCCCATGGTTCCTTTACCGGAAACTCTATAGCCAACAGCCATGCCGCTTTTGCATTTATCAAATATGACAACACAGAGTCTCCGGCCCAGGCGATCATGCAGGAGGCAAGTCAACCCTTCCCTGACTAGTCCATGGCTGACCCCTTCGTCAGCATAACTGCGTGTACGCCGGTCGTGCGCTGAAAGTTCAGCTCCGTGATTTGAATCCTCCCCGCAGTCCCTGGAAACCCAGTAGAGGTCGCAGTCGGCTCACGCATTATCCCCAATCACGCAAGGTTATGCTCTCGAGTCGGCATCTACCGAAACGAGAGAGCTCGTCTCCAAAGCAGAACTTTTTGGAGAACAGTGCCAATAGTACCCCAGTTTTTCTGAATGCTCCAGCTGAAAAATTTGAGAACTCTAAGGACGAATCTTCTCCTGTCAACGGACAACAGAAAGATGGACCTGAGGTTCGGGAAGGAGAAAAATACCGCGAGTGGTATGATGTTCCAGGGGCAGGATCTGAGTCCACAGGCGCTTCAGGTGGTTCAGGTGGACCTTCCTTGGTAGCCCCGGTTCTACCTTATCCTGTTCCTCCAGGTTATTATCCTATGCCATGGATTCCCCTTGCACAGGCAGGTCACTATCAGATGTCCTACTATGGTCCCTATACAGCTTACCCGCCTGGACTTCCGATACCTCCACACCCGACTACTCCTCCAGACACGAATGGGCCAACAACAGGAACCATACCCTGGCCAAACGTGATGTATACTGTGAGTTTCCTGTGTAGTATTTCGAGTCTTCCACTAGAATATCTCCAGCCTTATGCACCTTATTTCGGTCCACCACGACCGGCCATGGATCAACAAGGCCCTCAACCGGCTCCGGGACCTCAGTTCACACAATCTCCTCAAGCACCTTTGGCTCCATCTGGTTTCATTCAGAACGATCAAGGCACACTCATTGCAGTCTATTCGCCAGATGCGCTCGACCAGTACATGTCTGGACAAGGTAATGGAAGTAATGGTGGTAGTAATTCTTCAACCTTGATGCAATCCTTCAATTCATCTTCAGTCTGGCCTCCAATGCAAGCAGTCAATGGACCGGTGCCCACCTTAAGCGTGCCATCTCAGACCAGCAGCAATCCACATATCGTACATCCTGTACCTGTTTCCCATCCTTTCTGGAACCCTCTACCTCCCTTACTTCCACCCATTCCCACTGGGATCGTTACCGGCCCTGCCACGCCGACGTACAACGTTCACGCTGCTACTCGAACTGGCGAACCTCACGATCATTCGGAAACAAATTCCCCGTTAGCTAAGAAACAGGGTGGTAATAAAAGAAATCTCCATCCGACGCAGAACGGTAATCGGAACTCACGTTCGAATAACCATGCTCGCAATGGACGCGGTCATATACACAACCAAAATCTCACTGGAAATACGGAAGGAGTCAACTCGCACTACCGAAATCCTCAATTTGGGAATACCTCTGACTGGAATCGGTACGCCAGGCGCTGAGATAATGTCAACAACCCTCTTATTTTTTTTACTCTACCTATTCAATTTTGTTCTATCTTCTTGATCACACTTCTCAGTTTTTAAGATTTTTTACTATCGTTGTTACTGTTAATTTGTATGAAAACCTAAACAAGAACCTTTTTTTATCGTATCTTTTCTTTAGTAGCGATCTTCTCTGATGACCTTTCATAATTTTGATCATTTGTCCCTCGCAAACCTGATCTGATGCTGATGCGACTGTCAAGGTCTGATTGAACCCCAGGGATCAGATATTGTTTTCTGATATATTTTAACAATAACGCCAGACGGTGGGTGATCGCATGAGGATTGTATGATGAATCGACACACAGCAAATTGGAAACACTCAGACAAGCGCAGTAACGGCTGTTGATTATCGCACGGTCTCCAGAAGAGATACAGCCAAAGCGGCTGAAAGGGATGGAAGAGACAAAGTGAATAGAAAATACAAACTAATCGAGAGAGATGAATGTTAGTTTCCAAATGGCCTAACAATCAGACGGAACAGGAATTACGTACTGTTTATAATATTTTGGAAACAAAATTGTCGTCCAAGAAATTGCCTTACATCGAAAGGATTGAAAGTGGGATGAGGAGCGTAAAGGTCATGATAGAGTCGTAAATGGATTCGTCACAGGAATACAAGCAAGAATTGAAGCATCATCAGGGGTTGGAAAGGAAGATGGAAAATGACCTAAGTTGAAATGGTGGCCTGAATGTCGGTCTGAGGCGTGCCTGAAAGAGGTAAGTTTTGGGACTCCATGGAGAAAGAAAGATGATGGATATGCCCAAAACACAGAGGAGACACGAATCAGGAGAGAGAGAAAAAGGGGAAACACTAGTTTTTCGTTATTGTCGTGATTGTGATCGCACATCAAAAGTGTGATAAAGATCAAATTCATCACTTTTTTTCGGTCGTCCAAGACATTTGTACACTCCCAACGCCCATGATGAAAACGCTTGCACGGATGCGACACACTGTGTCAGCTACCTCTGCGCTTTGAAATGATATAACAAGATCCCCATTAGGCATACGCAGGATCTGTCGCACTTCGCCGAAACTCTAAAAAGGCGATCAGACAAAGACGAGACAAAAGAGGCAAAATGCCCTACTTCACACCATCTCTTCACACCTTTAAATTTCTTGGCATCATCAATTGCAATACCGCTCACTATCAATCTTTTCTTCTTTTTTTTGTTCCTCATCGACATGGTTGACAAATGTGCAAGGTGAAATGAAACAACCTTGGACAGTGTGCTACCACTGCTACTATGGGAACCAGCCGAATTATACACTATATCTGCTTTCTTTTTCATGCCATGTCGCAGTAATTGATTCTGATGTACCTGTTGTGGGTGAGGATGTTGATTAGAAGACAGAGTGTATGTTTGTGGAACATGTGAACAATCTGATCCAGAAGTAGTCAGTTCCTCAACGTTGTCGAGGTCATGTTCAGCACCAACGCCTGCATTGGAGGCGGTGGTGTGTGACCTCCAAGCACTGATGATACCATTGAATACATTGATAAGTGGAATGCCGAGGGCTTGTGATTTGACACCACTATCGTAGACTAAGGGGTTTATCATTGTATGATGACCAGTTTCCTGCTCGCTTTCATCGAGAGTTGGTATGGTAGACACCTCTTGGATGTGGGTTGTAATGTTTCCTGGATGTATATCTCGATTGACAAATGGAGAGGAGGACACAGCAGGGGGGGTACAAAAGTTCAAATCCTGATGTAGTCGAGGCAGGAGAGGCACAACAGACGGCGTGATCTCAATGCTCGGGACAGTGAGTAAAGTATCTGTGTGGGAAGCGTCGACAGATGAGGATGAACTGAATCGAAATGGTGTATGAGTTGAATCGGACGACGGCGGTTGGAGGGACGTCTGGGAAGTAGCTAGTTCAGTTGAACCCGAGTGCCCGAGGACAGATGGACGCCATCCAGACGATGCTGCGCTGGCCCTTGTCTTGACTTGTGAATCCTTCCGGGAGGGTGAGATGTGAGATGCATGTCTAGAGGGTTTCTGCGTTGTCGTAGCGCAACCAAGAAAAGTGCGACGGCTGCTTTTGCTTAAAAAGCGAGATAAAGAAGGAACATTATTTTCGCCAAATTTAGACTGGGTGTTGGAATGTCCTGTAGATATGTTCGGGCGGCATCTGCTAGAGCGGATGGCCAAAGGTGCATTTTTCTAAATCAGATGTAAGTGACCAGGATGAACCTATGTGACAGTGCATACAGCGGTGTTGTTGAGATCAACAGCGAGGTTTGATCCTAGAGCCGGCTGACCCTCAGTCTCAGGGCCATTGAACTCAAAGTACGGATGTGAGAGATGCGAGGAATGGGGTCCATCGAGACCTACAATGTCGGTAAAGCGTTGTTGCTCTTGGATCCATTTGCCAAAGAGGCTGGACTTGCATGGGCGAGGACAGACGTGGACGACGTGGTGGACGTTGAAAGGATCCTCTTCCGGGGTTGTATATGGGTGATCATGCATGACACGGAGGGAATAGTAGGTTGTGCAAGGTTGAAAGAGAAAAGTGGGTTTGAGATTCTCGTCGTACTTCACACGCCACTCACCATTATTCAATTTGACACTTTTGCAGTCATCCAGCTAAATATTCCAACTATCCTCGATCTGCTGACGATCTTTGTAGTTGAACATCGGCCTGCTATCTCCGAGTGTAAATGGGCTGAGTTTCTCACCACAGTACGGACGCCCTTCGTCTATCACCGCCGATATCACCATACCCCGTTTCTTGTTTGGGAAATAGCTCAGCTCACGTCAATCAGAAACTGTTGTCCCTCCAATATCAGAGTCTTCCTTTTTCTCCGATGAGAACCTAATACTCAACATTGCTGCTCTCCGGCTCCGGCTCCGGCATCCGCATACACAGGTGCCTTTCCATCCGTAATCTACTCCTTGAACAGTTTGTACTTGCAATTCTCTGAATCAGCAACTTCGTCAAAGCCACCATTTTGTGCAGTCCCGTTCTCAACTGAGTAAATGTTCCAACACCTTCCAATGTCCACGTTTTGCGTTGAAATTATCGAGCGATGGTAATTTGATCTCGCAAGGATACTTAATAACAATCAACATTACCATGTACATCGCGCAGATTCGCACGATGCTCGAATTCCCCGGTGTAACAAAATAAAGGCCACAACAACAATCGAATATCAAATATAGGGGTCCTTCTATCGAACACGATATGATGGCCGCTCAAATGACAAATGGGTCTCGTTGAAACAAAGTCAGGAGTAAGTCAATTACAGATTACTTTGACGCCTTCGGTGGAGCTGTTGTCGCCACACTATATTACCTGAAGTTTTTCAACTGGACAAAATTCAGGGAGTCGTTCTTAATTCCGCAATTCGGCATAATGCAGGGTTGTACATCCGGATTGGAT
>Ga0153929_1000493_pt1 | contig 14782 bp, 12 predicted proteins | sample TSNJ013MetaG_FD_104689 | JGI IMG/M metagenome (GOLD analysis project Ga0153929, IMG submission 104689) | Attine ant fungus gardens microbial communities from New Jersey, USA - TSNJ013 MetaG | ecosystem: Host-associated > Fungi > Mycelium > Unclassified | place: USA: New Jersey, Wharton State...
AAAAATGCGGTACTAATCCATTGATTACTCTGGTAAGGGTAGTTTTTCCACAACCAGAGACACCACACAGCAGAACAACCTGTCCTTGCGGAATGGTCAGATTAATATCGTGGATTCCAGCATAGAACATTTTTGTACTCCTCTGCAATGGTTGGAAAAAACCGAAACATAACCGATATAGGTACGGCAAATTTCTTAGTAATATGCATTTTGTCCATAGCCGCTACAAATTCACTGATAAATGGTACAATAAAACTAAGAAGCACATATCCCAGCGGGAGCATACCTATTGTACACGCAACTGCCATGGTCAACGTCAAATAGATAGCTGTAAAGATACCCGTGTTTATTAAATCCTTACCATTTAATTTCTTTGAACTATTAATGTTATCTTGCATAATTATCTCTCCCTTTTATTTTATATAGTCAGGCTCCACTCTGCGCTTTTTCTTTGCAGTTCAAACAAATGCTGGTATAGACCCTTTTTTTCCATCAGCTTGGCGTGCGTACCAATTTCCTCTACTTTCCCTTGCTTCAAAGCAACAATCTGGTTGCAATCCTCCACAGAACGCAGTCGGTGGGCGATAATTAAAACAGTCTTGTCTTTGATTAACTTTCCAATTGCTTCTTGAATCAGAGTTTCATTTTCCGGGTCTAAGGATGCTGTAGCTTCATCCAGAAGAATAATCGGTGCATCCTTCAAAAATGCCCGTGCAATAGAAATACGCTGCCGTTCGCCACCTGAAAGGGTTTTCCCATTTTCACCTATGACTGTCTGGTATCCGTCAGGCAGCTTTTCTATAAATTCTTCGCACCTTGCCATCTGTGCCGCCTTTATGATCCCTTCCTCTGTGGCATCTTTCTTACCAATCTTAATATTGTTGTAGATGGAATCGTTAAATAGAACCACGTCCTGAAATACAATAGAGAAATATCCCAACAGGGCTTCCGGGTCAACTTCATTTATATTTCTGCCGTCTATCCGCACCTCGCCCTGTGTGACATCCCAAAAGCGGCAAGCCAGCTTGCTAAGAGTGCTTTTTCCGCAGCCGGACGGTCCTACAAGTGCCGTAATCTCTCCCTGCTTTGCCGTGAAACTGACATCATGCAAAACCTCCTGTGTGTTATAAGCAAAGGATACATGGTCGAACACAATATCATAGTGATGCAGCTGAACAGTTGGATCGCCTTCTTGAGAGGGGTAGTCCTCGATTTCTTTAATGCGGGAGGCACTCACCAGCGAATGAAAAAACTCTCCCATATTAAAGAAGATATTGGTCAGTGGATTATATATTTGCGATGACACAAAGAGGAAAAGCAAAAAGGTGACTATGTCGATTTCCCCCCTGGCCAGCATTGCCGTTCCGTTAATGATAACGAGCGCCATCCCGATACGGAGGATATTATAGGCAAGGCTTAAAAATACGCCCACCACTACCTCATCAAGCATGGAAGTACGTACAACACGACGCACTTTCTTTTCCAGCCCCAGCCGATAGGCTTCAGCTTTAGGGGATGCATGCATGAGCTTCATATCCTCCAGATACTCCTGTACCCCATCGCTGACCGCCAATTTCGCATTGCGATTTTTCCAGTTTGCGGAAGCACTTACTTTATAGCTTGCAGCTAGAAGCACGATAGCAATCGGAAAACATATAAACATACTCAGGCTCAGCTTCCAGTTAAAAAAGAACAGCGGAATAATCACAATCAGGCTGGAAATAATTCCACCAAAGAGCTGCGGTATGTTGGATGACATTGTTTTCTCCAAGGTAGCTGTATCATCCATCAGGGTACTTGTCAAATCACTTAAATCCCTGTTGCCGAAGTAAGATAACGGCAGCTTGCGGAGTTTTTCCGCCAGTGCCACCCTTGTATTTGCGCTTTCTTCATAAGCGGCGAGGTATGTTTTGTTGTATGTCGCTTTATATACAAAGAAAATAATAAGCAGCAAGAGCAGAGCAATCCCCCAGCATAAGAAAAGAGACGGGGTATCCGGTGTAATACTCCAAAAATGAGAGAGCAGTCCAGAGCATACATAGAGTAGCAGCAGTGTAGGCAAAAGAACGCTTACATTATGAACCGCCATGCATACAATACCCCAGGTAATGTCTTTTGCCCCTTTGTCACTTAGCGAAAATATTTTTTTAAGCATTTACAGCACCTCCAAACTTCCACTTAGTACCTGTGTTGTATTCACGGTACATTTTGGCATAAAAACCGTCCTTTTCAAGCAGTTCCCTGTGTGAACCTTGTTCTGTCAGGTAACCTTCCCGCAGAACAATAATGTTGTCGGCCTCTGTAACGGTAGACAGACGATGGGCAATCATAATGACTGTTTTACCTTTCAATAGCACATTCAACGCCTTCTGAATACGGTATTCGTTCTCCGGATCAGCAAATGCGGTTGCCTCATCCAAAAGCACTACTGGGGCATCCTGCAAAATTGCCCTTGCCAGTGCGATGCGCTGCATTTCTCCACCGGAAAGATAAATCCCCTTTGTCCCAACAACTGTATGGATGCCATCTGGTAATTTTTCTAAAATATCATCACACTGAGCCGTATGTAATGCCGCCAATATTTCTTCTTCCGTAGCGTGTTCCACACAAAAAGCTACATTGTCTGCAATACTCATTTTCAGCAGACCGGCATCCTGAAAAACGAAACTTAGCTGTTTCATCCAGATGTCATAGTCCAGTTCCTGTACATTTACACCACCCACCGAAATTATTCCGGTATCCGTATCCCAAAAACGGGCGATTAGATTTGCAACCGTAGACTTCCCACTGCCGGAAGGTCCAACCAAAGCCGTAACCGAACCTGCCTTTGCCACGAAAGAAAGATCAGAAACCGCCTCGGAAGCACCATCCCCATAGCCGAATGAAACATGGTCGAATACAATATCAGATCCTAATGGTGTTTTTGGCGTATCCGTGTTTTTTTGAACCGGTACTTCTAAAATTTCTTCGATCGCATCAAGCGCCTGTGTTGCCATCATCATATTGGACGATGCAGACATGATGCGCATCAGAATGACGGAAACCAAAGGCATAAAAACAATAAAAAACACGAAGCTTAAAAGCACTTTTTCCGGGGAATCTGTAAAATTATAAAGGATGATTGCCGCCGGAACAAGGAAAAAGAAAAGGCCGTTCACAGCAGTGATATAGATACTCATTGGTTTTTCCATTGACAGTACATATTTCACCGCAAACTTTTGATATTCCATGATGGATTTATAGAACCGCTTAAAGGAATGAACGGTTTGCCCAAACACCTTTACGACCGAGATACCCCTGACGTATTCAACCCCGGCATTACCCATATCACCTAAAGCCGCCTGATAGTTTTTGATAAAATCTCCCCGTTCTGTTTTCAGCATGGTAGAAAGGGAAATAAAGCCGATTATAATTGGAATCAGACATACAAGTGACATACGCCAGTCGAAATAGAACATACTGACCAGAAAGGCAATCGGCATCACTATGGACTGAGCCATATCAGGCATCTGATGGGCGACAAAATTCTCGGTATTCTCCGCATTTTTTTCAATAATCTTCCGTATCTTTCCGCTGGGATTAACAGCATGATAGCCAAGCGGTGTTTTACCCAAATGACGAATCAACTGAATGCGGACATTCGCCATTATTTTAAACGCTGTAATATGCGACAGTGCCAAGCCAAGCCCATACACGCCAAATGAGGCTGAAGCAAGCTGGAAGACCATCCAGCCATACTTTGCCGCTTCCCCGGTGTGAAATGTTCCGTTATTTTGCAGAAGCGTCTGTGCAACATAATAGATACAGATATATGTGCCGATGTTAATAACACCGCTGATTGCTGAAAACAGCCACGAAAGTACCATTGTAATCTTCAACTTTCCGGCGTGCCCCATCAGGCGGGCAATCAGTCCTTTTTTCTTCTTCATCTCTTCATTCCTCCTATAGAAAAACTTGCATAGTGAACTCAATTATGATATAATTCAATTGGTTAGCTTTATCTAACTAACGATTTATTTTTACACATTACAATCACGATGTCAATACGTTCACCGCAATCGCGGATGATTGCCATAAAATTATGGACAATAGCCAAAAACGAATGAAGGTAATCCTGCCATGAAAACAATTTTAGATCAACTTTTATTGCCCTATACCGAACAGATTGGTATGCGGCTTACAGAAAAAAATCAATATAAGGACTGTGGACTCACTTACCAAAGTGACCCGGACATCAGTGACGGTTTTTATTGGATTTATTATTTTGAAAATCTCTTTGCCGTCACTGTCTATAGTCTTACGACAAAAGAAACCATTAAGCCTCGCTATGACCATCCTGAGTATTTTACAACTGGCAGCTATAGTGCGCCTGCAGCACAGCTTATTTCTGACTCTGCAAAATCCAAATCAAAATTCCTTTTAAGCTATTCACGGCCGGAAGGAACATTTGGTGAAACAATTCAGCGAGGCGCATCTTTCGAGGGCATTAGTATTACCCTTACAGATTCTTATGTACAAGAACTGTCACGTAGATTTGATATGGATGCCAATGAATTTAGGGAAGAATGCTTTCATTTGAATGGCACTGCATCTATCCCGGAAGCAAATATTATATTAAGGCAAATGCATTTTGCCAGACCTAATCGAAAAATAGCAAAGGTATACTATGAAAGCAAAATAACCGAATTATTTTCTTTTATTATCCAGTGGAATGAAGAAACAAAAACATTGTTAGGTCACAGAACAATATCAGAGAAGGATGATGAAAGTTTTCACTATATTGCTGAATACCTTCAGAAAAACTATAACGGCCATATTGATATTAGCACACTGGAATCCATTGCTTATATGGGGCGCAGTAAATTGTCATTCGGATTCAAGCAAAAATATGGAGTAACAATAACAGAATACATAAAAAAGCTCCGAATAGAACGTGCAAAAGACCTGCTTTCCATTAACCATATGAAAGTCGGAGAAATAGCTAGAATGCTAGGTTACAAACAGCAGGGTAGCTTCACCGAGCTTTTCAAAAATGAAACGGGCTTTACGCCGTTGGAATATAGAAAAAACTTTTTTAGTTGAATAAGTGTAAGAATCATAATCAGATATTATTTATCCATTCGGGAGTGTAAGATAGGATTCTTGCCCTTCCTATGAGCAATACGCCTGCCCCAGGCTAAAGAAACCTCCCTACGTCTAAATATAAATATCCGTCAGAATCAATTCGTCCAACATCACCACACTCCGCCTGGCATTGCACTTCCAAAAGAGTCTACTAATATATGCTTTAGGAGCCAGTAATTTAGCAAACGCTCGCACTTCGTTCTCCCTGTGCGTCGGTAATACTAACACAGGTCGTATACCTATTTGCAAACATGCGAATAGAACTTCCATGAATTCAATACAGTTTGGCATTTGCAGCAAAATATTATCTGCCTTGCGTAACCCCAATCTATACATGCCGGCACTTAAGTTATCGACTCTTTGTTTAAACTCTCTATAAGTGGTTATCTGCATATTTTTCTGCTAAGGACATAACTATCTCGCACTTCCCCCTTTTCTAAATGAACTACACGGGTGCCACATTCAATAATTAACTCTATATCGTGAGTAATTCATCCCGGTGCAATTTGATAAACTCAAGCTGCTCAGGCGTTAATGCACCTTTCCTGCTTTTGTAACGCAGTTTCCCCAGATCAGCCTCTAAAACCACACCATTATCTCGATAATCTCTTAGTATCTTCTGATAGTCAATATTAGTCTCCATTGATATTATCCTCTTTTCTCTGATTGTTCTTCTGCTATGTTTATGATTGGGTCAAAATACTTTTTAACACCATCATATTTTTCTTAATTAGTACCCAGTGTCCAGCTCTCAGCATTTTTCCGTATTGAAATAAATTTTTTATAAATACCCTCCTCTTCAATTAACTGGTTATGTTTCCCCTGCTGTACTAAGTGTCCCTCATTCATAACCAGAATGTTATCAGCATTTTCAATAGTAGCCAGGCGATGGGCAATGGTTATTACCGTCTTTCCTCTGGTCAGTTCAGTTAATGCCTGCTGGATTAAAAATTCATTTTCAGGATCAATACTTGAGGTTGCTTCATCCAAAATAATAATTGGAGCATCCTTTAAAATTGCCCTGGCGATTGAGATACGCTGTTTTTCACCTCCTGACAGCGATGCCCCTGACTCATCCACTACAGTATCATACTGCTGCGGCAGTTTCATAATAAAATCATGACACCGGGCTTTTTTTGCTGCCGCTACGATTTCATCATAAGCAGCATCAGGTTTACCAAATTTAATATTGTCAGCAATTGTTTCATTAAACAAATATACATTTTGAAAGACCATGCTCGTCTGTTTCAGCAGACTATCACAAGTAAATTCTCTAATATCATGACCGCCCAGCAATATTGCTCCCTGATTAACATCATAGAAGCGGTTTATTAAGTTACACATTGTTGTTTTACCGCTTCCCGAAGGTCCTACTATCGCAGTAACGCTGCCTTGTTTAAATTTACAGCTGACATGATTGACAACACGCTTCTTTTCATATGCAAATGAAACATCCTGAAACTCGATATCCATCGTTTTGGGGTGAATGTTTTTTCCTTGCTCATCAATAAAATCTGCATCTTCAATCTTTTCCAATTTATCAAGAGTATTATTAATAACTTCCAGAACATGCGCCGCACCGCTCATATTTTCAGCACTGGAAAATATCACAAATGAAAGGATTGCTAAGAACACCAATGTTTCCAAAGGCATTCTTCCTGTCAGTGACTGGTATGCAGACACTGCAATAATAACTACCGCCGCTGCCTTTAATGAAAGAATGTGAAATAAATTAAAGAAGGCATACTCCTTTTCAATTTTGATATTAATATCTTTGCTTTTTTGATATGCGCTGCGAATCTGTCCCGCCGTAACTCCTTCCTGATTAAACGACTTTACTAAAGCAATTCCTCTTAAATATTCAATAGTCGCAGCAATCATGGTGTCCTGAGAAGTCTGATTCACGAGTGAATTCACCCTGCTCCTGCGCCCCATAAGATATAGAAACAGCGCCGACAACAATAAACCCGCGACCGCAATTACTGCCGCCGTTTTGCTATAATACAGCAAAAAACAGATCATTGCGATAATGGTAATATAGCCGTTAACCACACTATCAACCATATTCATGGCATGCATCTCCATAAATGACAGATCGGTCGTTACCGCCGATACCAGTTCGCCGGTGGAATTTTCATGAAAAAATCCCAACGGTACGCGTTTCAATATATTGCCAATATCAATACGCTGTTCCGCTAACCGTTCATATCCAACGGTATCCTGAAACAAAGACCTCAAATAGGAAAATATAAACCTGCCGATAACCGCAATTATCATTAACCCCAGCACCATAAATATATCTTTACCAGTTATCTCCTTAGCCCCGGTCAGATCTTTAAGAATCTCACCTAAACCGTTTGCAGCGAGGACGACCGGCATTGTCATAAAGAGCCCGCTGATAAAAGCAAATACAAAGCCAACATAAATTCTTCTCTTATATGCTCCCGTCCAATCCAGGATTCTACTTACAATTCGTAACATAATATCTCCCTTTCCACTACTGGCTGATTCCCCATTTTTTCACACCAATATGTGCATTCCACATATTCTTATATAAATCAGAGCCCTCAAGAAGGCCTTGATGTGTTCCCCGCTGCAAAACCTTTCCATTTTTCAAGATGACAATTTGATCTGCATCCTTAATGGTAGAAAGTCTATGGGCTATCACCAACAATGTTTTTCCGGCTGTCAGTTCCTTGATTGCTTGTTGGATCTTATCTTCGTTCTCCGGATCGGTAAATGCCGTCGCCTCATCAAGAATAACGATCGGCGCATCCCGCAGGATCATTCTGGCGATCGAAATACGCTGTTTCTCTCCTCCTGAAAGCTTATCGCCTGCCTCTCCTGCCATTGTTTCATATCCTTGCTCCAGTTTTATGATGAATTCATGACACATTGCCTTGCGGGCTGCCTCATAGACCTCTTCATCACTGGCATCAGGACGACCCAGGCGAATATTTTCAAGCAGCGAACAGTTGAATAAATAATTATCCTGTGAAACATAACTGATGATATGTGACAGTTGTGATAATGGAATCTTTTTTATATCCACGCCACCGATGGTTATCTTGCCAACACTGGTATCCCAAAACCGGGCAATAAGTCTGGCCGCAGTTGATTTACCTCCGCCGGATGGTCCAATCAGAGCAGTAAAATCTCCTTCTTTTACAAACAGATCGACATTCTTCAAGGCCATATCATTCTCGTCATCATCTTCCAGATAATGAAAAGACACCTTATCAAATTTAATCGAATACCCATTGAGCTTCACATTGGATTCCGCATCTGACAACTCTTCCAGCTGCAAAATTTCATCTGTCTCGGTGACCGCATATTGAATAATTTTTAATGCGTTAATATATGTGGAAAAGCCCATCATCGGGGCTATTAATCCCATCGATAAAACGATACAAAGCACCAGTTCTGCCGGCGACAATGTGCCTTTCATATATAAATACATGCCAATCGGCATCACGCCCAGTAATGTAGATGGCATTACGGATGAAAGGAGATTCCCGCTAACCCATAATTTTTTATACCATGCTACCGTCAAATCACAAAACTTACGAATTACCCGGCGGTATTTTTCATATGATTTCTCAGACTGATTGAATATTTTAATTACTTCAATTCCTTCAATATACTCAATAATAACGCTGTTCATATGATTATTTGTTTTCATATACTCATCATACTTTGCATTAACCCCACTCATTGCTGGTCCGGCTGTGAGTAATACGATTGGGATTGTAATAAGCGAAGCCAGTGCCATCCCCCAGTGAATGCTGAGCATATAGATAAATACCCCTATTGGTGCTACAATATACCCCGCCCCTTCCGGTATCAGATGAGCTAATGGCAATTCAATAGTCTCAACCCGGTCGATAATTACACTTTTCAGATTACCGATCGGCTTATTAATTACATATCCCAACGGCAGTTTGAGAAGCTTATCAGTCAGCTGCAAGCGAATTGTTTCAAGTATCGTATATGCTGACATGTGTGACAAAGTTGTTGATATCTCAAAGAAAATCTGCTTTAACAAATAACCCGTCAGACACAGCAGACTCCATATTATAATACGTTCTAAATCCACCTGCTCACCTATGAAATCTACCATTAGCCGATATATAGCAACATAAGGAACGAATCCGGCTGCGACGCTGAGTAGTGAAAAGATAACTGACAAAAACATCTTTCCTTTACAATTTCCTGCGAATTTCATTATTGTGCTGATAATGCCTTTACCCATTGAACTCCTCCAAATCATTATTTATGCCTTTTAAGCTGAACCTCTAATAAACTGGTGTTATCATTCAAGTCCTCTTTGCTGACAATCCTGAGTCCGGCCTGAATCATTAAGCTGAAAGTAAAATCCTAAAATAGCTGTAATGATAATTTGCAAGATCAAAATATGTACTCCTGGCTTAAATCCCTTGAAACTCATCTTTAATCTTTCCTTTCTATCAAATGTTGCAAATCATCTATATCTATGGTATATTTAGAATTAGCCAAGACTAACTTGCATGTGCTTGATTATATATCAGATGAATTCAAATAGCAACACGTTCTATTTGCAAAAGTCTTACAGCCGTATTTTCCCGACTAATCGGCGTATTTTAAGGAGGAACAGAATATGGGGAAAGTTACAAAGCTTTATCAGAAAATAATCCCGGTAGGGGGATTTATTTTAGATATTGAAAGATCTAGAGTTGAGGAGGGGGAGTTTTACTATACACTCCCCCATGACAAAGGAAAAGGATATTTTTGGAACTATATTAATAAGGATACATTCGTTATTCAAAAACAAGATTTTTGCTTTTATGATGACTTTTTTCTGGAGTCTTCAGAGTCAGATTTTTTTGCTGTCCAATACTATTTTTCTGTTTCCGGTGAAGAGTTACATCCTTACAGACAGTTATCACCTAACAGCCTGCGGGGATATGTCGGCAGTACTGGCAGAACTTTTCAGGCCGTTTACCATAAAAATATTTCGATTCGTTCTGTTAGTATTAGTATCATGCCGGATTTTTATAATAATTACCTGAAAGAAAAATTATGTGGTGAACATATTGATCCAAAAAATGCGTTTAATTGGATGATGACTGGCGTAGATTTTCCTCCATTAGTGGCTCTACTTAAACAAATCGCAACATATTCCGGTCGTGGTCTTTCAGCAAAATTATTTTATGAAGGAAAGGTATTAGAAGCACTTGCACTGATTTTTGATGAGGCAAAAAAAAATCAACGCCGCAGCAAAACTATTACCATTAATAAAAAAGATGAAGAAAATTTAAAGGCTGTTACAGCCTATATTAATCATCATATAAGCCTTCCTATCTCCCAAGAAAAGCTTTGCAAAATAGCATTTATGGGAAATACGAAATTAAAAACTCTGTTTAAAGAATATTTAGGTTGCAGCATTACAGACTACATAATAAAAACAAGAATAGATCAGGCTCAACATCTGCTCATTGGTACCGAATTAAGTATTTCTGAAGTTTCACAAGCTGTTGGATATAAAAGATCAGAAAGTTTTGCAAAACAATTCCATAAAATCACAGGTTTTTTACCAAGAGAATATCGCAAAATATTGAGAAGTCGATAAAGTTATTAAGGGACTGTCTAAAAATTTTGAATCTTGTCTCCCGTTGACTACCATGCCTCCCATGAAAAGACAGGGGCTTTTGGCAGAGGCTTAAGTAAAGTGAAATGGAATGTGTCCGATTTTGGATCAAGTCAGATCATCCCGCAGGGCATCAATGATATTTTCTTTTCTGATCTTGCTGGTTGCGTAAAGCATCGTAATGAAAACGATTAAGAATACACTCAGCACGCTGATCATCATACTGCCCCACGGGAACAAAAAAGCGAAGTTATCCAGTTTTTCTTCAAACACTATAACTTTATAAATCAGCCATGAAAGGAACCCCGCGATGGGAACCCCAAACAGCAGTGTTCGCATACCGTAAAAGACACATTCAAAATTCATCATCTTTTTGAACGTATGGTCGGACATTCCCACTGAGCGGAGCATGGCAAGCTCACGGCGACGCAGCCTGATGTTGGTAGAAATCGTATTAAACACATTGGCAACCGCGATCAACGAGATCATGATGACAAAAACATAAGTGAATACATCGACCACAAAGGTGATACTGCGGAATAGTTCAAATGCTGTGGACAAATTGATCAAGTTATAGTCGGAGGTGATGCCCGCTTCCTCGATGAGTGCCTGTATTTGCGCCATAGACAGAGCTGGATTTTCTGACCAGAAGGTCAGGCCAAACTTTGCAGGTACACCCAATGCGTCAAACTGCGGTTTCATCTGCCATGGGGCAACCGCCATGAAAAGATAAACAGGCACCGAATCCTTAATTAGTATGTCTACCGGGTAGGTATCCACAAAGGTGGCGCTGATCTTTTTTGCCTGCGCCCCAGAGGCCGAGGTGAGGGTGAAATCCATGGAACTGTTTGTAAAATAATTAACATGCTCGACTGTGTTCATTCCCAGGACAAGAACCTTTGCGTCCTCCCCGGTATATTCCGCTGTGGGCAGGTCAAGGCTTTCGATAAAGCCGTAGTAGATGTCATCCTCAATAAACTGAACATCCAATGGTAGTTCCAACGTTTCCCCGGTGCCAACATCACCTGCAGACTTCCGGTAGGTGTCCATAAAATCACTGGGAAGATCGTCTGTCATGCAGGGATAGGTGAAAATTGCCTGATAGGTGCTTTTATAAACGCCGTCCGCAGTTTTTAGCTTGTCATACAGCTGAAATAGTTCATGTTCTTCCATATCTTGTGTATCGAAACTAATGTCGCCGTCCGCTTCTTGGGAGTATTCTTTTGCCAGCCGTTTCAGCGTGGCTCCAAAAGCACTTCCGGATACGAACAGGATGATGCTCAAAGTAAGAGATAGCACAACGCTGCGATAACGTTTTTTATTTCTCCTAAAATTCTTAAGTGCGAGAGTTCCTTCCAAACCGTAAATACGTTGTAAGAGCTTTGACGTTTTAACGGCTTTTAATTCGGTTTTGATCTCGTTGGTCTGGCGGATGCATTCCATCACAGGAGTGGCAACGGCTTTCTTGGCCGGAAGATAGGCCGAGATCAGGATGGTGATCAAACTGACTGCCACCGCCATAGCCAGTGCAGGGAAAGATACCGACAGGGTCAAGGGTACATTGCTGCTGATAATGGTACTGAAATTATTTGCAACGATGGGTAGAACCAATTTAATACTGCCGATGCCGGCCAAAACACCAATCGGTATGCCGGCGGAACCAATGCAAAGGCTCTCAAACAGCACCGAATTTCGCAGTTGCCTGGCAGTGGCACCTACCGACATGAGAATACCAAACTGGTGAGTGCGTTCGTTCAGCGTGATATTGAACGAGTTGTAAATCAAGAAAATCGAGCCGACCATGATGATGGCAACCAAAACACCGCCAACCGAGTACAGCATGGTGTTGAATAGTTTGTTATCTGAAATACCCATAAAACGCAGCACATCATCATTTAGAACAAACTTACCCGTTCCGGCTGCGTTCCTTGCATAAGTCTTGACCTGGTGCGGATTTTTAAGCGTAACAAACTGACTGAAGCTGCCCGTTAGGTCTGCTTTGTCTATTCTTGTTATCAATGTATACCCTGGTGCGGAATGTTCTTCAAATCCCGGTCGTTCGCAGGTACCCACAACTTTGTAGGTTTTCACCGCCGCAGCTATCAGTGTTTCATCCCCAGCGCGATAGGAATCATGCTGGGTGAGTGTTTCGCCGCCGGCCTGGCGGTTCCCGACCGTGAGGGTAAGGGTATCGCCGACAGATATTTTAACGCCGGCTTTGATTGCAATGTGGGACGGAACAAGAACTTCACTGTTATTTTCCGGTAATCTGCCGGAAATCAGGGTGATGGGCAGGGTGTCAAAAGTTTTGTCATTAAATCCGGAAATAAAGAAATAGGGTTTATCCGGGCTCTTTGCACCATCAAGCATGGCATAGCCAATATTTGCATACGCTGCGGTGTTTGTAACTTCTTTGCCGTTCGCCTGCTCCTGTACGAAAGAAGAATCAACATCCACAAACGCAACGTGCCAGTCACCATGTTTCGCAATGGAATCGTTTGTCAGGTAATTCAACAAAGAAGTACCAAAGGTGGCGACTGCCGTAAACATAGTGACTGATAAAACAACGCCGACGATCGTTACTAGTGTTCGAGTGTGGTTCTTTTTCAGTCCTTGCAGGGCGATTTTATGAAAGATGTTCATGATCTTGCCACCGTCCTTTCATCACGCACCACTTTTCCATCAGCGATGGTAATAATGCGATTTGCCTGCAAGGCGATATTTTCTTCGTGGGTGACCAGAAGCAAGGTCTGCCCAAATTTTTTATTGCTTTCTTTCAGCAGTCTGATGATTTCCTGTCCGTTACGGCTGTCCAGACTGCCGGTCGGCTCATCGGCCAGCATGACTGCCGGAGCATTCATCAAAGCGCGCCCGATCGCAACACGCTGCTGTTGGCCGCCGGAAAGCTGATTCGGCAGATGCGTTTTGCGTTCCTGCAGTCCAAGCAGATCCAGCAGATCGTTTAGCCATTCTTTGTTGACGTTGCGTTTATCCATCAGAATTGGCAAGGTAATGTTCTCCACTACATTCAAGGTGGGGATGAGATTATGGAACTGATAAATCAGTCCAACTTGCCGCCTGCGGAAGATGGCGAGTTTTTCATTGCTCCCCGCATAGACATCCTGCCCGTTCAAATATACCTTTCCGCTTGTCGGCACATCCACGCCGGCAATGGCGTGAAGCAGTGTGGATTTACCAGAGCCGGAGGAACCGATGATTGCCGTAAAATCCCCCTTTTCAATGGTAAGAGAAACATGGTCTAACGCAGTGACTTGGTTATCACCTTTGCCGTAGACCTTACATAAATTTTCAATTTTTAAAAACTCCATTATGTGAGCCTCCATTTCTTGTAGTCTACCCATATAATAGAACTTCACACTTACATTCTGGTGACTTTTTGGTGACGGATTCGTCACTTTTCGGTGATAGATTCGTCACTTGTGAAAACAAATAGAAAATACCGCGCCGCCCTGGGGGTGATTTTTTGCAATGATTGTCCCTCCTTGCCGGGTTATGATCATCTTACAAAGTGCCAATCCGATCCCATACCCTGCAGCGCCATCATTTTTACCACGATAAAACCGTTCAAACAGGTGGGGTAAATCTTATTTTTAAAAGCCTGTACCGTTGTCGTGGAGAGTGATCTCGGTAAACAGCAAGGTGTCCTCACAGGCTTAGCATTTTTTTACCATAACAACAGAAAAAATGCCCTTGTCTTTTCCGGCCTGCTTACGGCTGTTAATAAAAGCTTCTGCAATGACGGGGGCGCTTAACCAATACCAGGTGCTGCCCGGTTTACAGTGCCTGTTTTTCAAGTGCCCGGTTGCCGGGACCGCCGGGGAAAATTCCTGTCTTACCGCTTATGGGAGTGGCAGAAAACCGGAGTCTCCGCATTTTACGCTCCATGTCACCGGATAGTTCCCGGAATACCGCATGGTATGGACACTGCTCTTTATCCTCTGCATAGGCGCAGTCATGTTCATCATTCAGGCAGCAGTTTAACCGGATCGGCCCGTCCGTCACCTCCATCAC
>Ga0153929_1000494_pt1 | contig 14782 bp, 11 predicted proteins | sample TSNJ013MetaG_FD_104689 | JGI IMG/M metagenome (GOLD analysis project Ga0153929, IMG submission 104689) | Attine ant fungus gardens microbial communities from New Jersey, USA - TSNJ013 MetaG | ecosystem: Host-associated > Fungi > Mycelium > Unclassified | place: USA: New Jersey, Wharton State...
CAAATCTCCGCGCCAGAACTGCACAGCGGAGATATTCACCGCAAGCGACAATCCGTCATACCCCTGACTCTGCCAAATGGCCAATTGCCGGCAAGCTGTATGAATCACGAAGTCGCCAATAGGCACGATCAACCCCGTCGATTCCGCGACCGGAATGAACTCATTGGCAGGAATCAGCCCGTGTTGCGGATGGTTCCACCGCGCCAGCGCTTCGAAGCCCGTGATACATCGGCGGGTCAGGTCGATCTTCGGCTGATACGCGAGAAACAATTGATTCTGAGCCAGCGCAACCCGTAATTGCTGCTCCCACTTCATCAAATGATCCGCGCGGTGTGACAACTGCGGCGAATAGAACTGATAGCAGTTCTTGCCCGCGTCCTTCGCGCTGTACATTGCCAGATCGGCTTTTTTCAACAAGTCGATTTCGCTTTCGCTCGAAACCGAATACAACGCAATGCCAATGCTCGCGTGCAGCACGAAGGCGCTGCCGCGCACATCGAACGGCGTTGCGAACATATGCGAAACCGCTTCAGCCAGTTCGACCGCTTGCCGCTCGACATCGGCTCCCTTGACCACCACGACGAATTCATCGCCGCCAATACGCGACAGCATGCCGTTGTCACTGACCGTTTCCGCCAGCCGCGACGCCGTCATTTGCAGCACGATGTCGCCGGCGTTATGGCCGAGGGTATCGTTGACGGTCTTGAAGTTATCGAGATCGATGAAAAGCAGCGCAAGATGGCCTACATTTTCCTGCTTCGCCACGTCGTGGCGCAGCATCTGCAGCGTGGAGTAGCGGTTGCGCAGGCCAGTCAGCAAATCATATTCGACCAGATGCGTCATCTCGCGCTCGCGCCCGAGCAGCTTGCCGATCAACCCGGTCGCCACCGCGAAGAAGCCGAGCATGGCGAGCGAGATGAAGGTCGCCATCAGCAGATAAACGCGCCGCGTGTGATTGAAGTCGGTGAATTCTTCAGCCTGCGAGAGGCCGACCAGCACGCCGAGCGGATAACCGTCTATATGCCGATACGAAACGATGCGCGTGACGTTGTCGATTGGATCGACATAGATGCCGGATGCGTGGTCCGAGGTCGGGTACACGCCGCTTGCGGTGAACGCTCCTTGCCGGTTGCCACCGCTCTCGGCTGTTTTTATCGGATGGCCGTCCGGTTTGCCAAGCGCCGAGGCTGCGCCTACGCCGGTGCTGCGCGCGAGCACCGAGCCGTTGTCCGAAATCACGGCGACCACGCCGTCGCGTCCGATCGACGCCACGTTGTAGAAGTCGCTCGTGAAGTAGCTGGGGTCTTCCGATACCACCACGACGCCGGCGAACGACCCGTCGGGATGATTCAGGCGGCGAGTGATTTGCAGTGTCCACTGCCGCGAGACGCGGCCGAGGACAGGCTTGCTGATGTAGAGCAGGTCGTCGTTCGAAAGAGCGTGAATGCGGAAATGTTCGCGATCGGAAAGATCGACGGGTTTCGGCGTGGCGCCCGATGTGGACGCGATCAGCATGCCGTGTTCATCGATCAACGAGACCTGCACGAGGGTGTCGCTCTGCACCACGCCTTTTTCAACCGTGCTCGCCAGATTGAACTGTCCAGGTGTCTTCTCGAACTCGTACTTGACGAAACGTGTGATCTGGTCGACCTGGTGAATCGCCTTGATGGTGTGCTGTTCGAGCGCGGACGAAAGAATGGCCGCCGACGCCATGGACGCGTGCGTCGCGGCGTCGCGTTCCACCGACAGGCGTGCAAAGATTACCGTCCACAGCAGGACGAGCACGAGCCCGCCCAGCGCCGGAATGGCGAACAATGCGCGGCGCCGTCGCGGAAAATCCGCTTGTTTCATGTCGCGTGGCGCTTTGGGCCGTGATCGATTCATGGGTTTGGTCAGTCCATGGACCCTGTGACGGGTTGCGCCGATAGTGCGTCCGGAACAACACAAATGGGTGTCGGCATTACTGCAGCGCGTCCAATGCCGGTGAGGCGGGGCATTATTGCCGTTTTCCGGTGAATCCGGCCATCGTTCGAATTTGTTTGCAGGCTCTCTTTGCAGGCAGGAGCCTACGTGTAAATCAAGCGTGCTTGCATTTCGCTTACGATGGTTTTAGTAATACTGTTTTTAGAACTCTGCCCGGCGTTGACCGGGTTGACCGATAGCCGCTGGTTATCCAGCCTCCCCCGCGTGAGGCTGATTTCCATAATGGCAGCTGAGTCAGATAATACCAATGACAACCGGATTAGATATTACTGAAGGCGACCCATTTAAGGAAGCGCGGCGGTGAAGTGAGGTATCGAGGTATACACGGATAGGCTGAAGCGCTTGTCTGGAGCGGTTCTGGCCGGGCGGCAGCTGTTTCGCCAATGTGAATTTAAACCAACGAAGCGCGGTATTTTGTATCCCGATGCCAGGCGGCATCGGGATTAAGAACAAGACTAAAATTTGTTGCAACTATTTATGCGTCTTAAGCGTTTAAAGCAGCGATTTCAGGCCACTTCGGCAATCAATTCGATTTCGACGCAAGCGCCGAGCGGAATTTGCGCCACGCCAAATGCCGAGCGTGCGTGTTTGCCGCGCTCACCGAAAATATCGGCGATCAACTCAGACGCGCCATTGGTGACCAGATGCTGTTCAGTGAACTCGAACGTGGAGTTGACGAGGCTCATTACCTTCACAATCCGCGTCACCCGGTTCAGGTCGCCTACATGCGCGTGCAGCGTTGCGATCAGGTCGATGGCGATCGAGCGTGCGGCGGCGCGGCCTTCTTCCGTGGTGAGCGTGGCGCCCAGTTTGCCCGCCCACACCTTGCCGTCCTTCTTCGCGATGTGACCGGACAGATAGACCGTGTTGCCGCTTTGCGCGCTCATCACGTAGGCGGCGGCGGGGGCGCCGGCCGTAGGTAATTCGATGCCGAGTTCCTTCAGCTTGTCGTAGACGTTCAATTGGGCCATGAGGTGTTCCCTAAAGATGGAAAGGATGACGCGAGAGCGCACCGGGGCGGTCGTTCCGCCCTCGCGCGCCCGCCTTGCAACGAGATCAGACCAGCGCGCGGACCAGCGCGCCGAGCTTGGCGACACCTTCGTCGATTTTCGCCGGCGGCACGGTGACGAACGACAGCCGCAGCGTGTTGTGCTCCGCTTCATTCGCGAAGAACGGGCCGCCGGGCACGAACGCGACGTGCTGCTCAATGGATTGCTCAAGCAGTTTCATTGTATCGATGTGTTTCGGCAGCTTCACCCACACGAACATGCCGCCTTCCGGACGGTTCCATTCAACGCCCGCCGGCATGTGCTGTTCGAGCGACGCCAGCATGGCCGCGCATTGATCGCGATACAGCGCGCGGATCTTCGGGATATGCGTTTCGAGAAAGCCGTCCTTGACGACTTCGTGCACGATGCGCTGCGTGAGGCTCGGCGTATGCAGGTCGGTTGCCTGCTTCGCCTGCACCAGCTTGAAGTGCAGTTCCTCGGGCGCAATGATGTAACCCACGCGCATGCCCGGCGACAGGACCTTTGAGAAAGAACCCAGGTGGACGATGTGATCGGGCGCCATCGACAGCATGGTCGGCAGCGGCGCACCCGCGTAGTCCAGCGCGCCGTAGGGGTCGTCCTCGACCACCGGGAAGCCGGCGCGCTGTGCGAACGCGGCCAGCGCGGTGCGACGCTCGAGCGACAGGCGACGACCGGTCGGATTCTGGAAATTCGGCTGCGCGTACAACAGGCGAGCACCGGCTGTGAGCGTGGCGTCGAGCGAGGACACGATCAAGCCGTGTTCGTCCGTGGGGACTTGCACGTAGTTCGGCTCGTACATGGAAAACGACTGCAGGGCGCCGAGATACGTGGGCGTTTCGACCAGTACGCGGCTGGCGGGATCGATCAGCACTTTGCCGAGCAGGTCGAGTGCTTGTTGCGAGCCTGTGGTGATCAGCACCTGCGACGGCCGGATCGACGCGCCGTTGACCGAGTAGCGTTGCGCGACCCATTCGCGCAGCGGCAGGTAACCTTCGGTGGCGCTGTATTGCAGCGCGGCGGCGGGGCTGTCACGCAGGATGCGGTCGCACGCCACGCGCATTTCCTCGACCGGAAACGTAGCCGGCGACGGCAATCCGCCCGCGAACGAAATGACCTCGGGCCGCTCGGTGACCTTCAGGATTTCGCGAATGGCCGAACTGGTGAGCTTTCTCGCACGTTCGGAAAGTTGCCACGGCTTGGCTTGAAGGTCGGCTTGATTCATGGGGTCCTCGGTTGGCCTCGGTAAGCGGTCTATTGCGTCTGCGGATTGGTAAATAAATGCTGCACGGTGCTTCGAAAAAGGTACTGCGCACTGCGTTTCTGCACCCGGCTCGAAAAGCGCGATTCACTGCAATTCAGCGCAATCGATGAACAGCGGGGGCACTTATTATGGCGTGCCCGTCGCCGGATGTTCTAAGGCGTGTCTACCTGCACGGATTCGCCTTGCGCCGGCTCGGCCTCGGGCGTCTCCTCGGGCGCGGGGTCCGAGTCATTCGCCGCGTCTGCGTCCCCGGTCTTCCTGCTCTTTGCGCGCTTGCGGGCCGGTTTGGCTGGCGCGGCCTCTGCTTGCTTCGCTGCTTCGATCGATTCCGCCGATTCCCCCAGCGTAACGATTGATCCATCCGGCAACTCGAACTCCGCGACCAGTACCGGTGCGCCCGCCGTCACCTCGACCCGCATCAGATGCGAAACCCCCAGCCATGCCAGTTGCTCGGAGATCAGGTGCGCGCGCGGATGAAACCCCGTCAACGACTTCAGCGCGATGCCCGTTTCCGGCAGCGATTCGCTCGGATGCTGCGGCGTGTCCCACTGGATCAGCGACGGGAGCAACCCGTCGCCGGCGCCTTGCCACACTGGAAAAGTACCATCGGCGGGAATGGTGAGATCCCACGCGTTCGCCCCTCGCGTCATGGGTACCACGGCCGGGATGCGCTCCGGATATTGGGCCTGCCAGCGCGTCAGCACTTTCGGGCGGTTCACCCGCGCGACCCAGTGAACGAGTTGCGGGCCGGCTTCAAGACGTTTTTGCTGCACGGGATCGTCGAGCGCAAACAGGCGAGGGCGCGGTGTTTCGACGGCCGCTGCGTCCGGGTCGACGGCGATTACCTCGAGATATGCGCCGCCCCACAAGTTCAGCAGGCGGTTATGCGTGCGCATGAGCGGATGCGCGCCGCCTCCGGTCATCTCGATTCCCAGTTTCGCGGCGATAAAGTCCGCGCCTTCTTCCAGCGTGCGGGCGGCGATAACGAGGTGGTCGAGTTGCAGCGGATGAGCGGTCATAGTGCACGAATAGCTTGAAGGAAAATTGCCCGGACAACGCCGGCTGAGCTCGTCAGCATACCCGTTCCGCCCGCCTGTGCCGCCGCGTTAGCTCTGCGTTAGCCATCCGGCCGGGTAATTGGCACCTGGCCCGAAGAGACTGAACCGCCCAGCCGAACCGCCTTGGCGGCACTGAAAACGCGTGAAACGCGGACAAATACCGCCAACTTTACCTATCGTCCCAGTCTGAAATGTATCGGCAACGACCGTAACAGTAACGGTACAATTCATCCGATACCCTTCTGTACAGTCATCGAACGCATTCAACCCCGATGGAACCTGACATGTCCGTTCCGCTCGACCAGATTCCCGCGCCGCACGGCGCGCCGCAACTCACGCTCGTCGACCAGTTGGTGCAATGGGGCCGGCGTCGTATTGATGAGCGCGTGTTCCGTCCGGGCATGCGTATGCCGTCCATCCGCAAACTCGCGGTCGACAAGGGCGTGTCCCGGTTCACGGTGGTCGAGGCGTATGAACGGCTGGTCGCGCATGGGTATCTCGACTCGCGGCGCGGCTCCGGGTTTTTTGTGCGCGACAGGACCAGTTCCAACGATTCCCACGTCCACCCGACATTGGCCACTGAGCGCGCGCCCGTGCCCAGCACGATCGACGTGGTCTGGCTGCTGCGCAACATGCTGCACACGTCGAGTCCGGCGAAAGGGCCGGGCATTGGCTACCTCCCGGCTAGCTGGCTGAACGGCGAGTTGCTGACTGGCGCGTTTCGCGCCTTGAGCCGGCAGAGCGGCGCGCAACTGCTTGGCTTCGGCACGCCGCAGGGCTTTCTGCCGCTGCGCCAGCAAATTCAGACGCGGCTGGAGGAGCTTGAGATTGGCGCGTCGACGGACCAAATCGTGATGGTGTCCGGTGTCACGCAGGCCATCGATCTGATTGCGCGGGTCTTCGTGCAACCTGGCGACACGGTGATAGTTGGCGACCCCGCCTGGTTCCAGATGTTCGGCCGCTTCGTGGCGCAGGGCGCACGGCTGGTCGGCATGCCGTACACGCCGGACGGTCCGGATCTCGATGCGCTCGAATCGATGGTCCAGACCTGGCGCCCGAAGATGCTTGTGATCAATTCCGTGCTGCAGAATCCGACCGGCACGTCGCTCACCGCGGCGCAGGCGTTTCGCATCCTGCAGCTCGCTGAAACCTACGATTTCATTGTCGTGGAAGACGATATCTACGGCGACCTTTGCCCGACCAATTTTCCCGCGACGCGCCTCGCGAGCCTGGACCAGTTGAAGCGCGTGATTTCCCTCAACAGCTACTCGAAGACGCTCGCGCCGAACTTGCGCGTGGGTTACGTCGCGGCGGCGCCGGAGGTGGCGAATGCAATCGCCGATCAGAAAATGCTGGTCGGCATGACGAGCCCCGAACTCAATGAGCGCGTGCTGTATAAAGTGCTCACCGACGGCCACTACAGGCGTCACGTGGAAAGGCTGCGGGCGAAACTGGACGGGGTCCGGGAGAAAACCGTCCGGATGCTCGAAAAAGTCGGCTACAAGCCGTATCTGGTGCCATCGGCCGGCATGTTTTTATGGGCCGACACCGGCGTGGATTCCGAAGGGCTCGCCGCTGCCGGACACGAAGCCGGCTTTTTGCTGACGCCCGGCAGCCTGTTTTCTCCGCATCAACTGCCCAGCACGTGGATGCGTTTCAACATCGCGAACTGCGCCGATCCGGGCCTGCCCGCGATGCTGGCCGGTTACTCGGATCGCGTCGGGTAGACCTACCCGCAGCACCCTCAAACGCAATCACACGGCGCTGTGGGTCTCGCCGGCCCCTTGAAATTATCGCGGGCGACCTCATGTTCCGCAGAATTCGCGCGGTGCGTTCCGGCAGGAGGCCATGACGCTCATGCGCTGTCCGGGCGCACCGTCCGGCTGTATCGCGGCCGCTGAAAAAACCCGTCAACATTCGACACAACCAGAGGAACCGACCATGGCACAAGAAACCATGAGCTTTCAGGCAGAAGTGAAACAACTTCTGCATCTGATGATCCATTCGCTCTACAGCAACAAGGAAATTTTCCTGCGCGAGCTGATTTCGAATGCATCGGACGCGGCGGACAAGCTGCGTTTCGAAGCTATTGAAAACAGTGCGCTGTACGAGAACGATCCGGATCTGCGCATCCGCATCTCGTACGATAAGGCCGCTCGCACCGTGACGATCGACGACAACGGCATTGGCATGAGCCGCGACGAAGCGATCTCCCATCTCGGCACGATCGCGCGCTCGGGCACGAAGGAATTTTTCTCGAAGCTATCGGGCGACCAGCAAAAGGACGCTGCGCTGATCGGCCAGTTCGGCGTGGGTTTTTACTCGGGTTTTATCGTCGCGGACACGATCACGGTTGAAACGCGTCGCGCCGGTTTGCCGGCAAGCGAAGGCGTGCGCTGGGAAAGCGCGGGCGAGGGCGATTTCGTGGTGGAACAGATCGAGCGCGCGCAACGCGGTTCGAGCATCACGCTGCATCTGCGCCCGGAAGAAGACGAATTCCTCTCCACGCACAAGCTGAAGTCGATCATCCAGAAGTACTCGGATCACGTCGCATTGCCCATCCTGATGAAGAAGGAAGAGTGGGATGCCGAGAAGTCCGAGATGGTCACGAAGGACGAAGACGAGACGGTGAACCAGGCGAGTGCGTTGTGGACGCGTTCGAAGAGTGACATCACCGACGAGCAATACAAGCAGTTCTATCAACACCTTTCCCACGACCACGACGATCCGCTCGCGTGGACCCACAACCGGGTGGAGGGCCGTAGCGAATACACGCAGTTGCTGTATGTGCCGAAGCACGCGCCGTTCGATATGTGGAACCGCGATCATCGCGGCGGTTTGAAGCTGTACGTGAAGCGCGTGTTCATCATGGACGACGCGGAACAACTCGTCCCCGCGTATCTGCGCTTCGTGAAGGGCGTGGTCGATTCGGCTGATCTGCCGCTGAATGTATCGCGTGAAATCCTGCAGGAAAGCCGCGACGTGAAGGCCATTCGCGAAGGCGTGACCAAGCGCGTTCTGTCGATGCTGGAAGAGGTGGCATCGTCGTCAGCCGAAGCGACGGATGAGACCGAGAAAGCCAAGTACGCCAGCTTCTGGAAAGAGTTCGGACAGGTGTTCAAGGAAGGCATCGGCGAGGATTACGGCAATCGCGAACGGATTGCCAAGCTCGTGCGCTTTGCATCAACGCATACGGATTCGTCGGAGCAGACGGTGGCGCTCGCCGACTACGTGGCGCGCATGAAGCCCGAACAGACGAAGATCTATTACGTCACCGCCGATACGTGGCAGGCCGCTAAGAACAGCCCGCATCTGGAAGTGTTCCGCAAGAAGGGTGTGGAAGTGCTGCTGCTGACGGATCGCGTCGATGAATGGATGTTGTCGTTCCTCAACGAATTCGACGGCAAGCCGCTGCAAAGCGTGGCGCGCGGCGACCTGGATCTCGGCGCGCTGAACGACGAGGAAAAGCAGGCGCAGGAGAAAGTTGGCGAAGAATTGAAGCCGCTGGTGGAAAGTATGAAGGCGGCGCTGGAAGGCAAGGCGAAGGATGTGCGCCTGACGTTCCGCCTGACCGATTCGCCGACGTGTCTCGTCGCCGATGACGGCGACATGAGCGGTTACTTGCAACGCATGCTGAAGCAGGCCGGTCAGCAAGCGCCGCAGATGCAGCCGATCCTTGAGGTGAATCCGGAGCATCCGCTGGTGAAACAGCTCCACGCTGACGATGCGAATTTCAGCGACTGGTGCCATCTGCTGTTCGATCAGGCAATGCTGGCCGAAGGTGGCACGCTGGAAGATCCGGCGAGCTTTGTGAAGCGGACAAACGCGTTGTTGCTGGCGCGATAAGTCAGCGTTTGCAAGAAGCGAGCAAAACGCGCTGCCGGGAAACTGGCAGCGCGTTTTTTTATTGCAGACGCGGCATGAGCTGCGCGGCGTTGTGGTCTATTTTGCCCGGCGTTCCTTGTTTGCCTGTGCGACGACCGATCCCGCCAGCGTTTTGGTGTCCTTTGAATACTTGTCACTGTGAAGAACCTGCCCGGCTTTATGTTCCATCTCGGCGCCCGTTTGATTCTTCGTATGCGATTGCGATAACGCCGAGGCAGCAAGGCTCTTGGCAATCGCTGACGCCTTCGGGTCGTGCAGCGTATGCGACGCCAGCGTAGCGACTACCTTCGATGTTTGTTTCGTATTGACCGACATGTGTGTCCTCTCATGACTTATTGACAGCTCGTCGCGAAGCCGCCGCGAGCACCGGTCATACCCCGACCGGTTCGCCAGTCTCCCGTGAGCGCATGCCGGCATCTATACGAATCCTCCTATTTACGTGTCTGGTTTTATAATCCCGGGCATGCCAAAAGCTCCTCTTGCCGGTACTCATGCGTGGCGCGAGCGCCCGCTTCCCACTTTCACCGCCGATCAGAAAGACTGGCTCACGCGCGGCGGTTCGCTGACCGCGCATTTGCGTGAACTGGGCGATGTCACCGTCCATGTCACGCGTGAGGCGGTCGGCCAGCCGTGGCGCGACGAAGCCGCCGCGCTGGACATCACGCCGCGCACGCCGGTATGGGTCCGCGAAGTCGTGCTGAATGTGAATCGGGTGCCGTTCGTCGCCGCGCACAGCGTGGTGCCGCTCGATGTCAGTTCGGGCGTGTGGCAGGCAATGCGGCGCTTGAGAACGCGGCCACTCGCCGAGTTGTTATATAGCGACAGCAGCGTGTGGCGCTCGCCGCTTACCAGCCGAAGGATCGACGCACGCGATCCGCTATACCGGCTTGCAGCCAGGCAAATACCGCATGAAAAACCGCATGCCTTTGTCGCGCGCCGTTCGGTGTTCGTGAGACTGGGCGCACCGCTCATGGTCAGCGAGTGTTTCTTGCCGGCCCTATGGTCGTTTCTCGCGCGCGGGGATTCATGCTGAAAGGCTTCCCGCCCGTCGCCGATGAGAACACCCATACGCTGATCCTTGGCAGCTTTCCCGGCGTGGCGTCGCTGGTGGCGACGCAGTACTACGCGCATCCGCGTAACCAGTTCTGGCGGCTGGTGGGCACAGTGATCGGCGAGCCGTTGAACGAGCTTCCCTACGACGAACGCGTGCTCAAGCTGCTGAAACACGGCATCGGCTTGTGGGACGTGCTTGCCGCGTGCGAACGTGAAGGCAGCCTGGACACAGCGATCCGCAACGCCAACCCCAACGACTTCGCTTCATTTCGTCTTCATGCACCGCGACTGAAGAAGCTCTGCTTCAACGGCAAGACCTCCGGGCGTTTCGAGCCCGTGATCCGCGCGGCCGGCTACGAAACCCTGGTCCTGCCGTCGTCGAGGCCGGCGAATGCTATCCTCTCGTTCGATCAAAAATTGCGCATCTGGCGCGACATCCTCACATGACCCAATTAATCAAACGTGCGTCGGCTGAAGCGCGCGCGTTCGGCGGCAAGCGCCAAGACAAGAAACACGACAAGCAACTGAAGAAGCAGGACAAGCGCTTCAAGCGCGAACGCGACGACGATCTCGACGACGCGCCGCGCATCGATGTCCCCCGCAAACCGCGCTTCGCGCCGGTGACGTTCTCGGAAGAGGACGGTGTGCGTTTCCTGCATTTCGGCACCGAGTGGGTGCAAGGCGCAATGCGCCTGAAGAAGCCGAATCACCTCGAGCTTGAATACGCCCAGCAGATGATGGCGTGGCTGTTGTTCATCGAAACGCCGAAGCGCATTGTGCAACTCGGTCTCGGTTCTGCCGCGCTGACCAAGTTCGCGCATGCGTTCCTGAAGCGCGCGAAGGTGGAAGCGGTCGAGTTGAACCCCTCCGTCGTGATAGCGGCGCGTACGATGTTCGAACTGCCGAACGACGACGCGCGTCTTACCATCCACGAGCAGGACGCGTATGACTTCGTCAATGACCGTGCGAATCACGGCACCATCGGCGCATTGCAGATCGATGTCTACGACGCCACCGCGCGCGGCCCCGTGCTCGATAGTGTGGCTTTCTATCGCGCGTGCCGCGCCTGCCTGACGGCGCCTGCGGGCGTGGTGACGGTCAACCTGTTCGGCGATCATCCAAGCTTCGTGCGCAACATGAAGCGCCTGAACGAAGCCTTCGATGGCCGCGTGATCGCGCTGCCCGAAGTTCATGACGGCAACCGCATTGCCATTGCGTTCGCGGGTCCTGCACTCGACGTGCCGTACGCGCAGCTTGAACAGCGCGCGAAGCTGATCGAGAAGGAATTGAAGTTGCCGGCGCGTCAATGGGTGAAGGGCCTGTCGATCAGCGCAGGCGGGGACAACGCAGCAAGCTTTTCGATCTAGGCGCTGACGAGGGCCGAACCCGCGCCGAGCCGAGCCACGCAATAAAGAAGATATTACATAGTACTTTCGGCGTTCATTACGGTTCGGGTTCGCCCTGCTTGACCCACTTTTCTGCGTCCATATACTCCACGTGTTATTTCGGGGCGCTATTAGACTGAGCTTTGCCGCGAGATCCGCGCAGAGCCACAGTCTGGAAGCATATTTCAAGAGAAAAGAGGAGGCCGTCATGGCTCAAGAAGCGGTGGCCGCCACGGGTCAAGTCCGCAACAAGCAGTGGCTCTGGCTGCTGGTTCTTCCCTGGATCGGCGTTGTCTGGGTGCCGTTTTACAACAAGATTGAACCGGTGCTCTGGGGCTTTCCGTTTTTCTACTGGTACCAGTTGCTCTGGGTGCTGATCAGCGCGGTGATTACGGCCGTGGTCTATGTGAAGACCAAGCCTATCCACGACGTTCCCAAGCTCACGCCGGGGAGCCCGCGATGATGAATTCCACCGCAACCTTCGTCTTCGTCCTGTTTTTTATCGGCGTGACGATCCTGGGTTTTGTCGCCGCTCACTGGCGCAAGGCCGATCTCGGTCAACTCGATGAATGGGGTCTCGGCGGCCGTCGCTTCGGCACGATCGTCACGTGGTTCCTGCTGGGTGGCGACTTATATACGGCATACACGTTCGTCGCGGTTCCCGCGCTGGTGTTCGGCGCCGGCGCTACCGGCTTCTTCGCGTTGCCGTACACCATCCTGATCTATCCGTTCGCTTTCGTGGTGTTCCCGAAGCTGTGGGCGATCTCTAAGAAGTTCGGCTACGTGACTGCCGCCGACTTCGTGCACGCCCGCTACAACAGCCGCATGCTTGCGTTGGCCATTGCCGTGACGGGGATCATCGCGACCATGCCGTACATCGCGTTGCAGCTCGTGGGTATTGAAGTGGTGATCGGCGCGCTTGGCTTCGATACAACGGGCTTCATCGGCGACCTGCCGCTGATCATCGCGTTCGCGATCCTGGCGGCCTACACGTACACGTCAGGCCTGCGCGCGCCGGCCATGATCGCGGTCGTGAAGGACGTGCTGATCTACATCACGATCATCGCGGCAATGATCATCATCCCGGCGCAGCTCGGCGGCTTCGGCGCGATCTTCAGTCATGTCGATCCGGCGAAGATCCTGCTGAAGGCACCGGATGCATCGAGCCTGAACGGCTACAGCGCTTATGCAACATTGGCGGTCGGGTCGGCGCTTGCGCTATTCCTGTATCCGCACTCGGTGACGGCGGTGCTGTCGTCGAAGTCGGGCAACACGATCCGCCGCAACATGGCGCTGCTGCCGGCGTACTCGCTGGTGCTCGGGCTGCTCGCGTTGCTGGGCTATATGGCGCTGGCATCGGGCGTGAAGGACATGCCGGAATTCGCTCCGTACTTCAAGGCGTACGGTTCGAACTTCGCGGTCCCGGCGCTGTTCCTGCACTTCTTCCCGTCGTGGTTCGTGGGCGTGGCGTTTGCGGCTATCGGTATTGGCGCGCTGGTTCCGGCTGCCATCATGTCGATCGCAGCGGCCAACCTGTACACGCGCAACGTGCATAAGGAGTTCGTGAACACGAACATGACGCCGGAGCAGGAGACCAACGTCGCCAAGCTGGTGTCGCTGCTGGTGAAGGTCGGCGCTGTCGTGTTTATTCTTGCATTGCCGCTGACCTACGCCATCCAGTTGCAACTGCTCGGCGGGATCTGGATCATCCAGACGCTGCCGGCGCTGGTGCTCGGGCTTTACACGCGGGTCCTGGATCACCGTGGCCTGCTGCTCGGTTGGGCTGCCGGTATTGCGACGGGTACGTGGATGGCGGTGTCGCTGAAACTGGCGGGCTCCATCTTCACGATCCACCTGTTCGGCTATGCGATCCCCGGTTACGCCGCGGTCTGGGCGCTGGTTGTGAACCTGGTGGTATCGATCGTGGTGAGTATCCTGGTGCGTGTGATCGGTCTGAAGCGTTCGCATGACCATACGAGTCCCGAGGATTACCTGGACGTCGCGGAAACCTGATCCAAAGGGGAAAAAGCGGGGATCCAACCCCGTTGTGTCCCGAAAGCTGGTAAAACGCCCGTAACGGATGTTGCGGGCGTTTTGTCTTTGCGCGCCCGGTTTCATCGGCCTTTTGTCCGTCAAACTCACCGGAACCGCATGTCCTCGACCGATACGACCAGGCCCCACCGCAGCCAGGCACGGCGCTTACTGCATGTGCTGGGCTCGCCGTATTTTCGTTATCGCTACGCCAAATACCTGCACGGGGCGCGCGTGGCGCTGGCCATGCTCGCGTCGATCGCGCTGACCTCGGGTATCAATATTCCGCATGGCGAATGGTCGTCGGTAACCTTGCTGGTGGTGATCGGCGGCTTGCAGCATCACGGCAATATCCGCAAGAAGGCCGCGGAGCGCGCGCTGGGCACGCTGCTTGGGGCGTCGCTCGGGCTTGGGCTGATCCTGCTGCAGTCGGCCACCCATTCGACCATGATCACGTACGTGCTGCTGGCGGTGATAGCTGGCGTATGCGCGTATCACGCCATCGGCAAGCCGGGATATATCGCGTTGCTGACAGCCATCACCACGATCATCGTCGCGGGGCACGGCGACCTGTCTATTGAAGTCGGCTTGTGGCGCACCTTGACGGTGCTGATCGGGATTGTCATCGCGCTTGGGTTTTCGTTCGTGCTGCCCCAATACGCCACCTATTCATGGCGCTACCGGCTCGCCGACAACATGCGCGAAAGCGCGCAGATCTACGGTGCGATCATGGAAGGGCGGCCAATACCCACGGACACCCTGACCAAGCACTTCCTCACGATGAACGCGAGGCTGGTGAGCTCGCGCTCCTTGCTGGCGTCGGTGGCAAAGGAAATCAATGTGCCGGCTGCCGTACTCGACGACATCCAGCGCCAGCACCGCTCGCTTCTCACCGCGCTCGAAATGATGGCGGCGGCTATGCCGCCCGGCGCGCCCGGATTCACCGGGAGCGCTCACACGGACGAGCGCGCGGTGCGGCACACGTTGCTGCTGATCGCACGCGCGTTGCGTTTTGGGCGGGTGGGTTTGCTGCATGCCGCGACGGGGTCTGCCGCCGCAGCGGCGCGACTGGAACAGACGGCGAATGTCGCGGCG
>Ga0153929_1000499_pt1 | contig 14726 bp, 14 predicted proteins | sample TSNJ013MetaG_FD_104689 | JGI IMG/M metagenome (GOLD analysis project Ga0153929, IMG submission 104689) | Attine ant fungus gardens microbial communities from New Jersey, USA - TSNJ013 MetaG | ecosystem: Host-associated > Fungi > Mycelium > Unclassified | place: USA: New Jersey, Wharton State...
CATGCATCTGCTGGAGACCGCGTACCAGAAGGAGTATGCGCGGCGCCGGACCGGCAAGACCGCCGTTGCGCACCTGAACGATCTCGGTCTGCTCGGGCCCTCGCTGACGCTCGGCCACGGCGTGTGGCTGACGGAAGAAGACATCGAAATGGTCGCGCATACGGGCACATGTATTTGCCACAATTGCAGTTCGAATCTGCGTTTGCGCAGCGGTGTCGCACCGCTGAATGCGTTTGCGAAATACGGCGTGACGGTCGGTATGGGACTCGACGAAGCCGGGATCAACGAAGACCGCGACATGCTGCAGGAGATGCGTCTTGCACTGCGTGTGCATCGCACGCCTGGCATGGACGACGATGTGCCGACCTGCCCGCAAATCCTGAAGATGGCGACCGAAGATGGCGCCCGCACGACGCCGTTCGGCAAGCAGATCGGGCGGCTTGAGGCCGGGAGATTGGCAGACGTAGTGCTGATGAACTGGAAGACCGCGACGTATCCGTACCAGGACGACGACGTTCCGATGCTCGATGCGCTCATGCAGCGTGCGAAGACAAATGCGGTCGATGCCGTGATGATCGCGGGCGACGTGGTGTACCAGGATGGCCGCTTCGCGCATGTGGACCGCGACGCCGTTCTGAAGGAGATCGAGGAGGCGCTGGCGAAGCCGCGCAACCCGCAGGAGCAGGCGAGGCGTGAGCTGGGCACGGCCGTGTTCCCACACGTCAAGGCGTTCTACCGCGATTATCTTGCGCAGACGCTGCCGCGTCAGCCGTTCTATGCTCCTTCATCCCGGAACTGATCGAACGAATAGTCACCTAAGCTGCGCGTATGCATCTCGTCGCATTCAAAATAACGATAATTAGGTTTCCCTGGGTCTGGACGACGTCGTATCACCAGGCAGAGCGGTTGCAGCGATCCGATCACGGCCAAGCTCAATCAAATAACGATTCAATCTCAGGCGGGTCAGCGTCTGCGACGTCAAAGTTCAGAGTGTGCTCGATATGCATCAGGTGGTCCGCCATGCACCTGGCGGCGCGCGCTCCGTCCTTCGCCTCGATCGCATCGATCAGGTCGACGTGTTCCGTGTGCGGGCAAGCGGGCGTATTGGGCTTGTCGTACAAGGTAATGATCAGGCAGGTCAGCGACGTCAGTTCGCGCATCAGGCGCAGCAGGATCTCGTTGCCGACCATTTGCGCGATGAGAACGTGGAGTTCTCCCGATAGCCGGATGATGGCGGGCCGGTCGTCTTTAGCACGCGCTTCCTGCTCTTGCTTCGAGTGCCGCCGTAGCGTACGGATCTGCGCCGGTGTCGCCGTGGAACTCAACATGCTCGCCATATTGGGCTCGATCATGCGACGGGTTACGAAAACGTCGCGGGCCTGCGCGACGCTTGGACTCGCAATGAACGCACCACGGTTCGGCACCAGCGTGACGAGACCTTCATGCGCAAGACGGCTCAGCACCTCACGGATCTTGGTGCGGCTCACACCTGCGAGTTCGCCCAGGCGCTCCTCTACCAGCCGCGTTCCGGGCGTGAGCCGATGCTCCTGCACGGCCTTTTGCAGCCGCGCATAGATCTCGTCATTCGTATAAGCCTTGTCTGGCTTGACAGCAGGTTCAGTCAAGGTTCGTCCTAGCAAAAATAACAAGACGGTCTCGTTGTTATCGTATACAACTTTAAAACGGTTTGTTTTCGTCCTTGTTCGCAGTTTATCGACAGAGCGCCGAGATGGAAAGTCTCGACGCGGCGGAAATAGGATGGAAGGAGGCTGAAAGTTTGTGCCCCTTGCGATCGCACGGCGCGCTGCCCTGGTGCTGTATTGCACCGCATAAGTGAATATGGAAAGCCAAAGATTAGCGCGACGGTGCCTGGCTCAGGGCCGTCGAAAGGTCCGTTTTCATTGCGTACTAAGCTATACATAATTGCATACAATTTAATATATTAATGTTGGCACGGTCATTGCATTAGGGGTCCGTTACTCTTCCTGACTCCCCTGACGCTCGCACATGAAACGACGCACTTTGCTTGGAATGCTCACACCGTCTTCCAACACGACGCTCGAACCCGTTACCGCGGCAATGCTCGCCGGTGTTCCAGAGGCCAGCGCTCACTTTGGGCGCTTTCGCGTGACGGAAATCGCGCTGTCGGATTCTGCGCTGGCACAGTTCGACGACCGCGAGATCCTCGCCGCGGCCGAATTGCTGGCCGATGCGCGGCTCGATGTTATCGGCTGGAACGGAACGTCTTCTGGCTGGCTCGGGTTCGACGCCGACGAGCGCCTCTGCAAACGGATCACTGAACGCACCGGTATCGTTTCATGCACGTCCGTGCTTGCGCTCAATGAGATTTTCGAGCGCACCGGCGTGCGCCGGTTCGGACTGGTCACACCGTATCGCGATGATGTCCAGGAACGCGTGATTGCCACTTATGCAAAGGCGGGCTTCGAATGCGTCGGCGAACAGCATTTGAAGCTGCAGGACAACTTCTCGTTTTCCGAGGTCGGCGCCGAGCAGATTCGCGCGATGGTGCGCGAGGTCGCCGCAACGAAACCCGACGCGATCACGATCTTCTGTACGAACCTGGCAGGCGCGCCGCTCGCAGCAGAGCTCGAGGTCGAGACCGGCATTCCGGTCTACGACACGATCTCGACAGTCGTGTGGAAGTCCCTGAGACTCGCCGGTGTCGATACCACCCGCATCAAAGGGTGGGGCCGTTTGTTCCAGGATCTCTCGTGATGGACGTGTACTTCGATCTGGTCATCCGCCGTCACGCCGATATCGCCACCGCCGCCGACTGCTTCGAAGCGGACATTGGGATCGCCGGCAGAAGGATCGTCGCTCTGGAAGCGGGAGCGAGGGCAGTTCCTCGAGGCGCTTCGGCCACAACTGGCGAAGCCGCGTAATCCGCTTGCGCCGCGTATCGGTGTGCACAAGGTGCTTCAGCGGTTCTCGCTGCCCTCTGCGTATCGGGCGTGAGCTTGCGGTTGCGCCCGTTTAAACCCCAGTCCACCTCATTCCACCAGTTCAAGAGATCCGCCATGAGTTCAAGCATGACTTCACGTATGACGCGCCGCCAGTTTGTTGGCCGGCTGACGGCCGCCTCGCTTCTGTTGTCAGCCGGCTTGCCGCGCCTCGCATCGGCGGCGGGTTTATCGCTCGACGACATCAAGAAAGCCGGCGTACTCAGGATCGGCTGCGAAGCCACGTATCCGCCTTTCACGTTTCGTGAAGGCGGCGTGCTGACCGGCTATGACGTCGATCTTGCCAACGCTTTCTGCAAGACGCTCGGCGTCAAGCCCGAATTCGTCGATACCGTGTGGGCCGGCGTCATCCCCGCGCTCTACGCGAAGAAGTTCGATCTGGTGATGAGTGGCCTGAGCTATACGGCGGAGCGGGAAAAGAAGGTTGCATTCTCGATCCCCTACGTGGAAGCGTCGCAGGCCATGCTGATACGCGCTGCCGATCAGTCCAGCATCACCGGCATGCCCCAGATGAATGGCAAGATCCTCGGTCTCAAGACCGGCTCGCCCGGCCAGACGCTCGAGCCCAAGCTCGATGCAGCCCTGAAGGCCGCGGGAGGCACGGGCTTCGCCCAGGTCAAGGACTTCGATGATCATCCGGCCGCTTACATGGCGCTCTCCCAGGGGCGCGTGGATGGCGTGCTCAACACGCTTCCAACGCTGGGCCTCGCGATGAAGACCTCACCCGGCAAGTTCGCAATCGTCAAGGGAATCGGCGCCGACAACTGGGCGGGCCTCGCCGCACGCCCCGACGACACGGCGCTGATCGCCTATCTCGACCAGCAACTGCGCATGTTCAGGCACGACGGCACGCTCGACGCGCTGCAGAAGAAGTGGTTCGGCCTGTCGATGACGCTGCCCGACGCCGTGCCGGCTCTCTCCTGACACGGGGCGCACATGGACTGGACTCTGATCGGCATGTCGATGCCGTTGCTGGCAGTCGGCCTGCTCGCGACGCTCAGGATTTGCGCGGCCGCTATCGTGCTGGGCATCGCGCTGGGCGCCGTGCTCGGCTTCGGCGCAATGAGCCGTCATGCGCCGGTGCGATTCTTCGTGCGGGCGTATGTCGATTTCATCCGCGGCACGCCGCTGTTGATCCAGATCTTCCTCGTGTACTTCGCGTTGCCCGTGATCGGCGTGAACTTCAACGAGTACTGGGCCGGCGTCACCGCACTGACACTGAATGCGGGTGGCTTCATTTGCGAAATCATGCGGGGCGGTCTGCAGTCGATCGATGCCGGCCAGACCGAAGCGGCGAAGTCGATCGGCATGCGCCATCGGCAGATCGTGCTGCATGTCTTGTTTCCGCAAGCCTGGCGACGTATCTTGCCGCCGCTCACCAACGAGTTGATTTCGCTGGTCAAGGGCTCGGCCATGCTATCCGCGATCTCCGTGTATGAGTTGACGCATGCGGGCCAGGAGATTATTGCGACGTACTTTTCGCCCTTTGAGATATTCCTGCTGATTGCGCTCTACTACTACGCGCTGATCTCGGCGCTTGCGTGGCTGTCGCGTTATCTCGAGCGGCGCTTGCCGCAGTACTGACCTGGTTCAAGACCCCATGCCTTTATCTCATCCTGATGCGCCTGCTTCCGTGGACCCGACCGTGTTGCTGGCGGTGGACCGGCTGCACAAGAAATTCGCCGGCAAGACGATTCTCGACGCGGTATCTCTCGACATCCGGCGCGGCGAGACCGCGGTCCTGATCGGGCCGTCAGGGTCTGGCAAGACCACATTTTTGCGCTGCCTCAATTTCCTCGAAACACCGGACGGCGGCACGATCCATCTGGGCGGCGAACGGATCGGCAGCAATGCGGGCGAGCCGGCTGTGTCCGAGCCAACGCTCGCGCGGCAACGCCGCCGGTTCGGCTTCGTGTTCCAGAGGTTTAACCTGTTCGCGCATCTGAGCGCGCTCGACAATGTGTCTTGCGGACCCTATCGGGTGCTCGGACTGTCACGCGATGCAGCCCGGCAACGCGCCGCCGCTGCGCTTGAGCAGGTGCATCTGGCGGCTCACGCGGACAAGCGCCCGAGCCAGTTATCGGGCGGGCAGCAGCAACGTGTGGCGATCGCCCGCGCGCTTGCCATGCAGCCGGAGGTGCTGCTCTTCGACGAACCCACATCCGCGCTGGACCCTGAACTCGTGCGCGAGGTGCTCGATGTCATGCGCGACCTCGCCAGCGCTCGCATGACGATGCTGGTTGTCACGCACGAGATGTCGTTCGCGCGGCAGGTCGCGCACCGCGTTGTGTTCATGGACGGCGGCAACATCGTTGAAACGGGTTCGCCGGACCAGATCTTTGGCGCGCCGCGCGAGCAGCGCACGCGCCGCTTTCTCCAGCATTTGCAGGCCTGAACCCATGCACCCTGTTGCTTACGATCTACTCATCACCGGTGCGACCGTCCTGACGGCCGACCCGGCGCGGCCAATCGTCCACGATGCCGCCATCGCGATCTCGGGCAACCGGCTCGCGTTCGTCGGACGGGCGGCCGATCTGCCCGCTGAAGCTACGGCGCGCGAGACCCGGCGCCTTGATGGACGGGTCATCGTCCCCGGTTATGTCAACGTCCACACGCACGCGATCCTCAGCATGGTGAGAGGCGTTGCCGAAGACCTCGGTTTCGCTCCTGCCTACACGCCGGGTATTCCTCACGGCCACGACGTACGTCCCGACGAAGCGATTGCGCTCGCGCGCCTCGGTGCGATGGAAGCCATGCTGTTCGGCTCGACCCTGATCAACGACAGTTATGTCCACGCTGAACTTACGCTCGGCGCGATGGCCGAGCTGGGCTTGCGCGTGTACGCCTGCGGCCGCCTGCACGATGTCGACTTCTCGGGCGTCGCCGATGGCCGCTGGGAGCACCATACGTCGATCGGAGAGCGCACCCTCGACGACGCATTGTGCCTCGCGGACCGCTGGCACGGTGCCGCCGACGGACGCACAGGCGTGCAACTGGCGGTCCATGCGCCGGATACCTGTTCGGACGCGTTTCTCAAGCTGATCGCGAAGGCGGCGCATGAGCGCGACCTCGGCGTTACCACCCATCTTGCGCAAAGCCGTACGGAAGTCGCGCAGGTCTTGCGCCGCTCGGGCAAGACGCCCGCGCAACTGCTCGATTCCGTCGGGCTGCTGGACTCGCGCCTCGTCGCGGCGCATTGCCTGTTCCTCGATCCCGCCGATATCGCCCGCGTCGGCAGGGCGGGTATCACGGTCGCCCATATACCCAAGGGCAACGCGACCGGCGGCACCATGGCGCCCACGCCGGCTCTGCGGGCCGCTGGCGCGAGGATCGCGCTTGGCACGGACAACATGCATGCGGACATGACCGAAGTCATGCGCTGGGCGCTGGCCATTGCGCGCATCCAGCTCGGCGAAGTCGCCGGCGACTGGCAACCCGCCGACGCACTTGCAATGGCGACCAGCAACGGCGCCGCCGCAATGGGACTCGGCGATCGTCTGGGACGCGTGGCTGAAGGCTGGCTGGCGGACCTGGCGGTGTTCGACTTCCGTCGCGCACATCTGACGCCGCACCCGAATCCGCTCGGCACGCTCGTGCATACCGGCGTGGGCCGCGATGTCGAGATGGTGATCGTGGACGGCCGTATCGTCGTGGATGACGGCCGTCCCACGCTCTGCGATGCGCAGCAGGTCATAGAAGCCGGCAACCGCGCGGCAAAGCAACTCTGGGCCAGGGCCACGGCATGAATCAGTACGAAAGCGTAGACGTGTGTTTCGAGCGGATCGAACATCGTTTCGGCGATGTGTCCGTCATCAAGGACCTCGACCTGAAGATCGACGGCGGCGAACTCGTTGCGCTCCTCGGGCCGTCAGGCTGCGGCAAGAGCACGCTGCTGCGCATTCTTGCCGGGCTGCAGGTGCAGAGCGCCGGGCGGGTGCTGATTGGCGGCGATTGTGTCGACGGGCTTGCGCCCCGGCAGCGCGGGGTCGGCATTGTGTTTCAAAACTACGCACTGTTTCCGCACATGTCGGTTGCGGCCAACGTGGCCTACGGGCTCGAGGCCAATGGCGCAACGCGGCGCGATGCCCTTCGTGAAGCTGGCGCCATGCTCGAGATGGTGCGCATGGACGCCTTCGCCGTGCGTTATCCCCGCGAGTTGTCGGGCGGCCAGCAGCAGCGGGTGGCATTGGCGCGCACGCTGGCGGTCAGGCCGCGCATCCTGTTACTCGATGAACCCTTCGCCGCGCTCGACAAAAGCCTGCGTCTCGACATGCAGATCGAGATCCGGCGTCTGCAGCGGGACCTGCATATCACCACCATCATGGTTACGCATGACCAGGAAGAAGCGATGAGCATGGCCGACCGCGTCGCCGTGCTCAACCGGGGACGTCTCGAGCAGTTCGCGCCCGCGACCGACATCTACGATCGCCCGGCCACGCCGTTCGTGGCCGGCTTCGTCGGCACCGCCAATCTGATTGCCGCCCAGCTTTCACAGCAGGACGACGTGATGTACGCAAAAGTAGGCGAGGGCGTGCTGGTGCTCGAGCGGCCCGATTGCGACGCCATGTCTGGCGCCTGCTCCGAGCCGGCGTTGCTGGCCGTGCGCCCTGAACAGTGGGACTGGGTTCCCGAGGCCGATGCGCGGCCTTCCTCTGCGTTTGCCACCATCCAGCTGGTGCTGCCGCTTGGCGCAACGCTCATGGTGGAAGCGGTGCTGGATGGCGGTATCGCTGTGAAGCTGACCATGCCACGTAGCGGCTCGGTCGCGCTAAGTCCCGGCATGCGGGTCGCCTTGCGGATCAAACCACATGCGTCGGTGCGTGTTTTCGGCAGTGCTTTGCCCGAGGCGGCGCTGGCCGCACATTGACCCGACTTCTTTTCCTTTCACGGAGTTTCTGATGTCCAAGATCGATCTCGACCGACGCAGGATTGTGCAGGCGCTGGGCGCTTTGGGTGCTGTCGGCCTTCCGCTTAGCGGGGTTATCGGCAACGCGTATGCCGCAGAGTCGCTGGCGGCGACCACCTTTCCCGGCGCTTGGGAAGAATCGCATCGCAAGATCCTGCTGCCCGCGTTTCGCAAGGCGACCGGCCAGAGCGCGACGCTCACGGCCTCTCAGGCCGTCGACACGCTCACGAAGCTGACGGGCGCACGCGCGAATCCGCCGTTCGATGTGGTGATGATGGACGAGGGTCCCTATCTCATCGGCGTTTCACAAGGTTTGTTCGAACCCATGCCGACATCGAAGGTGCCCAATCTCGCCGACTTGCCGGCGAAGTTCATCGATCCCAAGGGGTTGGGCGCGTATACGTCGGGACAGGTCTACGGCATTGCATACAACACGGAGAAGATCAAGCAGGCGCCGACGTCGTGGAACGACCTCCTGAAGCCGCAATTCAAGGGGCGCGTGGGGTTGGTCGGACTCGATTCAACGCTTGGTCTGGTCTGGATGGTCGCGCTCGCGAAAATGCTCGGCGGCGACGAAGCGCACATGGATCCGGCGTTCGATTTCATTCGCCGGCTGATGCCGAACGTCGGGGCCGTCGCGGCCAATCCGGGCGCGCTCGGGACCTTGTTCCAGCAAGGGCAGATCGATATCTCGTGCCACTACATCAACAACGTCGAATCGTTGAAGGCGAAGGGCGTGCCCGTCGCGCTTGCCAGACCCGCCAGCAACTGGGGCCTTGTGCGCAGCACCATGAACATCGTTAAAAACACGAAGATGGCCGATCTTGCCGCCGCGTATATCAACACCGCGCTAAGCGCCGAGGTCCAGCAGCAGATGACCGCCGCACCGTATTTCGTTGCACCGACCAACACGAAAGTGCCGTTTGGGGGGGCGCTCGCCCAGATCGCGCAATCGTCAAGCGAGCTCGAAAGTTTCGTTCAGGTCGATTGGGCAAAACTCAATCCGCTGCGCGCCGGCTATATCGACCGGTTTAATCGGGAGGTCAAGGTCTGATGAGTTCCGTCGTGAGGACGCGGGTGCGGGGCAGCAGGCGCATTGCCGGCGACTGGCTGCTGACACTGCCGCTCAGCGTGTTCTTCCTGGCGTTCGTCGCGGTGCCGCTCGCGTTGCTCGCCGCAATCAGCCTGCACAACGACGCCGCGATGACACATGCCGGCCTGCATCAATACGCGCGTTTTTTCAGCGACAGCTACAACCGCGGCATCCTCTGGTCTACGCTGGGACTCGGCGTCTGGACGACGGCGTCGTGCATCGTGCTGGGGTATCCGGTCGCGTGGCTGTATGTGAGCAGCAGTGCGCACTGGCGGCGCCCATTGCTGCTTTGCATCCTGTTGCCGCTCCTCACGAGTTCGGTCGTCCGCACATTCGCGTGGGTCGTGATCCTCGGCAACGAGGGGCTCGTGAATCAGGTGCTCGCCGCGCTTGGCCTGATCGGCTCACCGGTCAAGCTGCTCTACACGCCGGCGGCCGTGGTGCTGTCGCTCGCGCAGATCGAACTGCCCCTGATGGTGTTGCCTTTGGCAACTGCGCTGAGTGCGATCGATCCGCGCCTTTCCGAAGCGTCGCACGCACTGGGAGCGAGTCCGTGGCGAACCTGGTGGCGGGTGACGTTGCCGCTCTCCGTACCCGGTCTTCTTAGCGGAACGCTCCTGGTCTTCACCGGAGCGGTCAGCGCGTTCGTTGTCCAGACGCTGGTCGGTGGTGGACAGTTGATGTACATGCCGTTTTATATCTATCAGCAGGCGATCCAGTCGCAGGATTATCCGTTTGCAGCCGCCATTGCAATGATCCTGCTCGTCAGCATTCTAGTGATGGTCACGCTGCTTAACTATGGTGGCCGCAAGACCAAGGGGTTTATTCATGGCTAACGTTGCCGCGGCACGAGGCGCTCGCGCGGCAGGCATGTCGTTTCGCGTGACCATGTCACTGATCGGCGGGGTGGGCGTACTGCTGCTCATGCTGCCGACGCTGATCGTGCTCGTTACGTCGTTCACATCGGGCTATTCGCTCAAGTTTCCGCCTCCGGGATTCTCCCTGCGCTGGTATGAGGCGCTCGTGTTCGATTCGCCGGAAATAATCGATGCGCTGACGCTCAGTCTGAAGCTCGCTGCGCTCGCAACCGCGATAGCGACGGTCCTCGCAGTAGGCGCCGCCGTTGCTCTCGCGCGTCGCCGGAGTCTCGCCGCGCGCGTACTGGATTCGTTTTTCATGGCGCCGCTGACCGTCCCGTCACTGGCGCTCGGGCTCGGTATTCTCGTACTCTTCAATCTGGAAAGCGCGGGGTTGTCGTTCTACAGCCTGCTCGCGGGACACATCGCCCTATGCGCGCCTTATATCCTTTACACCACCTCGGCAAGCTACGCGCAACTGGATCCTGCGTTGCTCGACAGTTCGCTGTGCCTTGGCGCATCGCCCATGCGAACCTTCCGTCGCGTGGTGCTGCCGGCTTTGTGGCCGGGAATCGCGTCGGGGGCGTTCATCGCGTTCATGAACTCTTTCGATAACGTCGCGTTGTCGCTGTTTCTCTCCGATGCCCGCTCGGAAGTCCTGCCCATCCGGCTGTGGCACATCATTGAAGACAGTCTGGACGTTCGCGCCGCCGCCGCCTCCGGTGTGCTCATTCTGGTCACGCTGGTGTCGATGCTGATCATGGAACGCGTAGCCGGACTATCCCGTCAATTTCGCTAGGCACGAGGAAGCGCAACCATGACCGTCATCTTGTCGAACGTGCGTCTCCTGCATGGCGTGGAACAACAGTACCTGCCGGAGCTTTTCGACGTGGCGCTGCAAGGCGAATGGATCGTTGCGATCGAGCCGGCCGGCACATTGCCGCGCGCCGAAGGCGACACCGTCGTGCCGCTGGACGGGTGCCTGCTGACGCCTGGCCTCATCAATGGCCATCAGCATTCGCACGAGCATTTCCACAAGGGCCGGGTCGAGAACCTGCCGCTCGAACTGTGGATGCATTATGTCCGCGCGCCAAGGCCTGTCCGGCTGACGCCCCGGCAGGTCTATCTGCGCACGCTGACAGGCGCGATTGAAGCGCTGCGCAGCGGGGCGACGACGGTCGTGGATGACTGCAACCTGGGTGGATCGATCGATCGCGATTCGCTCGACGCGATTTACCAGGCTTACGAAGACGCAGGCATTCGCGCGATGGTGGGCTTCTCGATGATGGACCGCCCGCTCGTCGAGAGCTTCCCGTTCGTCGATGCGATTTTTCCACAGGAACTGCTGGCGCAGATGCGGGCGATACCACGGCCAACCCCGGATGCGTGGTTCGCGTTCCTCGGCGAGGAAGTGCAGAACAGACATCCGCAATCGAACCGCGTGGGTGTGCTGGTGGCGCCGTCGGCGCCGCAGCGCTGCACGCCCGGGTTTCTTGCGCGTTGCCGCGCGTTCGCCGACGAACACGCGTTGCCCGTGATCACGCACGTTCAGGAGACGCGCTTGCAGATCGTGACGGCGCAGGCGTTCTACGGCAAGCCGATGGTGCAGTACCTCGACGAGCAGGGCTTCCTGAAGCCGGGAACATCGCTGATCCACGCGGTTTGGCTTTCCGACGACGAGATTGCCCGGATCGCTGCAAGCGGCGCGACCGTGCAACACAATCCATGGAGCAACCTGATGCTCGGTTCCGGCGTGCAGCCGACGCGCCGGCTGCTCGACGCCGGGGTCAGCGTGAGCCTGGGTTCGGACGGCTGCTCGTCCACCGTGACCGGCAACATGCTTAACGTTGTGGGCTCAGCGGCTGCCTTGTCGAAGATCCGGGGGAAGGATCACTCCCGCTGGCTGACGGCGGCTGAGGCGCTACGGGCCGGGACTATCGGTGGCGCCGGCGCGTTGGGCATGGCGGGTCAACTCGGTGTGATTGCGCCGGGTTATCGCGCGGATCTCGTGGCTTACCGGACCGACACAATCAACTTTTCGCCGCTTACCGATCCCGTACGCCAGCTCGTGTATGCCGAACGGGGAACGTCGATCGACAGCATGTTCGTCTCGGGACGCTGCGTCATGTGCAACGGCAGGCTGACGAATATCGACGAAGGCGCAATTCTTCGGGAAATCGCCGGCACATATGAAAACCTGAAAGCAGAATTCGATCTTGCGGATCAGTCGGTCGGACCGTTGATCGCCGAGATGGAAAAGATAGTCGACCGCGCTTCGGCGTTGGAAGCGGGGTGGAAGACCCACATGACGCGCCTTGATGAATAAGCGCCGGTTGAAATGATGGTTGCGGTTCTCGCGCCCGGGGCTGGCGATCAATCGGGAATCAGTACACGGCTGCGCGTGAGCACATCTTTCGCAAGCTCGACGATGGTATTCACGCCACTGTGGCGCTCGTCCTGATACGCCACGAAGAACCCTTGCTGGGTGATGGGCTGTTCAGTGTTCAGCACATGAATCAGCCCGGCGTCGATATCCGGGCGCATGATCGCCGGAGACAGCACAGCCGCCGCATGCCCCGCTGCCACGAGCCGCAACATCATCGACAGGGAATTACATGAGCTGACGTTTTCCGGCGTGCACCCCGCGCCGCGAAACCAGTTCATTACGAGGGAATGGTTTGACGACGGCGGGGACACGGTGATGACCGGCACGGACACCAGATCATCAGGCGTGACATTGGGATCCGGCACGAGCCGGGGCGACGCAACCCAGTGAAGGTCGGTATGTCCGATGGCCGTCTCGACGACATGCGGTGCGTCGGTGGAATCGTTCAGTATCGCGACATCCAGTTCGCGCGCGCCGAGCTTGCGACCGAGCGCGACACCCAAGTCGATTGTGAGTTCGATCTTCATTTGTGGATACCGCATCTTGAGTTGCGTCAATAAGTCGGCAAGACCCGCGTGAGCAATCGACTCGTTCGCACCAAGCCGCAACAGTCCCTTCAAAGGGTCGCCATGCTTGCCGATCTGTTCGAGGTTGTCGGCAAGCTTGAGCAGTTTTTCCGCGGTGGCGAGCGCGTCACGGCCCGCCGGCGTGAGTCCCGAACGGCTCCGTCTGCGCTCGAAAAGACGCACGCCAAGGTGCTCCTCCAACTCCTGAATGCGCGCCGAAATGGTTGGCTGCGTGAGATGCTGGTGACGTGCGGCCGCGTGGAATCCGCCCAGGCGCGCAACCCAGTAAAACGTTTCTATTTGCTGCAAGGAAATGCGCATGATCGTGAGTTTTAATCAGATAGCCCTGCCAGGATTGATTATCTCCTGTCAAATTTGCCCTCGTATAATCGATCTACTCGTTTCATTAGGTTCTTACTGACTAGTCCGCCGCGGCAATTGCCGGGTAAGGCGCCGGTCTCCCGGTCTCCGGTCTCCCGATCTCAATACGCAATACTGAATTTATCTTTCCGGCAGAAGAAAATGGCGCGAGCTGACAACGGTAGCGGGAAGATGACGGACAGTCATCACCATATCTACGACTCGCGGTATCCGATCGACCCGGCCGCGCAATTGCGACCTGCCGACGCAACGGTAGCCGATTATCGTGCGCTGCGGCAAAGGCTGGGTATCGGGCGACATGTCGTGGTGCAGCCGTCCACGTACGGGACCGACAATCGCTGCCTGCTCGACGCGCTGTCGCAATTCGGGGCTGACGCTCGTGGCATCGCAGCCGTCGCCGACACGGTGACCGATAGCGAGCTGCGCATTCTTCACGACGCGGGCGTGCGAGGACTGCGCTTCAATCTCGAGTTCCTCGTCGGCCTGACGGTAGCGATGATCGAACCGCTAGCGAAGCGGATCGACCCGTTGGGCTGGCATATCCAGGTCAACGCCAGCGCCGCTCAGATACTGGAGCACAGGCAGTTACTCGCGAGCCTGTCGTCCACTCTCGTGATCGACCATATGGGGCAGATCCCGCAACCGGCCGGCGTGGTGCATCCCGCGTTTCGGGTGATAGAAGACTTGATGGCTCGTGGCCGGACCTGGGTCAAGCTGAGCGGCCCGTACCTGGTGTCGAGAACCGGAGCGCCCGACTACGCCGATGCCGGCGTGGTCGCGCGAAGCCTGGCGCGGCTTGCGCCGGATAGGATGATATGGGGGTCGGACTGGCCTCATCCGACCCAAAGCGCTGACAACAAGCCGGACGCTGCACGTCTTCTGGAAGATCTGACGATATGGATTCCTGATGATTCGACAAGACATCGGATCCTGGTCGAAAACCCGGCGAACCTGTACGGTTTCTAGGTTTCAGCCTCTCGGCATGCCGAGGTAGGCGACTACGTCGGTCCCGGCCAGCTTACCGTGCAGGTTGGCTTCAATCGTTGTTCGCGCCGGCTTGTGATTCGGAAAATAGCGTCTGTCGAAAGTCAGGAGATGAATAAAGCTGCCGTATTCATGGGCGCTGCAGATCCGCGAGATATCCGTCGACGTGCGCCCTGAGTTTCCCCAGTACTTTCGCATGCTCTTCCCACGAAAGCCGGTCGACACTCATCTTGGGTGTCGCGGGGCGGTCGATGCGGCTATCGTCAACGGCTTGCCCAACGTCGACGGCGGCAGTGAGGTACGCCCGGTCCCGGTCCGGCGTGAAGTCGGCGAGAAGCTGCACCGCCGCTTCCTTTGGCGCGACCATTGCCATGGCGGAGACCAGTCCCCAGCCGCCCCAGTTCGACACACTCGACACGATCAGGTAATCCGCGGGAACGGCCGCGCTGATGAGGCGGCCATTGGGGATGTCGTCGCGAACGATCTCCTCGGGCAGCACGCCCATGCCGATCTCGTTGCCGCCGTCGCCGATGCCGATCGTGACCCAGGGGCGTCCCCAGCCGGGGTCGTCG
>Ga0153929_1000501_pt1 | contig 14715 bp, 17 predicted proteins | sample TSNJ013MetaG_FD_104689 | JGI IMG/M metagenome (GOLD analysis project Ga0153929, IMG submission 104689) | Attine ant fungus gardens microbial communities from New Jersey, USA - TSNJ013 MetaG | ecosystem: Host-associated > Fungi > Mycelium > Unclassified | place: USA: New Jersey, Wharton State...
AAGGAGAGCGCGGATGACGTTCAGCTATGAGGATTTCGAAGTTGGATCGGTGGCGCAATTGGGCAGTCACACGTTTCTGAAAGAAGAGATTATCGAGTTTGCCGGGCGTTTTGATCCGCAGCCTTTTCATTTGAGCGAAGCGGGTGGGGAGGCATCGCCGTTTGGCGGATTGATCGCCAGCGGCTGGCACACGTGTTCCGCAATGATGGGCATCCTGGTGCGCGACCTGCTCTCCGATTCCACGTCAATGGGTTCTCCAGGGCTTGACAACATCCGTTGGCTTAAACCTGTCCGGGTCAATGACACAGTGCGATTGACCAGCCGGGTATTGAGCAAGCGGGTATCGGCCAGCAAGCCTGATCGTGGAATTATCGCCACGCGTTGGGAAGCTTATAACCAGCACGGCGAACTGGTGTTGACCGTGGATTCATCGGCTATATTCGGCCTTCGTCATCCAGGAGCGACGCAATGATCTTGGCGAGTGCAGCCGAGTTCAAAGCTGCGGAGGGCCGGGACGAATATGTGAGCGAGTGGTTGGAAATCGATCAATCACGCATCAACCAATTCGCTGATGCCACCAACGATCACCAGTGGATCCATGTCGACGTCGAGAGGGCGAAAAAAGAATCGCCGTTTGGCGGGCCGATTGCGCATGGATTCCTCACCCTGGCGCTGATCCCGATGTGGCTGGAACAGTGCGTGCCGATGCACCAGAAGATGGGCGTGAACTACGGCATGAACAAGGTGCGCTTCATGGCGCCGGTGCCGGTCGGAGCGAAGCTGAGGGCTAAGTTCGTAGTAGGAACGGTGACGGACGTGGAAGCAGGTGGCGTCCAGGTCATGTGGCGCGTCACACTCGAAAAAGAAGGGAGTGACAAGCCGGTGTGCATCGCGGAGTTCATCACCCGGCATTACTTTTGAAGTTTCTTGGGCGTAGCCCCGCTGTCCAGTAATCAGGCGGATTCCTCAAAAGAGGAACCTGCCGTTGCGCACTTAACGCCTTGCGTACTGCTGCGCGCCGAATAAGACTTCCCGTTGTTTATCGCCGGTAAGTTCTTTGCGAGCCGAGGCCAGCACTTCAACGCCTCTCACAACAGCCGGCCGCGCGGCAATGGTCTCGAACCATCGCTTGACGTTCGGGAACTCGTCCAGCTCGATCCCTTGGTTTTTCCAGGACCGCGTCCACGGAAACGTCGCGATATCCGCGATGGAATAGTCATTTCCGGCGAGAAACCGGGTCACGCCCAATCGTTTATCCATCACGCCATACAAGCGCCTGGCTTCGTTCGAATATCGGTTAACCGCGTATTCGATCTTCTCCGGCGCATAAATCCGGAAATGATGCGCCTGACCGAGCATGGGGCCGACGCCGCCCATCTGAAACATCAACCACTGCATGGTCGTATATCGGCCGACAGGATCCTGAGGAAAAAACTTCCCCGTCTTCTCCGCGAGATAAAACAGGATTGCACCCGATTCAAAAAGCGCGAGTGGCTTACCGTCCGGTCCATCGCTGTCGATAATCGCGGGGATCTTGTTATTCGGGCTGATAGCCAGGAACTCAGGCGTGAACTGATCGCCGGCGCCAATATCGATGGGAAACGCTTTGTACTCGAGTCCGACTTCTTCGAGCATGATATGAATCTTATGGCCGTTCGGCGTGGCCCAGCTATAGACGTCGATCATTTTCGCTCCTGGTGCTGAACACGGGAAGGCGGCGATCCGCGCAACCCGCGATCGCCACTCAAAAACGCTGCCGAAAATTAGACCATAGTTTGCAGAAAGACGCTGAACACCGGTTCACGCGTATCGTGAAAGCTCCAGCTTGGCGATCGCGTTCCGATGCACCTCATCCGGCCCATCAGCAAGCCGCAACGTCCGCGCATGCGCATAGGCATAAGCCAGCGGAAAATCATCGGACACACCGCCCGCGCCATGTGCCTGAATCGCCCAATCAATGATCTGGCACGCGATATTCGGCGCCACCACCTTGATCATTGCGATCTCGCCGCGTGCGCCTTTATTGCCAACGGTGTCCATCATGTAAGCCGCTTTCAGGGTGAGCAGACGCGCCTGTTCAATCATGATGCGCGCCTCGGCAATGCGCTCCTGCGTCACGCCGTGAGCGGCGATCGGCTTGCCGAAAGCAACCCGTTGAAGCGTGCGTTTCGACATCAGTTCGAGCGCGCGTTCGGCCAGTCCGATCAGGCGCATGCAGTGATGAATCCGACCCGGTCCAAGGCGCCCCTGCGCGATTTCAAAGCCGCGTCCTTCACCGAGCAGCATGTTCGATACCGGTACGCGTACGTTCTCGAGCGTGATATCCATGTGCCCGTGCGGCGCATCGTCATAGCCGAAAACCGAAAGCGGTCGATGCACGGTGATACCGGTCGCGTCCGCAGGAACGAGGATCATCGACTGCTGCTGATGTTTCGGCGCGTCGGGATCGGTCTTGCCCATCACGATATACACCTTGCAGCGCGGGTCCCCCGCACCCGACGACCACCACTTGTGGCCGTTGATCACGTAGCCGTCGCCGTCGCGCACGATGCTGCACTGAATGTTCGTCGCGTCCGACGAAGCCACGTCCGGCTCAGTCATCAGGAATGCAGAGCGGATCTCGCCTTGCAGCAGCGGTTCGAGCCATTGCAGCTTCTGCTGCTCGCTGCCGTACCGTTCGATGGTCTCCATGTTGCCCGTGTCCGGCGCGCCGCAGTTAAAGACTTCCGGCGCCCATGGCACCCGGCCCATGATCTCGCAGAGCGGCGCGTATTCCAGGTTGCTCAGTCCGGCGCCGCGTTCAGACTCCGGCAGGAACAGGTTCCAGAGACCGGCATCGCGGGCTTGTTCCTTCAGCTTTTCGATCAGCTCAGTCGGGACCCACGCGTTGCCGTTTGCTCGATTGGCGGTGACTTCACTGTTGAACGCGCGCTCGTTCGGGTAGATGTGTTCATCGAAGAAATGGCTTAGCTTTTGGCGCAGTTCCTGCACTTTCGGCGTGTAATCGAAATTCATATCGTCTCCTCTTCATTAATCGCTATTCACCGACTTTCTGCGCATACGACCACGCGAGTTCGGCCATGGGTTTCGCGCGCTTTCCGGCATCAAGAGCCTGCGTGCTCGCCGCCGTGCCTTCGCTCACCCGCTTCATGATTCCCTGCAGGATCGCGGCAATGCGGAACATGTTGTAGGCGAGGTAGAAATTCCAGTCACCCTGAATCGCAAAGCCCGTGCGGGCGAGGTATGCCGCGACGTATTCGTCTTCATCGGGAATGCCCAGCGCCGCCCAGTCGAGGCCGCCGATGCCGCGAAATTGAGTAGGGTCGACGTGCCATGCCATGCAGTGGTAAGCGAAATCGGCGAGGGGGTCCCCTAGCGTGGACAGCTCCCAGTCGAGCACGGCGAGTACGCGCGGTTCGGTTGGATGGAAGATCAGGTTGTCGAGGCGGAAATCACCATGAACGATTGATACACGTTCTGCCGGTGAGCCTGCTTCGCTACGTGGAATATGTTTCGGCAGCCATTCGATCAGCTTGTTCATTGCTTCGATAGGCTCGGTTTCCGACGCAACGTATTGTTTGCTCCAGCGGCCGATCTGACGCTCGAAATAGTTGCCGGGCTTGCCGTAGGTGTCGAGTCCCGCTTGAGCGATGTCCACGGAATGGAGCGCCGCGATCACGCGATTCATCTCGTTGTAGATCGCGCCGCGTTCGGACGGTGTCATGCCCGGCAGCGCCTGATCCCACAACACCCGACCTTCGATGAACTCCATCACATAGAACGCACGACCGATCACGCTTTCGTCCTCGCACAACGCGAACATTCTCGCGACGGGAACGTCGGTGCCGGCGAGTGCGTCCATCACGCGATATTCACGCTCGATCGCATGCGCCGATGGCAATAGCTTCGCCGCCGGCCCGGGCTTCGACCGCATCACGTAACTGCGGGCGGGCGTGATGAGCTTGAAGGTGGGATTCGATTGGCCGCCGGCGAATTGCTCGACCGTGAGTGGTCCGGCAAAGCCTTCAACATGCGTTTCCAGCCACGCGGACAACGCCGCTACATCGAATTGTTGCCGCTCGTTGACCGGGCGGGTTCCTTCGAACGCTGAAAAGTCCTGCGGTGCGGGGGTATCGTTTGCAGCCATCGTTGTCTCCTGCGGCCTTGCGTTTGTTGAGGCATCACGCGGCGTCGCGCCGTTCACGGCGCTGTTGTTCGGCGTGCAGGCCGCGTGCCCGTTATGACTTCATGAGCGATTTAAAGCGCACGAACTGCGCATACAGCAGTTCCATGGTCGTGTTGCGTACGGCGGCGTGAAGCGGCGAGGGCGGTGAATGGTTCAACGCACGGATCACCCAGTCGTTCGGTTTATCGCCGACATCGAGTGCATTAATGCAGCCGGTAGTCTGTGAAAGATGGCCGAAAAACGTACGGCCGCCGCTCGTGATTGCGTGTGACAACAGCGCACGATTGACACCACCGTGAAGCACGAGCAGTACCGTGTCCCACGCTGCATCGTCGCGCAATCGTTGCAACGGCGGCAACACGCGATCAAGCAACTCGCCGATAGTCTCGCCGCCCAGAAACGCCGTGCTTTCAGGCACGATGCCATCGAATACGCAGAGGAACGCGCGCTCGACGTCCTTGGGTGGAAGGTCCCCCAGCCGGCCGCCGCGAATCTCCTGCCACTCCGACCAGATGTCGATGTCGATCTGCTGACCAGTTTCGGCCAGCACGCGTTGCGCCGTCTCGATCGTGCGCGGCAAGCCGCTTGCGATGACTTTATCGAAGCGAATCTGCTGCGCCTTGAATTCGCGTCCCGCCGCGCTAGCTTCCTCGCGGCCACGTTCGTTCAGGGGCACGCCTTCCGGATCGATGGCACGGCCGCTGGCATCGAAGTAAGTCACGTCGCCGTGCCGCATCAGGAAGATGCGGCGGCGCTTTGGCAGTTCGTATGAGGTCGTCATTTGTAGTGCGGTGGCCGTTTTTCGAGGAACGCGTTGATGCCTTCGAGCGCGTTACCGTTATGCAGGGCATCGACGAAACCATCGCGTTCGTCGTCCAGATGTTCCGCTAGCGACTGCGTTTCGGCCGCGGCGATCAGCGTCTTGATTCGTGCGAGCGCTTTCGGCGCCATGCGGCCCAGTTCATCTGCCCAGGCGATGGCGGAATCGAGCGCTGCACCCGGTTTCGTCACGCGGTTCACGACACCAACTTCGTGCAAACGCGTGGCGCCGATCGGTTTCGCTTCAAGCAGGATTTCGGTTGCGAGCGCACGCGGCAACGCGCGCGTGAGGAACCACGAGCCGCCGCCGTCAGGCGTGAGGCCCACGCGCGAGTACGACATCACGAACTTCGCGTCTTCAGCCGCGACCAGCAGATCGCACGCCAGTGCAAGCGAGAAACCCGCACCCGCTGCAGCGCCTTCCACTGCTGCGATCACCGGTTTCGTCGATGACCGTAATGCCACGATCCACTCGCCGAGCATGTCGATGCTCGCGGCCTGTACCGACGGATCCTTCGCGCGGTTTTCGAGCAAGCGGTTCAGATTGCCGCCGGCGCAAAAGAAGTTATCGGCGCCGGTCAGCACGATCGCGCGCACCGACGTATCCCGCTCAGCCGTATTCATCGCTTCAATGCCGGCCGTGTACATGTCCGGGTGCAGCGCGTTGCGGGCACCTGGATTGGACAGCTTGAGAACCAGCGTGGTGTCGCTTTCGGCTGGCCGCACGGAGAGCAGTTCGGCGCTCATGCTGCGGCCTCGTCGACGGTGAGCGACAGGCCGAGTTGCGCACGGCGCGCGAGCCAGGGCGACGGACGATACCGCGGGTCGCCGAGCACGGCCTGCATGTTGCGCAGGATAGTGAGGATGGTGCTCGCGCCGAGCGCATCGCCAAGGGCAAGCGGGCCACGCGGGTAACCCAGGCCGAGCGTCACAGCGAGATCAATATCCGCGGGCGACGCAATGCGTTGCTGCGCGATATCGCAACCAATGTTGACGATGGTCGCCACCACGCGCTGGGCGACAAACCCGGTCGAATCGCGGATCACGGTGACGGGAACGCCATCGAATGTGAAGAGCGCGTGCGCGGCGTCGCGAAATTCGGCGGTCGTGGCGGGCGTAGTCATGATCGTGCGGCGGGCGGCATCGGCGAGCGGGAACAAGGTGTCGATGGCGACCGTGCGCGACGCGTCCAGTTTCTCCGCGACTGCCGCCGTGGTGGCATCGTGGCCGAGCGGCGTGACAATGATCAGTGAATCCGGCGCCGGGGTGCCGCCGGTATCGATGGTGACGGCCGTTTCCATCTTCGCGATAAGCCGGAACACTTCTTCACGCGCATGCGCAGATGAGCGGCTCACCCACACGCGACGCGGCAATGCTGTAGGCGCAGGCGCTTCCTCGGGAATCTGCTGCTTGCCGTCCACGTATGTATAAAAACCTTCACCCACCTTGCGCCCGATCAACCCACCGGCGAGCCGCGTGCCCGTTATAGGGGACGGCGTAAAGCGCGGTTCCTCGTAGAACTGGTGATAGATCGACTCCATCACCGGATGCGAGACGTCGAGCGCCGTCAGGTCGAGCAACTCGAATGGTCCGAGCCGGAAACCGGCTTGCTCACGCATGATCCGGTCGATATCCGCGAAACTCGCCACGCCTTCGCCCGCGATCCGCAGACCCTCGGTGTTCATGCCGCGCCCGGCGTGATTCACGATAAAACCAGGCATGTCTTTCGCCCGCACGGCCGTGTGGCCCATCTGACGGCCGAGCGCCATCAGCGCGTCGCCGGCAGCGGGGTCTCCACGCAAGCCGTCGATTACTTCGACCACTTTCATCAGCGGCACGGGGTTGAAGAAGTGCAGGCCGACCACGCGCTCCGGCTTGGCACAGCCGGCAGCAATGGCGGTAATGGACAGCGACGACGTATTCGACGCCAGGATGCAATTCTCGCCGACCACGCCTTCGAGTTCGCGGAACAACTCCCGCTTGACGTCCAGCTTTTCCACGATTGCTTCGACCACCACGTCGCAATCTGCCAGGTCGCCAATTGCACCGGCCGCATGAATGCGCGCCAGCGCGTCGTTCGCATCGGCTTCGTTCAGCTTGCCTTTTGCGGCGAGTTTGTTCAGGGTATCGGCGAGATACTCGCGTGCAGCCGTGATGGCTTGCTGGTTGGTGTCGTACAAACGCACGTTCAACCCGCCCAGCGCCGCGATCTGCGCGATGCCGCGGCCCATCGCGCCGCTACCGACAATCCCTATGGTCCGAATCTCTGTATCGCGAAAACTCATGGCGTGTCTCACTCCTTATTTGCTAGATTAGCACGGTCGTGCTGTTCGTGACGTGGCCTCGAAGGCCGCCGATTGCCTGTATTGCTTAAAACGAAAGATGTCCAGGAGACTCAAGATGCTCAAGCTGTATGGTTTTCCGCTGTCCAACTACGTGAACAAGGTGAAGTTCGTGCTGCTCGAACACGGCATTCCGTTCGAGGAGGTGCGCGCGAATTTCGGCCAGGACGAAGCAACGCTTGCGCTCTCGCCGCTTGGCAAGGTTCCGTATGTGGAGACCGAGGCCGGGGCGCTGTGCGAGTCGCAGGTGATTGTCGAATATCTGGCGAGCGCTTATCCGGAGAAACCCATTTTTTCCGCCGATCCGTTCACGGCCGCCAAGGAGCGCGAGATGATCGCGTTCCTTGAGACACACCTGGAACTGGCTGCCCGCGAGCTCTACAAGCAGGCGTTTTTCGGCGGCACAGTGACCGATTACACCAAGGTGCGTGCGGAAAAACGGCTCCGGCATGGCATTGCCGGATTCAAGCGGATTGCGAAGTTCGAACCGTACGCGCTCGGCACGACCTTCAGTATCGCCGATGTGAGTGCATTCGTGAATTTGCCGCTGATCGGGCTGACGACGAAAGCGATCTATGGAGGGGATTTCCTGCTGGAAGCGGGGATCGACTGGAAGACGCACAACAAGGTGGTGGGCGAACGGCCGGCCGCGCAGAAAGTCACGGCGGACCGGCTCGCCTTCATGGATGCGCAGAAAAAAGCGCTGCCGAAGATCTAGTCTTTAAAGACTGGCGAGACGCTCGAGCGCGGTGCGCAGCGTCTCTTCCTTTTTCGCGAAGCAAAAGCGCACGACGCCCGATTCGTGGCTCTCGTGATAAAACGCCGACACCGGAATGGCCGCGACGCCAATCTCGCTCGTGAGCCATTGCGAGAACTCGGCTTCAGGCAGGTCGCTGATGGCCGAATAGTCGACGCACTGGAAATACGTGCCGTCGCAAGGCAGCAGCTTGAAGCGCGAATTGGCGAGACCTTCGCGGAAAAAGTCGCGTTTTTGCTGATAAAAAGCGGGCAATTCCAGGTACGGAGCGGGGTCCTTCAGGTATTCCGCAATGCCGGCCTGCATCGGCGTATTCACGGTGAAGACGTTGAACTGGTGGACCTTGCGGAATTCCGCCGTCAGCGCAGCGGGCGCGGCGACGTAACCTACCTTCCAGCCCGTCACGTGGAAGGTCTTGCCGAAGCTCGACACCACGAAGCTGCGCGCAGCAAGGTCCGGATAACGGCACACGCTTTCGTGCGGGGCGCCGTCGAAGACCATGTGTTCGTAGACTTCGTCCGAGAGAATCAGCACGTCGGTGCCGCGCAGGATCTCGTCGAGCTTCTGTAAGTCCTCTGCGCGCCAGACACGGCCCGTCGGGTTGTGCGGTGAGTTGATGATCAGCAGGCGCGTTTTCGGCGTGATCGCGGCGGCTATCTTGTCGAAGGGCAATGCGTAGTCGGGTGCTTCCAGCGATACAAACACGGGTTTGCCGCCCGCCAGTTCGATGGCCGGCACGTAGCAGTCGTACATTGGCTCGATCACGACGACTTCGTCGCCCGGATGCACACAGCACAAGATCGCGGTCAGGATGGCCTGGGTCGCGCCGGCCGTGACCGTGATCTCGCGCTCGGCGTCATATTGGCGGCCATACAAGCGCCCGATCTTCTCGCTGATCGCGTGGCGCAGCGGTGCGGCGCCGGCCATGGGCGGATATTGGTTGTGACCGTCGCGCATGGCGTTCGACACGGCGTCCACAATGCGCGGATCGCATGCGAAATCCGGAAAGCCCTGGCCTAGATTGACTGCGCCTTTTTGCGTCGCGAGCGCGCTCATGACCGTAAAAATGGTCGTGCCGACGTTCGGCAGGCGCGAGGTGATGGCAGGAACGGCGGGCGAGTACGGAAGGTCGTGCGAGGCGTTCATGGTGTGGGCGATCGGCTGCGCTAAAGGGAAATGGGTCCCATTTTAAACGTCGATGGCGTTTGTTTCTCCTTTCGTTTCTTCATAAGCTTCAATGTGGGCTTCGAAACTGGCTACGAACGGAGCGGGCTGGGCGATTCGAAACCCGAAGTCGCGGGCCGTGCGTTTCGCGAGTTTAAGCACCGCGCGATCCTTCGATACCAGCCAGTCCGCTCGGCTCGCGTGCGTCAGTTCCAGAAACTTCTGGTCGTCGCGGTCGCGGCATTTGGGCAAGGGTGGCGCGTCGGCGGGAGGCGGTTCGGGCGCAACGAATTGCGAGAGCCGCGCAACCGTTTCAAGCGCTTCGGACTTATTCACGGCGAAGCGCACGAATTGCGGATAATCCAGCACGTACGTCAGTTCTTTGAGGCAGCGGGAATCGATCAGCGCTTCCAGCGTACCGGCTTCGAGCGCGGCGCGGATTGGACGCGTGACGGGGTCATCGAACACCAGGATATCGATCCAGACATTCGAATCCAGCACGGCGCGCAGCACGGGGGATTTTTTCATTCGATACAATCGAGGGTTTCCGTCTTCATCGTTGGCAGCATGCCGGCGAGCCCCTATGATAATCGTTCTATCGCCGGCCAAATCGCTCGACTACGAGACCCCGCCTCACGTTACCAAGCACACGTTGCCTGAATTCGCCGCCGATTCCGCTGAATTGATCGATGGCTTGCGCAAGCTCTCGCCACAGGAAATAGGCAGCCTCATGCATATCTCCGATCCGCTCGCGCGACTCAATTTCCAGCGTTACGCGGACTGGTCACCGACCTTTGGCACGCATAATTCCAAGCAGGCCATGCTGGCGTTCAACGGCGACGTCTACGAGGGTTTTGACGCAAAGTCACTGCCCGCCACGGATCTCGACTACGCTCAGAATCATGTGCGCGTGTTGTCCGGGCTTTACGGATTGCTGCGGCCGCTGGATCTGTTGCAACCGTATCGGTTGGAAATGGGCACGAAGTTCTCCAACACGCGCGGCAAGGATTTGTATGCGTTTTGGGGCGATCGCATCACGGCTGCCCTGAACGCGCAGATGAAAAAGCAGAAGGGCGCGCGCGTACTGGTGAACTGCGCGTCCAACGAGTATTTCAAGTCGGTGCGGCCGAAGCATCTCGACGCACCGGTGATATCGCCGGTCTTCCAGGACTGGAAGAATGGCCAGTACAAGATCATCAGCTTTCACGCGAAACGCGCGCGCGGCTTGATGGCGCGATTTGCGGTGCAGCATCGGATTGACGGGCCGGAAGGCCTGCAGGCTTTCGACAGCGAAGGTTATGCCTTCGATAGAAAAGCATCGACTGAAACGAGTTATGTGTATCGCCGGCGGCTGGATTTTTAAGCGCAGCGATTACGCATTGATCAAGGAAGCATCATGAGCATTTCAATCACGAGTCAATTCGATGCAGGCGCGATCGACGTAGTGTCTGCCGAGGACCCCGCGGCCATTCGCCTGCGTGTGCGTCCGGACAGCCACGCTGACTTCGCGCAGTGGTTTTACTTCCGCGTCTCGGGTGTGCGCGACGAGCCGCTCACAATGACTTTCGAGAATGCCGCTGACTGCGCGTTCGCCGACGGCTGGCGCGAGTATCGGGCGGTGGCGAGCTACGACCGGATCAACTGGTTTCGCGTGCCAACGCGGTATGACGGCCGCGTGCTGACCATTGAGCACACGCCCGATTTCGACGCTGTGTATTACGCCTATTTCGAGCCGTATAGCGAAGAGCGCCATGCGGGTTTCCTTGGCGCCGTGCAGCAGATGCCGCACGCAACGTTGACCGAAATAGGCCAGACGGTGCAAGGCCGACCCGTGTCGCTGGTGTCGCTCGGGCTGACCGAAGAGACCGAGCGCCCGGTAAAGCCGAAGAAGAACGTGTGGATCATTGCGCGCCAGCATCCCGGCGAGGCCATGGCCGAGTGGTTTGTCGAAGGACTGATCAAACGGCTGGCGGGCTGGGGCGACTGGGCGGGCGATCCTGTCGCGCGACTGATCTTTGATCACGCGGTGTTCCATATCGTGCCCAACATGAATCCAGATGGCAGCGTGCTCGGCAACCTGCGCACGAACGCAGCGGGCGCGAACCTGAATCGCGAATGGATGGAACCTGACGCTGCGCGCAGTCCTGAAGTGCTTGCCGTGCGCAACGCCATTCATGCGTTGGGTTGCGATCTTTTCTTCGATATCCACGGCGACGAAGCGCTGCCTTACGTGTTCGTGGCCGGCTCGGAGATGCTGCCTGGTTTCACTGAAAAGCAAGCGCAGGAACAGAAGGCGTTCATCGAATGCTTCAAGCAGGCGAGCCCGGATTTCCAGGACGTCCACGGCTATGAAGCGAGCAAGTACCAGACGGACGCGTTGAAGCTGGCGTCGAAGTACGTGGGCAATGAGTTCGGCTGTTTGTCGCTGACCCTCGAGATGCCGTTCAAGGACAATGCGAATCTGCCGGACGAGCGGGTGGGCTGGAATGGCGAGCGCAGCGCGGCATTGGGCGCTTCAATGCTTCAGGCTATCCTGCGGCACTTGCAGGTGTTCTAAGGCTGACGAGCGGAGTGGAGTGAGCGCTACTGAACGCCACTGAACGCACACGGATGCACGCGCATTCCGAAGGGCTTGCATCAAAAGGGCGTGATTGCTGATTGGCGATCACGCCCTTTTGTCTTGACCTTGACGTTCATGCTCGGTTCGTACGCGATGCGGTGGCTCATTGCTTCTCTCACTGCTTCTTTTTGTTCGCCGATTTTTTCGTCGTCTTGCCGCCGGCTGATTTCGAGCTCGTCTTGCCTTTGCCCTTGACCGCGCCATGCCGGCCTTTTACGCCGTGGCCTGAGCGGGGTTCGGCACGCGGCCGGGCTGACGGCACGGGATCATTCCAGCCGAATGCCAGCATCTGGCTGCCTACGTAGCCACAGCGGAACTTCAGCGTGGTAGGGCTGGAGTCCCCGTCCTTCGTGATCCCAAGGCCCTCGACCGTCACGACGTTATCGACCTTGATGCGTTGCTTGCGGTCGTCGAAAGCGTCGTTCCACGGGACGATGCTGCCATGAGCGGAATCGAAGGAACTGGCCGGAAACTCCACATGGTCGAACGCCGTCGAGGTACTTGCTACGAAACTCCCGTGTGCGGCACAGTCGGCCACGAGGGGATTGGCGTTGAAGTCGGTGACGAAGTGATTGACGAGCTCGTTGCGTTCGTCGAGCGTATCGGCGAACGCGGTAGCGCTGCATGCGGCCGACGCAACTGTCGCCATTGATGCAATTGCCACCAGCCGGCCGACCAGCCGAAGCAGTCGACGCGGTACTTGAATACTATCCATCGGGTTCTGCACTAAAGAGACAACAGGCACGTAAGATGCCCGACAGTGAACGGGAGTTCCATCTTATATTAAATTCTTTGATCGACCGCCAATGACGGCCGGCCACAACATAGGGTCCGCGATGGATTGAGGATGGCTTGTGATGCGGGCAAGGGTTGGAATTGATGCGGCGTTCAGACCCGCGGCCCACGATCAAGCCGATAACGCCGCACGTCGAACGTGGTGATCCAGGTAGGCCGGTAGACGGTGATCAGGATGGTGAACACGCCGGTGAACAAGGCTTCGCCCGCGACCAGCAGGGCGGCCGCCAGCATGAATCCAGCCGGGATAATAAGCTCGCCATTGGCAAGCACGATTTCCAGGAGCAGTCCGGCAGAGCATGCTACTGCGACGGCGCATGCCGACGTCAGGAAACCGTGGCCGACGATGAAGACAAAGAGGCTGCGCGGGATCCACGCCTGGATGGCCTTCTGTAGCAGCGACGATACCGCGACTGGCAATGCGCCGAACAGTATGAAGGTCACGGGAACGCCGGGCCATGAAGCATCCAGCACGACGGCCGCCAACCCGCTTGTCACCGCCATGCCGACCAGCGCGAGTTGCCAGTCGAACAGGGTGACCATGAGCGTTGCGCCGAGCAGATGAATGGCCGGACCGTCTTCGAACCACGTGTTGCACGCCCACAGCACGGTCACCGCCACGACGATGCCGAACCAGACATGCTGAAGTGTCCCGTCTTGCAACCGGCGAAACGGGTTCTTCCAGATCGCAAGCGCGAGCACACCCGCAGTGACAATCCAGCCACCTATTGCGAGCCAAAGCGGAAGAGGTGTGTAGAAGAAACCCATAAATCTTATATTACTCGTTTGCGCCCGAAAACGTGTGCATTGACTGTGCCAGCGGGGATTTTCCAACACGCAACGCGTCAATTCACGCGTTGCGCCCAGACTATGGAATAACCGTGTTCAGTCTCCGAAGCGCGGTTGGGGTTGAGCTGCCATTGGCAGCAAGTGTTCGTCTATTTCCGGCCCCGGCCTTACGTCAGCAAAGCGGTTGCGCGAAGCGGCACAGGGCCGGCATCGCCGAGCGCGGGTCGGGGAGACGCGTCAGCTTCGCGCTTCAGGACTTCGAGGTAACCGTTCTGCCAGCCGTTATAAATAGCAACGGCGGCGGCGCGATTCGGTGCACCGAGCTGCTGAAAGATACCGCCCAGGTGGATTTTCACCGTGCCTTCGCTGATCCCGAGTGTCTTCGCAATGATCTTGTTGGTGCTGCACATATGCACGCACCGCATGATCTGTTGCTGGCGCAGTGACAGCGTGTTGAACCGTTTTGAGCCCTTTCGGAATTCTTTCGGTTCGGCGTCACGACGCGGCAGGAGCAGGGGTTCAAGAGCAGGATCGAGCGCGCACGCGGGGACGTAATGTCCACCCAGCAGAACCATTTCCAGCGCTCGGACAATCAGTGTGGGGTCGAGATTGCGCGGCACCACGCCGAGTACGCCGGCACTGAGAAGCAGGCGGACCTGCGCGGTCGATGCTTCGTCCACGATGATCGCCGCAGGGATCTTCGGGAAGGCGTTCAGCAGCGTGCGCAGATCGGCCATGCGCATGGCGTCGTGCCAGTCGATCACGATCATGTCCGGGTCGAGCCTCAGGACTGCGCTTGCGGCTTACCGCCAGTCTTTCGCCTCGTTGAAGCGCGCGCGCCGGTCGATATGCCGTAAAAGCGCTTTCAAACCTTCGCGGCGTTCGGCTTCAGAGTTGACTATGGTGAATTTCATGCGTGCCTCGTTGTTATATGGCTTCGGCGCGATGCCCGCTTCCGGGCGGACGATATGCGGCTGAACCAATAATGACCAATCGCGGCCGAAATTGCGCCCTGACCGAATGGCATAGGCATTACGCACAAAATTCTCCGCAGTGTTTCGCTTGGCGGTTGATTTAGCGAATTAATTTCAATTCAAGGAGGCTTTGTTAGGAGGGTTCTGAAATGCGTGTGCGCGATGTTGGGATGAGTCTTAAGTATGAGTGCGAATACGAGACGAGATGAGACGTATCCGAAGCGTGCTTCCGCGCTGTGGCATCGGAATAAATTTGGATAATTGGGATT
>Ga0153929_1000503_pt1 | contig 14706 bp, 19 predicted proteins | sample TSNJ013MetaG_FD_104689 | JGI IMG/M metagenome (GOLD analysis project Ga0153929, IMG submission 104689) | Attine ant fungus gardens microbial communities from New Jersey, USA - TSNJ013 MetaG | ecosystem: Host-associated > Fungi > Mycelium > Unclassified | place: USA: New Jersey, Wharton State...
ATTTTGGTATATTTAATGATAGGTCTGGCCCGCGCTCCCTGACATTCTCTCCGTGTCACGATCTAGGAAATTCAAGCTATATAATAACCAAATTGAAACTCAAGATGCAACTACAGTCGAACCCTTGGATCCACCAAGGGTGACCCTAAGTAGACTTGATAATGGAGAAAGCTAAGTGCAAGGCAACAAAACAGTAAATAAAGCAAGTTAAGTATAATATGATAACATGGGTGCTAATGTCAACAGAGCATGAAGTAAACAAAGGACAATATAAGAAAGGTAGTGACGTTGTCATACATTGTACATACAAGCAAACCATGAAAAGATTATCCAATAATATTAGCGATATTATTATCGATGGATTCAGGCGTTGTCGTGGACGCCCAACGGTTGACCACCTTTCCATTCTTGTCGACCAAGAACATCTCAAAATTCCACTGAAGGCGAAATATAAGTCATGACTATCAGACACGAGATCTCTATACCTTGATACGGGTCAAACCCAAAAGGCCAGCTTTCTCTTTCTTCAGCCATTTGTAAACTTCGTTGGCGTTGTCACCATTTACATCCGACTTCTTCATCAGGGGGAATGTTACACCATAATTGATGGAGCAAAAGCTCTGGATCTCTTCAGCAGAACCTGGTTCTTGGTAAAACTTGAAGACCACGAGCTTCAATTCCAAGAATCGATGTCAGAGGGACAGGGGTATGACGACATACCTGATTACAAGGGAAACCTAGAACGACCAGTCCCTTGTCCTTGTATTTGTCATACAGAGCCTGAAGTCCGCGATAATGGGTAGTGAACCCGCTATGGATGAGAACGAGTATGAATCAGTCTGAAACTTCCGTAATTTATACAGCCTACCACTTGGACGCAACATTTACAATCAGGACCGTTTTGCCTTGTAAGTCTGCAAAATCATACATGTTGCCATTGGGAAGCTCGGCTTTCAGGGAGTAAAAACCACTCGACATTTGTAGTAGAGAAGGTGACGCAAGTTGGAGAGGAATTTAAGCGGAGGGTTGACCGTGTGACGCATGTGATTGGAAGAAACAAAACGAAACGACTTCCATAGTACGATATGAAGAAAACATTGGTAAGATACAACGAATAGGCGTGACCTGCGCAACATCTGACAGATAAGATTTGAGTCTATTTGCGGAATCAAATATCACGTGTAAAGAATAAACTAGACGCAAATCAATATACAACGCTTGTCATGCTCAATAGACCATCGTCAACGAGTCCTCGAAACCGTTTCTCACAACTTCGGTAACGTGGACTACTCAGTTGAGACTTCAACCATTTGATTATGGCTCTATATCGCGCAGGCTTTCGTGACAAAATCTCACGGAAGGCATGGTAACCTAACCTTGACGCGATTCAGCTTACGAATCAAAACAAATTACTAACCCTGGTAAACCCTTACCAGGCCACAATTTTCGTTGCATCACTGGGTAATTGCCCCCGTCTTGACTGCTTGTGCATATAAGGAAATAGACTGGTTATCATTTCCTGCACAGCTCCTGCCAAGGAATCAGTTTGCCTCTTTTGGAACTGGTTCAGGACGGACTACAAATGAGGCTGGTCTGTTTGTACCAACCGGCATGCCATTCTCGGAGATAACAATGCATTTTCATCGCAACAAGAATGAAGTTCCGGTAAATGTTGAGATAAATGACGGACGTTCTGTTTAAATCAGGGTCCGTATAAATTACATGACACCTCGCTTGGGCTAGCCTAAGCGCTACATCAGTGGTAACTCTGATTGTTCATGAAATACCACTCACCTGAGCATTTTTCGAACGAAATGAAAGCCAGGCTTACGTCCACGGGCAATTGTCAAAGTATTCGATAAACCTGAATATTCGTTCATCAATGGCAATCGCCAGTTGGGACTCATTGAAGGCTTACTGGTGCCGTGATAACGACTATAATCGACAGATATAGACAAATCTTTCATGTCAATGGCATACCCACACCAATGGAAATCTATGTGTGACCTCTTTTAGACAATGGATTTAGTATGAAAAATGGACCACGCACGCCGTGCTCGTTGATCTACTACACTCATGATTTGATGATCGTAGTCAAAATTGGTCATCGTCTTGTCCTTTGAGATAAAACAACCATACTCTGGATGACCTATACTATACGTTGGCAACATGACATGATGTTTACGAAAGAGCAGGAAACCTTTATTCATCATATCAAGAAACGACCTTGCTTTGACGAGATTCGTCGTCACGAGGAGATAATCATCAACTACTCTGAATAGTGTCTGGTGGTGATTGAGCCAAGTTCAGCCGCCAAATAGAAGACACCTACACTGTCTGGGCTATCCGTGTATGATCCAAATTGGCGTTCCAGGTCGCCATAGAAAAATGAACACAACAAGGTTGACAGAACGGAACCTTGCGGGATGCCAACAACCTGACGATAGTAATTATTGCCAATCTGGTCGGATTGAGTCACATTTTCCGCCAGTAACTAAATTATCTACTCACCTTCACAATGTTATCCATGATGTGGGAGTTCAACATCTGGAGTACACTATCCTTAGTCACTGTCAAGGCTTCAGGCTGTGTGATTCTAAATATCACCAGAAACGAAGTCAGAAGATAAATTAAGTACCTGGTCCAGAAAAATTGTATGTCGAAGGACGCTAGCCAGTTCGATAGCCAAGTCGATGAAATTCGGATCTTCGTCTAAGATGGATGTCGACCCCATAGGCCTAGCCAAGCATACAATGTATAACCTACCTTTGGGGAATGCTTTTCTGATATGATATTTACACACACGACCATGATGGATTTTGATCTGTGCGTGTCTCCTGACCGTGTAGTTATCCTAAACAGAATCCATATAGTCGGTGCCTTGACATAGAGCAATGATTTCTACCTCGGATATCAGATTTTGGATAATACCCAACAATTTCCCCTGATCAATAGTATCAAAGCAAGCCTGAACGTCCACCTTGACAAAATAGAGTTTTGGCCTTGAAGGAGACATCAGCTTCTCAAATCGTTGCTGTTAAGATTGACTTTACATAGGACCGCATTTATGAGGCTTTATTTTAGATTTGAAGCTGAGAAGCTGCGCGTGGATTTCATCAGCCGTTGTGACGGAAACACCGGTCAAATGTGGTCTGGAATTCTAAAAACACAAACAACGGCGATAAGATACGGTATTCAAGGTTCAGGAGGTATTCGATGCACCTTTTCGTAATTCAGGAGGTCAAATGTGGTCTGAAGGACTTTATTGATCGATCGGCTAGAAGTCTTGAACAAGATCAGAATCAAGCAAGGATTTACGAGGCAGTGACCGTATAGTAGTGACCTTGGATTTCCTGCGTAAGTTGACAATTGGACGAACTCCAGTCTCCTTGGGGAGAAGCCTAACGAATGAAAATCCTAGGTCCCGCTGTCTGAGGATTGCCAAGGTATCTATCTGGAGAAGAATCAGGACATTCATTGAAATTAAAGTGGGAAGTGATATATTACCTCGGGCAGCTTTTCGAAAGTAGCTGACTTCAGCCTTGCAATGAGGGGTGCACATAATGTAGCCCAATCGTCTTGTCTGAAATAAAGGAGCTGATTCCGGAAAGCAGAGGACTCAGTCACGTAAAAGCCAGTCTAATACCAAATTAACAGAAAGGGCAACTAAAGCATGGAATCACTTAACAACCTTGACCAGAGGCAACAAAAAAGAGTCAAAAAACCAAAAAAGAAATTCTTCTAGAAGTTCCTTTCGTTTGACTGCATCTGATACGCACACACGATGTTGTTGCTTTGCTCCAGGACCAGGTGGGATTAACCAATCGCAATCAGATGAACTGAAACCTTGGAGAACATCATGTAGGCTCAACGTTTCATAACGACGACCCGTGATAAAATTCTTGATATCTAGAAAAACTCAACCGGTGTTGCCAAAAGTAATTCTTTGCATGGAACATACATTGCATGATAATTTTGAAGTTCTTCTTGCTTCCCCAAAGAGTTTTAGGTATTACGACCTTGACTACAGCTACGACGTATTGGAACACCTGATAAAATCAGCCTTCCAAAGTCTTATATAGGCAGTACATGAACATAAACTTGCCTCTGCATATGAGCAAGTAAAATCGGCAAACCGTGGTTTTGGCACCACATCATCCGAACTAGTGCGAAAGCTAACATCATTGAACGACGAGGTATTGGCATCCAGAGGCCCTTGGGTTTGAATTTGAACCGAACGTTCTGACATCCACTCCTTTCAGAGAAAATATCGGAATCACGTAATGAAGAGAAATTGAAAAGGGCAAACCAGTATGGTGTTCTCATCAAGATCCAATCTCGGTTCCTGCCTCACCTATACAAAAATAATCAACAAACATACATTGTTGTTTGAATCATAAGACCTTTGATGGGCAGAACTTATTGAAAAGCAGCTTATAGGGACACTTCAAATGCCTCCAGACCATCTTATCGATTATAGGGACGATGTCTTTCAGCCGTTTGGGGGTATTCGCATTCTTGGAAAGTTTCATAGCCCTCTAACAGTTTTTCTGGTCAGAGAACAATGAAGAGAGATTCTAGATTCTCACCTCAATCTCATCTTCACGATCCATGTAGTCTCTATATTCGTAGGCACTACCTAGACAATTGAACTTGAATGGGTTACTCAGGCCATGCTGTCGAGGGAAAATATATCGTAAGATGTGCCTGGCTTTCAGAGCATAGTCTTTGACATCCCAGACAAGGGGCTTTCCCAAGGGTTCATGAAACATAGAACCATCTCGGTTGCCTATATTGAGAGCATCTTGTTCACACCTCAAGTCAATAATCGGACTCGACTGATGTCTGATCGAGATAAACTCACGCCGTAACGGTAAGCCTATGACTAATGTATTTGATTTCGGAATGTAGTTGGGACGCGCATAGAGCATTCTCACCCGGAGAATCGAGATGAGAGAAGGCCTGTGAGTGTTGTCGAGATGTAAGAGCAAATGACCGAAGAACCCGAATTTCTGCTCACGTTTTGATCTTGTATGTATCTCGTCGCGTTTTCCCAGACTCTAGCTTACGGCGTTTGGATGGAAGCTCTTCGTTGTTTTCAATTGAAAGAGTACGTTTCAAATATTTCTCAGTGCTTTTTGTAATTGCATTTTGAACATCTCCGGGAGGTATGATAAATGGCTCGCCAGTCATCTGACACAGACATCCATTTGGCAAGGAAACAAAAATTGACGTATCCACTAGAAGGTGAAGCATTACCGCAATGCCAACTCTAAGAGAAACAATGGAGGGAAATGATGAGCATGAAAACCAGCACAAAAATTAGTAAAACAACCTCTTCAGTAAGGTTTCCCATTCCTGGCCAAGCAATGCAGTCAAGACCGTGTTGACATTCATGTTCACAATAGTTGAGCCTCCCTTGGTCAGACTGTAAGATGTTTTTCCACCAAAGGTTGCAAATCCAACCTACCATACGATATCCAGCTTTCAGTATATTTTGTTTGTTTGGCTGAGTCTGGAAGAGCAAGGATTGGGCCCGTTTAATTGCCTTGGAGGAGAAGAACAAAAGTTCAATTCAGTTGAGGTCAAAGCATTCAACCCAAACAGTGTTGTCTACATCATCTATTCCAACATGAGTTTCTTCATATTTAATTCTAGACCCAAGTTTGTGGTTGGTTGCAATGTAAATTTCATCGAACAGACGGCAGTACGCGGGGCTGTCATCATTTCCGGGAGCAAATCCGTTATACTGAGTATCAGATGTATCCTCCACATCAAGAGCTTCGGAAATATAGGTATCCAGTCTATTAAAAATGAGGTATGAGTTGGCTAGTAAGGTAGTGGTCGGTTGTGGACGCATCGGATCGGGTATTGATGTGCGCGCTTCAGAATACAAATGTCACGATGGACGTCACATACTGTGAAAAATCCCTTATTATGTTTTTTTCACTTCAGTGAAACGAGCTCCTCCACCTCTTTTTCAAATGTGCACGACATCCTTACTAAAATTCCAGTTGAGCCTCCCAATAATCGTTTGTCGCTAGCATTGATACTGCCAAAATCGTCATCATATGAAAGATAAGATGTATGAAGGACTTTGTCGAGCCAGGTTGCTGAAACTTGTTCCAGAATAAAAAGACTCTACGACAAAAGAATGACCTAAATACTGAAATACTCTTTCTTCTTTTCCTCTCTCATTCTTCTGCTTTACCTTCCTTCTTTTTATTGAGGAAACCTAAGATTGGAGTTACAGTCAATATTAAATTTGGGGGTTTCAATTGGAGAATTCATCACCTTTCAGCTTTTGCCTATGATTTTTTTCACGTTGATCATCTATTTTCCTGAGTCGTACCAATTCCATCGTTGCAGCAGAAGCATCTAGATATTTATGATAGATGGATAGGTAAATGATGAGGCCGTTTGGTTTTGAAATAACGAACCGGATGGACTCTTCGTTTTGATATCCTCCAAGATTTTACTGGCTTTTTCGAAATACCCTTGCTCCCCTAGACCTTTTGCTTTTCTAAACATAGCCTTGGTGTTATTTTCGTTTTTGTGAAGAGCCTAGGTATTCATTACATTGAACTAGAACAAAGCGAAACCCCAAAAGCGGACCTTATCTGCAGTTTCCACAGCACGTTTCCAATTTTCATTTTTGATATGACATGCAGACATGTTTGCGTAAATCTTGCCAATAATATCATCAACCTAGAAGTGAATAGATTCAGTTGCAGTCAAACTTTTTCCAAGTTCTTGACCTCTGTTTTATCGTTCTGATGAGGGTCCTGTGTCGAGCCGCCAGTCTTGTCAGGGGATGACAACCCAAGACTTTTTAATGCTGTTCTTTCAGGAGGATTAAAATACAGCAATAAAAAAACAAGACAAGAACCTACTTGTCGATTCCAACCAAATACAACAAAGCCTGTCCAATGAATCAGCGAAGAGGGAGAACATCAAAAAGTTCGAAATTCTCGTCACTTCATGATATTGCTTCATAGCTGAAAATTTCTCTGTTACTAGTACAAGATTTGACATATAGTGCATACCCTCTTTCGTACCGCCTTGCCTAAATGCTTGATCACCAGCATCCTTCTTTTGCTTTCCCAAATTGAGTTTAGTTTCGGTAGAAAGAGTATTGGGAGGTTCCATGATGGCGGAGGAGATTGATTGTAAGGTGTGGCGATACGGATTGCTTGTTCGTATTTTGTCAAGTCTTGAACGTGAACTACCATGGCCTTGCTATCTAACATATTAGGTTTCTCTCTGTTTGGCCTCGCTACGCGATTCGGTCAATTGGGTATTCAGAAAAGAAATCTCTTTGACAGTACGTTTGAATTTTCTCAATAATTGAATTGTGGTGATTCTTTTTCTATTAGACCCTGGTGGTCATCTTATTGCTATGGGTGTATTTGGTTATGCAGGGTATTGGGCATATAGATGGGACATTAGAGCCGGTGATTTAATAAGGCAGAAGCGGGAAGAAATTCTCGCAAGAAGACAGGTGGGAAGAGTAGTTGAGTGAAAAACAGCTGGTGTGTAGATCTTATCTGCTGTGAATGCTCAAGCTCATACATGAGTAGCAGAATACTGCTTGAGATACCAGGGATGTCTATGTGCGTTAAAACTATGTAAGAAGCACAGACATAAAGTTGGTTTAATTCATAATGAGACCATTCTAAAAAAACACCAAGTCAAATATCAGCAAAACAGGGACGAGCCTCTAACCTCAACCAAATTGTACCATTCCCACTTTTTTCTCTGATGAGCTCCCACTCTGTGGAACCAGCAGAAACAAGACGGTTGGTGAGAATATCCCATAGATGTTGTCTTGCTTCACTTGTCCCTTCAGCCTCAAGGACCCACTGTCCACACCAACCCTGACCGATTTCTGGAGTGAACTGGAGGTGAGGGTGGGCGTTGATGGGAAGGGTGGCGGTCCAGACCCATTTTGTAACGTCGACGCAACCTGAGGGGGCATTTGGACTCTTAACCTTGGCACTGACATTGAGCATGGCGAGCTGTGGAAGGGCATTGGGGTTGAGTGGAGGGAATTGAGGAATGGAAAAGGTCAAGCTGGAGGAGAGATGGGAGTAATAGAATGGAGATGGAAGAGCAATGGGGTTGTAGATAGGGAGGATGTTGGGAAGGGCGTAAGGGACGAGAGAGAGACCGTTGAAGAGAAGCCAGATTGTATGGCGAGGGAAAGAGAAAAGACGGTGGGAGGGTGGAATGTAGCCGAGATTGCATACGACATCACCTACGCTGAGATGATGCCACAGACCGGCATTCACAAGATGCTGTTGGCAAGCAAGAGTAGAGTCTGAATTAAATGAGCTGCAGGGGACAAACACACGCAGGATGGGTGCCCTGGTTCTGGAGGAGGCGATGTCCAGACCAAGCGAAGTGGCGGGACTGGGCTGGGGTGGAGAGATCACGTGTCTGTGCTTGTGGGTGCTGATGGAAAGTTTCTGGGTGGGTTGCTGGTTGAGATAGGAGAGAGAGGGAGGAAAGGCAAGTAATCGGGCAGACCGGACAGCTCTGCGCAGAAACGGCTCAGGCTCATATGCCGACGAGCAGCTGTGCACGAGTGCCTGCAATAGCAGGACGTATCGCGAGTGGGCAAGGCATAATGCAGCCAGCTTGGTGCTCACATAGTCGTCCCGCAGGGTCGGATACCGAATCTCGAGTACAGATCGAGCGTGGGCAGTATATTGGTCCAGAGGCACTTTGAGTGAAATGACTAACAACTGTCAGTTCCCCACTCCCGGAGACGGAGAGCAGGTCACACCCACACAGCAGGTCTACATCTGCCAGCCCAATCTCAACCCACCGCACATGCTCTCGCTCACAATGCCTCAGTGCCCAGGCATACCCCCGCATTATCCGTCCCAGCACCTCCTCACGGACCGCCTCATTCCGCCATGCGGCCCGACATCCCGCGCATGTGTTGAACAACGCAAGCAGGTCTACCCATTCAAGCCATTCAGCAAGGGTACCAGCGATCTTCCACGTCCCCAGAGCGACTGCTAGCGCGTGCAGGGCCATACAGAGCGCGCTCACAATGTAGCCATATCACACACATATACATATGTATATATGTATCCTCACCATCATCCCACGCATAGATACTTCCCATCATCCCACGCACATATATGTTTCCCATCATTCCCACACCTCCTCTCCTTCACTCCCATGCCCCCTCCCCAGCTACGCGATCTCGAGCGAGAAGTCTTCGGTGGCTCAGACTCCGAATTTTCTGATGATGATGATGATAACGATGGTCCGCCTCTCCTCTTCCCCTTGTCCCTTGCTCACCCTTTCCAGACCTCCAGCTCCTCCTCTCAGCTCCCCGGCAACCCTCACCCAGGTCTCCACACAAACAACCCCCTGAGTCCTCTGGCCCTGACTCTGATGACGACTATGTTCATGAAAAACGCCCAGCAAAGCCAAATAAGCTCTCCCAAGGCTCGACAAAGCGCGCCTCAGACGATCGGCCCCTTCAGCGCAAGCGCAAGCGAAAGACTCCTCTCAATATCGACCCTAACGACCTTCCTCCTGAACAAGGTGCGCTCTCTTTTCCTGTAAATGAATCCCCTCTTCTCACTGATCAAATTGACAGCTTCAAAATTGCGCTTGGACATGCAACTCGAGGCCATCCTCAAACCCAAAAAAGTCAACCGTCAGCGCAAGAAAAAGAATACCGACGAGGTTCTAGATAGTCTTGCAGACGACCAGGTTGCTCGCTTGCGAGAAGCTATGCTTCATGCAGCTGATGAGGATGAACGTGCCAATAGGAACAAGCTTCCCGCAACTGCCAAGTTACGTTTATTGAAAGAAGTCATGGAAACCCTCAGAAAGTATGTATTGCCGTGTCATTTCATCTCCTTCTCATTTTTTGTCACCAGAGCTTCCCTTTCCGAGTCCATGATTGACAACAATCTTCTGGAAGGTGTCAGACGCTGGCTCGATCCTCTTCCCGACACCTCCCTCCCTGCGCTCAACATCCAGCGTGAACTCTTTGCCGTCATCCGCAAAATGGAATTTATCGACGGTCCCGTTCTCAAGGAGTCTGGTCTAGGCCGTCTCATCATTTTCTATACAAAATGCAAACGTGTCACCCCTGATATCGCGCATATCGCCAATCAACTCGTCTCCACTTGGTCTCGTCCTATCATTAAACGTTCCGCCTCCTATAGGGATCGTGTCGTTCCTATTGCTGTTAGCCCTGAAGATGTTCAGCAACGTGAGAGACTGAATGCTATTCTTGCAAGAGCTAGAGAGGAGGACAGACATCGTCTTAGGAAGAACGCCGTTCATATCCCTAATGATCCCATGGACTTGTATAGCATTGCCCCCAGGAGTAATGTCGGTGTCACCAGGGCTAACAATATGAGCGTCGATGTCGACGTTGAAAGGAGGCGGAAGAATGCAGAGAGGTTGAGAACCTTGACTAGGAAGGTTCAGACGAAGTAATTGCTTACGAGCTAGCTTATCATACATGTATATTTGCAAGTATGAGTACTATTAATAGTAAAATACATAGGCTGTTCAGGCACTGGTAACTGGCTATATATGATGTCCCCAATTTGATGGCAATACCCGTCAAATGTGACTGCTGGGGATGATTGTGAACGACAAAGTTACGTGCAAACAAGGACCAACAGCATATATGTAACAACAATTGTGACAGAATGAATGTACCTGCTTGATCGAGTTTCTCGCGAACCGAATCGCACGACGAGCAACGCCGATTCCACCTTTGACTCTTTGCTTTCTGTCCCTTCTAATATTTTCTTAACCTGGTTGCATCATCTTTGAACATTTTCCTTCTCATATCATTTGGGAAATAATCAACCTTTTCATCTCCGAGAACTGGTGGGTATTCGTTTTCTGTATTTTGATATTTCAATAAAAGGTTGTCAATCAGGTAACTCGTCTCGCAATTCCTCCCTTCCCGGCCTAATTTAGATCCTTCTTCTTCCTCTTTGTGCCTGTCATTTATGCAGCTCCTCGTTAACATATCTTATCTCCTAGGTCGACGTAATCTGCTATATTCTTTGGTTGGTGGCCATTCCAATACGACTCTCCCGTTTTTTTCCGACGCTGATCTACTTACTGTACAGGCCCTATGGACAATCCTCAGCACTACCAACCCCTATCCCATGCCTTGAATCCTCCTGTCAATCCTCAGCAACCAACATTCACAGCTGCTATATTTCAAACAAAAACTCCGACTACAGCACCTGTTATGGGTGAACAGGACGATGAGGATGATGAAGAAGGCGATGAGGATGAGGAGGATATTGAGGAACAGTTGAGTCGGCCGGAGCCAGAGACTCAGCCGAACGTCTCACCTGCTCAGAATCAAAACAGGTGTGATTTTCTTTGACCTCCATGCACACGCACACACACCCTCTCTGTCTCTCTCTCTTTTTCTTTGCTTATTGATTTGACGGACAGTACCGAGGATTCTGGATCCTGTAAACAAGACAATTCGCAAATTGGTCCAGACACTCAGGAGCCAGACCGGAAGCGCCGTCCAGGTAGGCCTCGTGGCTCCAAAAATAGAAAGACTCGTGTCGGATCTTCAAGACAAGAGGGGGGTTTCTATTACCAGGGACAACTGCCATCTTCCGTTGGACCTCCTCACCTTTCAGATATCAATTCTCAAAATCATCAGTACTATGAATTCCAGTGGCGTGTTCTAAATCTCTGCGCGGAATTTTATGGCGCTGCAGAAGAACTGGTGGTCGGTCGCAATCATTATATTTGTTTTCTTACTCTCTCCTTACCCGTCTGTGTAGAAAGCAACGCCTCCGCTGGTTGTTGCTCAGTGTTATCATATGGGTCCGAGCGTCAAAGTGGATCCATTAACGATGTTGTCGGAAGCAAAGCGTGTGTGTGATATACTCGTACGTAGATGAAATAGCGTTTTCATGAGGGTTTTTGTATTCTACTGATGAGTGCATTTTTTCAGCTAGCTAATCCATCCCAGCTAGTATCTCAGCCTCCGCCGCAGATGTACACTGGGGTTCATTTCTATCCTGCGAGTGCTTTATCAATGCCTCCCTCCGCTCCTTCATCCATCAAGCCAAATACGACTCCTATCATCACCAATCCTCAATCGTTTGTAGTCCCACTTACAGCACAACCGACTGGATATCCTCATGCTCAGTATTCTGTCTATGCACCGGGACAATACCCCACTACACCATACTACCATCAGTACTATACAGGCACGTATTATCCCCCGCCTCCGCCTCAGCCTCAGTCTCAGCCCATCCCCGCTGCGCAACCTCCACAAACATCCACACCCGCTGTGTCAGCGTCTCCTCCTGTATCAACAAATGTCGCTACGGGTACAGTTGGAGCTTGGTCTGATGAGGAAACTGAACGATTGAAAAAGCTTGCCGAAGACTGTAGATCAGTTGGAGTTGCAGGTGAGATAGATTGGGACAGGGTTGTCAATCAATGGGGTAATACAAGAACAAGGTAGACGTCTTCAGAATAATCTCCATTCTATCAGCATTTTGATCGATAGCTTCCAGACATCAGATTCTGATCAAGGCAACAAGTCTAGGGCTCAAGGAGAGTTCTGGTCGCGTACCGAAGCGACGGCGCGAAAATGAAAATGAAAAGGCTCAAAGTCCATCTGTGGCCGACACTCCTGCTACACAGACCACTACTTCTACTGTCAACTCGGGAGCCTCATTTAATACTCCGTCTCCTCCTCTTAGTCAAGCATCAACGCCTGCTGCTTCACCTGCATTGAAACAGCAGCAAACGACAACTTCGAAGAATTTGACGAGCACAACACCATCGCAAGCACCCCAAAGCGCGACAGCAACTACAGCAACATTAGCGATGCCTTGGTCATTGTCGACGATACCAAAAAATACTCCATCTCCTATCATTGGTGGATCTTCAACTGTTAATCAAGATCATCGGACGAGCTATTATTGCCCGCGACCGGTCGATAATACACAGAGGACGGCGACGCCTCTAACGCTTCATCCGTATATGTACCAACCGCCGCCCAATAATGGAGTTACAAAAAATGTGAGAGAAAATGGAAAGTAGCCATTGTTGTTGGATTGTGTACATGCCTGTATTATATCTACTTTTCATGGGACTGACTATGAGTTGATGACCTCTTGCTGTGACTTGTGCTGTCTGTTTTATCTGTTGTCGTTTCTGTCTGTAATATTTATATTGCTTGGTCTGTCCTAATGGCTTAAGAGACCAAGCAAATGTCCGAGAACTAAAAGTTGTGACAGCTTTTGGGATGACAGGATAAGATAAGTTTGGTGGGATTTGTGATCACATGTCTCCTTCTAATGTCTTCTTCATTACCTCAACAGCGGACTGCCCGAAATACAAAGCCAGTCCCTTCTCCTTCCGCGCCGGTAACTCCGGCGTCAAGCTCTGTGAATCAAACCTCCTCTACGTCAGTCACAAATTTGCCAGGTCGTCGAGCTACTACGCCCAGCTCACCACCACCTATGCAACAACAACCACCGCAACAGCAACAACAACAGACGCGAGCAAGAGATTTGCTGAGAAAGCATTATGGATTGGGGATGGGAGTTCCAATGTCTTCAGGAAACGCGATGAATCCGATGAATATGGGTAGGTTTTTTGCTCTGAGATCTCTGATGACTTTTATATTTTACCTTGTTATTTTGTTTGATACTTTAGATTCCAATGCATTTGATGCAAAGTCTTATTATGAGCAACTCATTATGACATCCTCGCTTCCAACGCTTATCAAACGAGAGAACGATTTAATCACGGGTACTTATCTTTCTTTTTTTCTTGCTTTACTTCGATGTGGAGGACAAAGAAAAAAGCACGAATTTAACTGATGAAAGATGTATATATACACATCTATATACAGAAATCAGGGAATTAGACAGTGAACGACAGTCGTTGGTGTATAACCATCATCATGAACTCGTCGCTGCGAGTGATACCATTGCAGCTGTACGATGAACTCTTTTTTTTGGCCTATTCTACGCTGACGAGTTTTGTGGTCAGATGAAAAGTCGAGCAGAGTGTCTGGATTCTGATCTCGATCTTCTTCGTGCTGCATTTTCAGAAATATCTCGCCTCGCGGCTGAGGTATCTACGGAGCCTACGGAAGAGAAAAAGAAAGATTGACCAATACTTGCTGATCTGATTGGGTACCCTACACATGGTGCTTGAGAAGTATGTTAGAGAATATTTCTCAATTCTGGAAATGATTCTTTTTCTATCGTAGATTTTTTAACATTGGACTAAGATGTGAGAAAAAGAATTGTATGTAATGAATTGAGCTTTTTCAAAAGATCCCTGAGCAAAAAATGAAGAGAGAAAAAAAGCAAATAGCCTCGGAATCTTCCTTTGTGTACACATGACATATAGAAGGGCGTGACGAGGCATCATCCAATTTTTATCCCGCTCAAAAGTAAGCAGATGTTGGAATGGATCGTTATGATGTTTTCGAGCACAGCACACCGTGCTAGCCTAGCTAAGGAAAAAAATCAAAGCTCCCGTACCCTGATGCAGGCAAAAATAAAGACACCTAGTGACTAAACAAGAGCTTTGACTGATCTTGTGACATGAGATTCAAATTTACGTTTACGCTCAAATATGGGTCCCAGACGAAAAGGGTCCAATCCTTGACAGAAATTTGAGGCCGCGATGAGAATAACTGAGAATAAGACC
>Ga0153929_1000520_pt1 | contig 14457 bp, 13 predicted proteins | sample TSNJ013MetaG_FD_104689 | JGI IMG/M metagenome (GOLD analysis project Ga0153929, IMG submission 104689) | Attine ant fungus gardens microbial communities from New Jersey, USA - TSNJ013 MetaG | ecosystem: Host-associated > Fungi > Mycelium > Unclassified | place: USA: New Jersey, Wharton State...
CAGTCTAGTGCACTACCACTAGTGTATCAGGAGTAGACTTTGGTGCAGTCTCCTTACAAACTGAGTCATAAACCTAGGACTCCTTACATGAGAAGAAGAAAAAATGAGTTTGTATCCTAAAGGCCTAACATCTTCTTCATCATGCCTATCATCCACAGCAGCATCCTGTAATCCCTGATAGAGCTCAGATATAAGAGTATATTGATGTATTCTAGCCTAGTTAAGTTTTCTCTGCTCACAGTTTGCCCATGCATCAACAACAAACTACTGAAATAGCTTTTCACTATAAAGAGATAGCTAAGGACCTTCTCTGACATAAAGACAATAGGCATAGTAGTATCTATCAGAAACCACCTGTGAGTGAGCCTATTCCTCTCCATCTCTCTGTCTTCCATTCTCCCCTTGTTCTTTCAGCTGAGTACTATGGATTGGAATTCTTGGATGCCACCTATTCTCTCTCTTTGGAAATAACAGAACATAATAAAGAGCAGCAAAAGAAGGACTATTCTGGCTTATCTGTTTAAGTTGTCCTCCTCTTGTCTGTAATACCACATCTCTATTATCTATTGCATGATGGACTCCTTCCTCAGGAATAATAACTACAATCTCTTCAGCAGTAGACAGATTGTGAGTTCATTGATCATGCTGTAAATTGACATGCAATCTAATTTTGACCTCCTGCTGTTCATCTACTGGTTTGTCCCTGATAAGTTCATATGCATGACAGTATTGGTCAATATATGAATAACTGTCCAGGAGCATTGTTTGAAGATTGTCTATTACTACAGAATCCAGGTTATTGTTGTTGGCTCTCCTAACATTGAGCTACTCTGTTGTATCAAGAATATAGATTTGTGCATATTTTGAAGTCTAATATGTATGAGAAAGAAGAGCATTAGTAAGATGATAAAGTTCTCCCTGGATTTTGAAACAGTAGAGGCCAGACTGCCCAGTGACCAAATTGTCAATTTTGACTTCTACTAAAGTTATGGCAAATGCTATATTATACTGTTGTAGATCTATTGTAAAATTCTCTTGAGAAATGATCATCTCCAGTTAAGTAGTTGTGGAGGATTCCAGTGAGTAGTTAGAGAGGAGGTAGTTGAATCTGTTCTTACAAATAGTATATGCCAAATTTGGGAAGATTAACCCATGAGAATCTAAGCTTTTTACAATCAAAGTAAAGGACATGACAGTAAGGACAGATAACAGTTAGCATGCCCAAGTTGTTATACTGTATATTCATCTCTAAGAATAGTTGTCCAGCAGGTGGATAAGATGCAGGGTTAGTAACAGGTGGTGGGGTATCATTTACAACAACAGCTTCTTGATCCTAATAATTTATGAGTATACAGAATTTTATTATACAAAAATCAACATACCTGAATCATATTATCTTCTATATCAAACTCTTGAATATTTCCTTCTCTAATATCCTGTTATATCTGGTCAATATTTATCTACTAACAATTAGTAAAATCTATTACTTAAAATATTTTCCTGCATATTTCTATCCATATTTAGGTCTCTATCACTATTTTTATTCTGCTGTCCTTTATAATCAAGAGTATCTGTATCCTCATTTTTCCATTTCTCCATTATTTGATTGATCTGAACTATATGAACAGGCTCAACTCTTTTTTCTGCTTGTAATACTTCTAACTGTTCTACTACTCTCTGTTGCTGTAGCTGCCTCTCTTCTACTTGTCTCTGTCTTTCTACTCCTACCCTTATTATTTCTATTCTATAATCCTGAGTTGTTCTCTGTTGTTGCTCTCTTGATAACATTTGTTCAGCAAGTTGACATCTACACAAATCAAGTATAGCATCATCAAGATTTTGTGGAATATATACAGGAGTCATGTGAAAACTTCCTCCTCTACTACTTTTTCTATTCCAAACAGGAGCTGGAGGAACATTTTAAAGCAAAGAAGATAGTTAATAGTTCTCTGGAACAACTATATGTTATTATACTCACTTTTTAGCTCTCCTAGCTCAATATTCTTCCTTAACAGAATCCATCTCTTACAGTTTGTTTTACTGTTTCACTTATAACTATCCTAAGAATAAAGATATACTATTACTCCTAAGAAGGAGATCCCTACTCTAAACAACTCTCTTAAAAAGCAGTTGTTATTCCCTTGCATATAAGGATCACAATAGATCCCAAGCACCAGGTTACTAATAGAAAGATATACAGGTATTGTAAGGGTAACCAGAGTGGAATGACTTCAGAAGAATTCTCAGTTTATAAATAGTGTCTACAGTACATTACAACTCACCTCCAGGAGAATCCTCAGAGAATAGGATGAGGCTTGTGGAAGATAATGTTAAGATTTCTGACCAGTGTCCAATAACAAAGCTAGTCTTAGCTTTTGTTCTCTTTCTATCCTAGTAGCTTTTCATTTCTGAAAAGCTCTCTTCCAGAGTTTTAACTATATTATAGATTAATTGATTGCTTTCTTTATAGAATGCAATTCTGAGTGTAGAGGAATGAACAGGAATATTTATTCCTATTACTAGAAGACAAAAAGATAAAACCTAATTCTACAATCAATTTTACTTTTAGTATTTATAGTTTTTATCAGGTCTTAAGTCAGAGAGAAGTAGGGTTACTTTAGAAATAGTCTATAATATCAAAGAAAGAAAGGTTCACTGCCAAAGTAAGTTTAATAAGTCTAGAAGAATTTAAATGTTCATGTTCTCATTAATCAAGATCTGTATCTCTTTTTGCTTTCTGCACCAGTCCTAACATTCTTCTTTTTTCTATTCTTATCCATATAAATGCTTATGCCCTTCTTTTTCATATATCCATTCTAGAAAGGCAGATTCATCTATTATTTCTTCTTCTTCTGTTTTAGCTTTACTGGTGTCTAGAATCACTAGATCAGTGAATGCATTGAGTGATTTGAAATCCATAACAGTTGGAGCTCTCCCCAACAGTCATCTCAACTTAGTAGGTGTGATCACTGACATCTTAGCTTAAACCAGCAAAGTCTAGTACCATCCAAGAGCACAAAAACCCTCTACTACCACTAGTAGAAGTTGAGAGTGATCTCAAATATGAGATTGCATAAGTATGAGACTCAAAAATTGACTGCAGATGAAAAGTACAGCTACTATATTATGTATAGTGGACAGAATATAAGAGCATAGCAGAGGAGCTCTCATAGTTGGGAACCAACAAGTTAAGTTATGTATCTGAGCTGGTATAGAAATTTCACAAGCAAAACCTAGACAAGCCAGGGGTACCATTTTTGGGGGTGAACTAGTTGTATAGAATACTACCAGATTGGCAACTATATATTCTTATATTCCTCTGAATATCTTTTTTTGTTTCTAATAACTTGTAAGGGAATGAGAGTATGGTCTTAAGAAGAGGGTACTGTTATACCCTTATAACACCAGCACAGAATTACATAATCAGAAATAGTTGCTGAAGAACTATAAAGTTTCAACTATACTAGTGACAAGGTTTTGATCTAGACCTCTGGCCCAACTTGAACCCTCTACTAATTCTGAGTAGAGTTGACAATATTGCCTAGCAGGTTGCTATGCTCTCTTCCTCTAACAGTCTGTATAATAGTAGATAGTGTTGTCTGTCAGCTTGCTATGCTCTCTTTCTTCAATGGTCCACATAGCAGAGGATAGTTGTAGCAACTTAGCCTGAAATGACTTAATTACACTCTAAGTCTGAATTGACAAGGAAAACTCAATAGAGTTCCTATTGGATTCTGTACACTACTTATACAACTACTATATAGTCTGTGCACTACTCTCCCATATTTATCATATAACATCATCATATGATATGACCCTGTGATATCTTGACATGTGACTTGTGACATTATCATGTGATACTTTTCCATACTCCTTTCTTGTGTAGTAAGTTCAAATAAAAAAAGAAAAGAAAAAGAAAAAGAAAAGAAATATAAATAATAACTTAGCTGTTTTGCCAAGTCATGACAATAGTGTGTACTATACTCCTTTCCTCCAACAGTTTGCAGTAGTATTATCTGCAATATGCACAGTAAGTAGTGTTGTCTGTAGTACACTATACTCCTTAATTTTCTGCAGGTTTTTCCATTTTTCCTGAATTTATTTGAATTTTTGAGTGAAAAGAGTGTACTGAAAAAAAACTTGGGGACAGGTGCAGTTTCTTCCAATTTTAATAATTTTAATTCAAATTTCTGCAGTTTTTTCTGATTTTCAATGAATTTATTTGAATTTTGTGGAATTTTGTAAAATTAAAGTGTATTATGAGTGTGATGTTACAGTAACTGCTTAGTCAGTTTTCACAGGAGTGTAGGAGATAGGAAAAGTTTTGAAACTTAGCAGTTATACAATTTATTAAAATTTCTCATCAATCCTTATCAATTCCCACCTGTTCTCATATACTAATAGATTGCCTAGCATTGTAGTAAACTAGTTTTATTGTTTCTAAGCTACTATCATAATTCAGTCAGACTTATTTTTTATTCTCTGTTATCAATCTATCAAATTGGAGGCCAGCACAGCAGAGTATTATGAGATGACTTCCAAGAAGAAAACTATTTCTCTGTCAGGTAGGAAAAGATATAGTAACATGGGAAGGCTAGAATATACTATGAATTACTATGAATATACAATGAGTATATACTCCAGGTTCTGGAAAGTAATGCAATAAGTGGAGTTGGAGAGTAGAACATACTACTAGATAAAATAAGATATGTTGCTCTCTGGTTCTATGGTTTTACAGCTGGTCTGGAGGGAATACAATGATGATACAGAAGTGGAATGACCTTGGCCTCAGCTTGTGCACTGTGTCTCAATCTCCTATCATGTATGTGGTTGCTTATTTCAGAGTAGTGGAATATCATCCAAGAGAGAGGTAAATTCAGGAGTAAGGAGTTATGTAGCAGAAAGCACTACAAGAATATGGGAGAAGTGGCTTTATGACTTTTAAGACTTTAATCTACAAACTAGGTTGCTCCTATGTATCTACCCAGTATATATACTATAATCAGAATAGGAGAGAGTCAGTCTAAAACGCAATACTCCTTCTAGTCTAAAACACAATACTCCTATAGAAGATAAATAATAATAAAGAATATAAATATTAATATTAATTTATACCAAATTTCTGGTATATGACATTCTTATACATTTGTCAACTTGATGAGAAACATCCAAGAATACAATGTGGGAAAGATATAAATAGTCCTTAGTAAGGGTCATGTGATTGTGGGAGACAGGTGCACAGACCAACCAACATTTGTATAAGTAGCTAGTGGAATCCAACAGAAAACTCTATTGAGTTCTTCCTAAACAACCATCTTAGTTGAGCTCTAAGACCTTACAACTGTATGCTAACACAATGGGCACAACCAAATTGCCTATTTAATTCTCAGACTTGATAGAGACAGTGTAAGGATGTAGCTGTGATGACTTAGTCCCACTCCTAGTTTGAGTTGACAAGGAGAACTCAATAGAGTCCCCATTTAATTACTATATACTACTTATACACATTCTACTATTTGTTATTATTTATAAAGTCCCATGCATTCCTTTTCATCTAACTCTCTCACATATCTGATCTTTAGAATTTAAAATAAAATAAAATAAAAATGAAAATGAAAATGAAAAGAAAATGAAAAGAAAAATAAACATTGACTTACCAAGTCATGACAGACAGATTAGACATAAAATATGTCCAAAATGTTATTTATTAGCCTTAAATTGTTGTCAGGCTTAACATTGCATACTCTCTTTAATGCTTGTAAAGCATTGGCTAAGCAGGCATCTTCCCACATCCTTCTTTTTTTTCCCACATCCTTCTTGCATACTTACTAGAAGATTAGAATTAGAATTAGAATAGAATTAGAATGATGATGATAAACTAGATAAATCAACTAGATCAATGATTATTGTTGGTACCTGGCTGACCATTCAGGCTATTCTGATAGCTATCTGAATCAAATTTTGTGTGTTGTGCTTGTGGCTTCCATTGCATGTGTATCATACATGGGTCAAAAATCAATTATGACTGTAAGAGGCCTTCATTCTCTACAAATACTCACATTTTGGTGCCAAATTGATTTGCTTTTCATCTTAGAATAGGGGTATTTGTACAATCAATGAATGATCTGCAAGGTACCAACATTGATCAAGCAATACCCCTGGATGATTCAACAAGATATCGACAATGATGATCAATATCTATGATGGATTAACATCGACAAAATAAGAACAATGGTATAACAAAAGATCAGCAACGTATTAGAAATAATAAAATATGACATTGAGCTGAAGAATCCCTAGTAGACTTAAGTGGTGGACAAACCGCATTTAAGTTCATAGAAAATCAGGTTTTTTTTATCCGTGTTGAAAATGGTCACACAATCCTGTTGTGACCCACAGACAGTGTAAATCATGCGCGTGGCATGCAAAACAATGGGCTGACTATGAAAACCTATCAAAATAGAGTCATCAATAAAGTATCTGGATGATCGATGAAAAGACATGTGAATAGAGGGCAAGCACGTGTCAATGACCCCACAGCCACTAGTTGCACAATGATCACCGAAAATCAACAAAGTACCAATAATGATTGATCAAGGTACCAAAATCAATGCCCCTACTAATGTATCGAACCTGACAAAACAAATTGTTGATAAAGACGGTTTGATATCTTCTCGTCGTGATCGTTCGTGGAATTGACCTTAAAAGGCACAACTGTTTGTTCTAAATTTCTTGCTGCACTCATGACTTTGGACCCCGTGATGAAATACCAAAATTTTTTGAAGAATCCGATGAGGCATCCTCAACGTCCCACTGCGACTCCCGGCTTTGCCTGCGGAAGGACGACTCATCCCACATGCAATCGAATCTGATGTACCTGCAAATTTGCAGGCATGTGTACATATGTGCACATCTTGTCCAACAGGCGGTCTTCAAACTTCTCTTCTCAATTGCTACCTCTCTTTTCCTCTGCAGCACAATCCAGGTTCTATTGACCCAGCACATGGCATATCTGTCCAGGGCTGGACACGGTTGGCAGTGCAGAGTTGCTGAGAGATGAGATGAGAAGATAATTGAAAGCAATGAATGGAAGTGTGGACGAAATGTGGGCATTTGTGCGGGTGTAAGATGCTTGAGGTGCTGGCTGTCGACACTAACAATGTTGTCAGAGGCTTGAGTTTGAGTGAATGTATTGTTGGACTAGAACTGAGATTATATTCTCATCCAAACAAAGGGAAGGACCCAGAAAACTTAAGAGCAATTGTAGAACAAGATTTGTAAAGTTAAGTAAAAGAATCACTTGTCTTCAGATACGATATTCAGTTCGGCTGACAAGGTTTGAATTATTAGAGAGGTTGAGCCTGCGCATGAACAGAAGATTTCAAATTATGTCAGATCTGTATAAGGTATTGCACACGTAGACCTTGTATTCTCAGCACTATTATATTTGTTTCGACAGACATGGGATTGTCCGATCATGTTAAGGACACGAACAATAAATTGACTACTACATACACAAAAGCAGTGAACTGGATGGGCAGGAACAGAAGAAAAGAGATAAATCTGTCACACATGTTTACCTTATTAACTAAGGACACACGAGACTGAATAATTCGATAAATCTATACTACTGAAAAGAGGCTCATTCAACCCATATCTTCCGGCAAACAGAGGTCGAAGACTCGATGGAAGACAAGAATTGAAAAGCAACAAAAGGATGATATTCAAATGCTTTTTTCCGGGGCCAACTCGTCGTCTAAAAAGAATGAACGATATCCTGATCCCCTCTTTGCCCCTACTCATTGTCCGGCTGATCGTCATTGTCTTTGGAATTGCCATTGTCATCCCGAAAATTCTGGCCGTCATCCTGGCCCTGAACATCGGTTTTGGACTCACGCTACTCCTAGCATTCATGCTTGGCAGCATGTCCATGGAAATCTCCCTGTCTCTGTCCCTCACCATCTACCTGGTCGTCTTCTGCACAGCCTTCTTTCTCCCCACATTGTGAACTTGTTCGCTTCGTAGAACTTCACTGCCGCTTCATAGTCAATAGTTCTGAACTGATGGAAATACCGCTTGTCTACATCAAACTCCCAATACCATACCACCGACTTTTCCCATGCCCAACTTTATAAAGCCCTCTATTATTCCTCACTGAATTTTTGCGGGAGAGAACGTGAAGAAGTGCTGAGACACGACTTGAACCAAAGAGAGGAGCATACGGCCGGATGACCTTTGCTTTCTCCAATGTATTGACAACCTGGCAATGTGTGGGTAAACTGTGGGTAATAATATTTGAAACATACCCGAAGAAATGCAGCAGGCACCAGCTCATCAAAGTTTTCGGTAGAAATACATCCAAATACGGTGTGGGATAATGCTTGGACAGTCCCCAGAATGCCGAAAACAGTAAATTGTGGTGAATCAATGAGTTCCCGGTACATCCGGCCCGCTATCAGAGACTTGCGATAATCAACGTCTGCCAGTCGCTGCAATATAGCGAGCGGAATATCCTCAAAAAATCGGCAAAAGTGTCCGTCATCGGATAACAAGTATGAAAGGTTGAAAGAAGTCCTCAACTTGAGAAAGGAGTCAACAAACTCGGTTCCATGTGGCCATGAGGATGCGGTAGAGGAGCTGATGATATTCGGTGCCGGCACAAGGACTGGAATGACAAATAAGTTTAGGGCAGATGCAAGGAGAGAAAATACATGCTTGAACTGTCAATAGCATAGCTTGATGCATAATGATGGTGACATTGGATGAAGTGATCAAGGAATTTGCAATAAGTGGCAGGAGTGTTGATACAGAAGGATCCAGAGCGAATAGGATCCCAGAGGAAATCGTAGAAAGATTTGTGATAGAAACGAAATGTTCCATGAAGACTCCAAACATGGTGCCGGATTGACCCATCTGGATGGAACCATTGACCTTGGTCATAGTATGGCCGTGTGAGGTCAATGCGAGGGTCGAGTGAGATGAGAGAATTCACCTCGTATGAAATCACGGCATGTAGATGATGACAGATGTCTCTGAACGTACTCTCGGAGATCCTAAACACGCTGCAATGCAAGGAAGCAAACCAACCAGAGTTGACATTCTCACCGCCCCAAGTGAAAAAAAGGAATAGAGCAGACAGGAGAATGTGCTCTGGAATCTGCTTCATGATGTGGACATAGAGAGCGTCAAGCGGTGAAAAGGATATATGGACGGCTGTCTTCCTGCATCGGAGAGGGCGTCGAGAACAGATTGCAGTCTTTCGCGGAATTGCGAGTCTTGTGGATAGGTTACATAACGCAAAACGGCAGCGGGGTGCGCAAATAGGCCAGCCGCTGCATCGACAAGGGTCCTAATGTCATTGTCAGTTGGCCATGATGACAGCAGTTGCGTGAAATTTTGTTTTTGAAGTATGTTCTTGAATCCACTCCGAAGGTACAACTCGATCTCGCCATTTGCCTCTCGAGAGATGGGAAGTTCAACAGAATGAATGACAGAGGCGATGTTGTCTTGCTTGAATGTGGACATGATGCAAGGTTCAGCACGGCTGAAGATAGCCCAATGAAATGGAGTGGACCCTTCCATGACAGAGGATGCAATTATCTTGATGATTTCTGCTTGTGCATCTCCACCGGCACACTCGTCCAATCCATCAATAAAAACTGCTTTTGGTTGTACTCTCTTTCCCTGCTTCTCTAGCTCCAGAAGCGACTCAACAATCAGTGATCTGAATTGAGATGGCATTTTCTTCTCAGTAAGACTCTTATCCTTGGAGATCCTCTCATCGACAGCGGCATGATAATCAGGAAGCGCAGTAGTGAGTTGGTAAGCGATGGAAGTGAACAAGCGTGAGGGATCAGAGTGTTTGTTGACAGTGAAGAAGAATGCAGCACCAAGATGTCCAGTATCTTTGAGTTTCTCGGCACATGTCTGAGCGATGGCCGATTTTCCAACACCAGCTGGTCCCCTCATCCAGTACACCGACGAGGGTGAGTTGGCGGATTCAGTCACCCAATTTGTGATGTCAACGATATATTGTTCCCGAGTACCTGGGAAGCAACGGCGATCGTAGTGGTGTTCAGAATCGAATGTAGCTCCTGGATCGGAGGCTTCATAGAGGATATCAATTCCTAATACTAAATTAACTAGCATTTCATTAACAGAAACGAAGCTGCTCACCAGATCGGCCGTATTGGCTTGTGATGTTGGTATTCGACTGCGCAATCAAACTACTGTCCCTAATTATGAAGTCTCTGGCACCGGTAAACATCGACATTGTGGTGGCGGCAAGACAGGTAGACGATGAGAACAGAAGGCTGTTAAACTCATGTCAACGTGTGAACACAGGTCACAAACTAGTCAACCACGGCAAATTATTCTCATGTTCGGTCTTTCTCCTCCGGATGATTCTCCCACTCAGTCTCGCATTACGACAAGTCCATTATCTGAAAAATGGAAATGGTGCAGGACATGAACGGATACTGTCCAGCCAAGAAGGCTTCAACGATTGCGGTATGAGAGTGTTATGTGAGGACAGACGCAGGGCGTTGCATAGTATAGATGAAGATATTGGTTTGATCCACCCAGGAAAATGCTGTGTGGGAAAAAGAGTTGAAAATAGAGTCTTATGTTGAGCAGCAGAGACAATTTAGTAGAAAAGAAGGGTCGGGTAATGATAGACGTTGGCCATAATGGTAGACAACTGAGGTTAGAGCTCGCGGTGCGTCGTATATATACACTATTCCTCCTGACTACAAGATAAGCCGCTGTTCGAGCTTAATCGCCCACTTCCATCTTAGGGAGCTAAACCTTGTCTGCCCTTCGTTCTGAGTGCATGGGAGTTTCCAGTCCACTCCAACAAGTAAGAACTTCTGCTCGACAGGATGTTGCAATCTGGGAATGGGTGGGCACATGTGACGAGCATGTTATGAGCTCAGAAAACAATCACAGCAAGTGATGGGCTGAGGAAGCGAGTCAACTGTGACTGCTTGTACAAGTAATGCGTTGATGTTTGCATGCAACCGAAATTATTTGTCACTCTCAAAGTGTTAACCTGACCATTACCCAGTTCTGTGTATTTCCGAGAACCTCAAGTGATCTATTGGACTAGAAGCGGCAAGTGCGGTCCATTGTCTGACCCAACGCAGGGCACAACGCCGGTACTGTTCCCTCTGATCTCAACATCTACTACAGTTTTGACTACTTGGTTCTTCAATTGTTAGAGATCACATCCGAGACTTCAAACCGCCGTAGCTACAAGAGGATTGTATCGACCTAACAGCTGGTAGTGTGAATGTAGTAGCCGATACATCAAACATCAGTCAACTGAATAGCGCTCGATTCGTCCCTGATCAGTTGACAGCTATTTGTTCACCGTGTGACTCCCACCGTCGACTTCTCTTCAGCCTTGGAATCGGAGATGGCGATCTTTCCTTCGTCAACAGAAGTGGTCTGAAGCGCTTGGCCTTCACGGCTTCGTTACCTACTCCACCAAGGGCATACAGGAGAAGCAAGAGAGGTGCTCACATGGTGATTGTGACTCTGAAACGATGCTTCGGGAAACCAAGGCCCAGCGCTCTCAAGCGCAGATGAGGAAGATGCCCAATTCCACCGGTTGCGTATAAAGCGGAGACAAAGTCTTTCAAAAAGTGATGACAGAGAAGTGTTTTGGTTGGTAGGACCAAAGTCGAAGATGGTATGTCAGAAGGATTTGGATCAGGAATACCTCTCGGACAAGGTTTTCATCTGGGCCTCTGGCCCAACTTGAACCCTCTACTAATTCTGAGTACAGTTGATGTGAGTACCTCAAAAGGTTTGAGATGGAGCCTTCAGGAGACAGGGGTTGTTATTGGAGAACATGATGATGAGAGCAAATTTCAGTGATGGGGTGAGAGAACTGAGAGATGGGTGTTGATTACTTCTAGGAAGCTCGACTTTGGGCTGCCAAAAAAAGCAAAGGCAGTGATTGGCCAGGGTGATACTCTATGAAGCGTTTTCCCCGAAATCTTTTACGACCTTTGTTCCTGTACCCAGCTTTTTGCTTCATTTTTGAAGACCCACTCTTGCTTATTTATTTTGGCATTCGTATGTCGTTATGACCATCTTCTATGCCAATCACTATCCTCACAAACGGGACATTGCGAGACAACATACTTATCCCCCATTCTCTTCGGTCCTGTAAGTTCAATACCTTTGTACTGTTTCTGGTCAATCAACAATCTCGTTTTGCATGGCCCTACGGTGTACTATGATACTTGTTCCCTGTTCCCGATCGTCCCTATTTAGTCTCCTTTAGGTTTTGCAATCACTATTCATCAAAGTTTAATTTGTTGCTACCATCCGATACCTTTTCCTTCAGTCTTCTCTCGCTTGACCACATACATTTATAAGTAACATAGTTACAAAGTCCCATTCTAACTATTATTATCATCATATCCAACGGTCATTTGAATAAGATAGATATTTATGTATCGCATATTTTTGAAAATAGAATATCACATAGATGAATTTGGAAAATTAAATGCAGTTAAGGAGTGGAGTTTCCGCGGTATACAGCTCTGTGAGAAAGATAGTTTGTTCAAAATATACCCCTAGGTTTTGGATGTGACCCTAGTCCCTCAGCGTCAGCTATGATACATATGGAAGCTTACATACCCAGGGAGTAGTAACTGGTTTTTATAGTAATGTGATGTTGCAACACTAGTGGTCAGTCGATTATGAATCGTGTCATCAACATACCATATGGTGAACCATGACCAAAACGCGATACTTTTATCACAAAGGATTTGATGGAAACGATGGCCATATATTGAACAAGAAAATCATACACCATATTTTATAATGGTTATCGTTATCTTACAATCGCCCAATGCCCCAAGTGTCTTCTTTCCTCTTCTTTCCGTCCAGCCCACTGAACGCACTCTTTGAATTTCACGTATTTTGGAACGAGTCACTACCCCCACTCAACATCAGTTTGAACAGCTCTGAGGCACTTTTGGCATATTGATGGATTTGAGCACTGGGACTCAGAATGGCGAGTCCTACATAGACATGCGAAGCATTCGAGTAGATCCGGAATGTGAGGTTCACTTTGGTAGTCTCAATTCCACCAACGTAGAGGCCCTGTTCCCATGGATATGCTTTTGTGATCACAGGAAGGGACCAAATGGATAATCTTCCGTCAATCATAGAAAGCTGAGAAGCGTCATGGATCATTTACCTGAGGAAGGCAGCATGGTGGCTGCCTGAGCGTTGGCTGTTACAGAATCGTGCTTATCGAAACTGAGGTAAAAAAAAATGAGCGCAGAATATTTCTTCACGAGAGTGAGGTTATCTTTGTTGGCCCTGCGTTGAATGAGGACCTGAGTATCAAGCAAATAGTTCCTGAGCCAAACACAGGGATATATAGTATGAGAGGTTGTCTGATGGGGTTCACAGTTGGCCCGCAACAAATGGCAAGAGAATGTAGACATCTTTTGGGAGATGCGCCTCAAAGGCCGCCTTCTCAGGGGCTTTGACAGATGTCTGGCTAGCAACAATTGCATTCACTTTCGTAGCTAACATTCAAGTGAGTGGACACTTCCTCGTCTGGTCTAATACTCACAAAGATCATTTTGCGCAACGACGCGTTCAATGAATCGGCTTCTACAATGATATAGTCAGACAATCTCGAAATTGCATATCCATCCTTCTGAGGGTGGACTCCTGGCGTGTCTGTTGACGAACAGCGTGGTAGATTGGGCCTTTAAACAAGAGAGAAAGGATAGAAGCATATGGCTCAGGCAGGTTGCAAACCAAGATCCTAGGTGCTCGCAGGCAGGTCAAGATGCTGGTCGACACAACGAAGATACACAGACTTCTTCCAACTAGCTTGACTCAGTAACTTTGCATACATATAGCCCATAGCACCCACTCCAATGAGACCAATAGTAGGCTGTGGGATACCAGGAGTGATATTGGTATCCACGTTGACTAATGTGAATGGTTGGTTATTCTGCATTCCTTGATCAGCCATTCAGGCGTTGACTAGACTTGTTCAGATGGTCCAGTGGAAGCTATGGTGCAACGTTCCTTGGTGGTGAAGGGAGTAACAGGAAGAGCGGGTCTTGATATATGTATGGAAGCACTTGAAATGAACCGGGGTTAAAAAATTGGATTACATTTCGAGGTAAAGGCTGTCAGGGGCAAATAAAACTTGTGATCTATTGGAACAAATACAGACAAGCACAGATACGGCAGACAAATAGCTATTAACAGCGTACCTGTCAAATGTTAACCCTAACCCACATCGTTTCTAAGCTCGACATTATTCTCAACGACGGCAACCAAATTCCTGGGATTCGGCACTGGTACTGACTGCATTCCACCACCAGGATGCTACCCAATCAGTTTTCCAGGCTATCGAGGCTGGTGTTACTGGATAGTGCCCAGATGTATAAAAACAAAGACACGTTGGGTCGG
>Ga0153929_1000522_pt1 | contig 14433 bp, 13 predicted proteins | sample TSNJ013MetaG_FD_104689 | JGI IMG/M metagenome (GOLD analysis project Ga0153929, IMG submission 104689) | Attine ant fungus gardens microbial communities from New Jersey, USA - TSNJ013 MetaG | ecosystem: Host-associated > Fungi > Mycelium > Unclassified | place: USA: New Jersey, Wharton State...
CGCATTCTGTAGCAACGCGACCAGCCGTTGCCTCGCGCGCTGACACGCTTCGCGTTGACGCGGCTGCCAGCGCGTCACTTGCTGCATCCTTTTTTGCGCCGCGCCGCCCCGCCCGCCCATTCGCACTTCCATCCGTATGTCGCTTCACGAAAACCACGTCGCACTCGCCACCGCGCAAAACACCACGCACTCGCAATGGCGCGCGCGCCTCGAACTCGGCTTCGTCAAAGACGGCGAGCGGACCACGCTCAAACATCGGCAGCATGACGGTCCGTTGCGCATACAAAGGCCGCTTTACCCAGAAGGCCATGCGATCTGTCATGCAGTCATCGTGCATCCGCCGGGCGGAATCGCAGGCGGCGATCATCTCGACATCGATGTGACCGTAGGCGAGGGCGCGCATGCCGTCGTCACCACGCCTGGCGCGACCAAGTGGTACAAGTCCAATGGCCGTGCCGCACGGCAAAATATTGCAGTGCATGTCGGCCCGCAGGCAAAGCTCGACTGGCTGCCGCAGAACAATATCGTTTTCGATCACGCCAATGCGATGCTGGATTTTTCGCTGACGCTGGACGAAGGCGCAACCGCAATTGGATGGGATGCCACGCAGCTTGGGCGGCAAGCGGCCGGCGAGCGATGGTCGGCCGGGCATCTGCGCGCGGTATCACGAATCGTTGGCGCGAATGGCGAGGCGCTGTGGCTCGAACGCGCAAGCCTTGCGGCGGAGGATTCATTGCGGGACGCGGCCCAGGGGCTAGCCGGATTTCCCGCTTACGGGACGCTGTGGGCGGTGGGGACAGCCTGCAATGATGCACTCGCTGAAGCGCTCACTGCCGAGTTGCCGTTCGATGATTCATTGCGGGTCGCCGCTTCCTGTGTCACGGATGGCGTGTTGCTCGTGCGAGCGGTCTCGCGGTCCATGGAAATGCTGCAGCGGGCTTTGACACAGTGCTGGCTTCAGTTGAGACCTGTTGTGCAAGGAGTCGAGGCCGTCCCACTGCGAATCTGGTCGACGTGACTGCAACGGTCATCCGCAACATTCATTCCTGTTTCAGTGCACATCTACACAACATCTCCTCGTTGACCGTCACGTGAGCTCACGTCATGACGGTCACGCTTGCCGCTTGCCCTGACCGGCTTCACCAGCTTACGCAGGGTATGTGAATCACCCCGCCCCAAGCCTTCCAGCGAATCACCAGCAATCCCCCCAGTTTCACTGAAATTTCCGCAACAAAAGCAGACACGGCTGATCACCAGCCATATTAAGCTCGCATGCGCTAATTAATAGCTCAATCAAGAAAAATACCATCGGCGTGACCAATCGCCAAAGGTGGAGACCGGCTCGATCAGCGCACCCGCGTGCGCGACTGCAGCCAACAGAAAAACAGGGGCCATCCTTCTTCCTGCGGTACGAAGGACATTACCAATAATGAAAAAAAGATTTGATAAAAGCCGGCCGGTTTTGCGGCAAGCGCAACTCGATCACACCACGACATCAAGGGCGAAAAAATTAAGAGCGGCGTTGCTGGGTGCAACGTACCTGTCGTTATCACTCGCGCTAACGGCATGCGGTGGACGCAACGATGTCGATTCCGCCGATCAGACCATTCCCTCCGCGACCAACAACGCGGCTACAACCGCCGATGATTCGCGCCTGCCTTCGCGAACCGCCATGATCAACACGAGCGGCATGGAAGCCGGTGCGTCGAATGACCGCTTCATCGTCAAGTATCGCGACGGCACTTCTGAGCGCACGTCGCCGGAGACGGTCCAGCCGCTGCTCAACGCTCACGGCAAGCGCTTCGGGATGAAAGCGCGGCATCTGCGGCGCCTCGGCGTCGGTGCGGACCTTATCGCGTCGGATCGCAAATTGACCGCTGTCGAAGCCACCGCATTCATGCGCGACCTTGCGTCGAATCCCGACGTGGAATATGTCGAGGCCGACGTGCCGATGCACACGACCATGACACCCAATGACCCCGACTATGCTCCGCGCCAATGGGCGCTTCAGCAGCGCGGAAACATGAGCAATTGGCCCGCGGGTATTCGGCCTGAGCAGGCATGGGACATCAGCAACGGCTCGGGCGTGGTGATTGCCATGCTCGATAACGGTGTGACACCGCACAGCGATCTCGATGCCAACATCCTGCCGGGTTATGACTTTACGGCAAGCAATCGCGGCGGCAACGGTTCGAATCCCGGTCTCGCGGAGGGAACTTGCGGCGTCACATGGCATGGCACCCACGTCGCCGGCATCCTCGCCGCGTTGACCAACAACGGCAAGGGCATGGCCGGCACGGCATGGGGTGCGAAGGTCGTACCGGTTCGGGTCCTGAACGGCTGCGGGAGCGGTTTGATGTCGGACGTGGCCGACGGCATCACGTGGGCGGCCGGAGGGACCGTTTCTGGCGTCCCGGCGAATCCGTTTCCTGCCAGGGTCCTCAATCTCAGTCTCGGCGGCAATGGGAATTGCAGCATCACTTATCAGCAGGCAATCGATGACGCAACGGGCAGAGGCGCCTCGGTCGTGGTCGCGGCCGGCAACGACAATCTGAACGCGGGCTTCTATCAACCCGGCAATTGCCAAGGCGTCATCGTCGCATCGAGCCTCATGCCGGACGGCACGCGCGGCAACTCCGCGAACTACGGGCCCGTTGTGGACCTCGCCGCCCCCGGCGAAAACATCTGGTCCACCTGGGCCAGCGGCGGCCGCACACCGACTTCGGAGTCGTACACCTTCCTGAGCGGAACTTCGATGGCCGCTCCATTCGTTTCCGGCGTGATTGCGCTCGCCCAGGCGGCCGCGCCGAAGCCGCTGACACCGCCCGAGGTCCGCAGTCTGCTCATGCAGAACGCCCGAGCTTTCGTTCCGGGGTCCCAGACATTCCCATTGGGCGCGGGAATGCTCGACGCCGCCGCAACGGTCGAAGCAGCCAGATCCGGCAAGATACCGGCGGCGGCGGATTTCCGTTGCGTACAGAAGAAAAGCAATGTCATGCAGTTGGACTGCCAGGATCTTTCCACCAGCCGGGGCGGCCCCACCCTCGTGTCGCGAACCTGGAAGCTCGGCGACAATCCTGAGGTGACGGTGACGGACGCTCGTCACTGGGACAATCTGAATATCGAATACGCCGGCAACTACGATATGTCGTTAAAGGTCACCGATAGTAGCGGCGCAACAAGCAAGGTCGTACGCAGACTGGCGGTTTATGCGCCGCCCGTCCAGACGTTGCGACCCGATCAGGCCATCAGGTTCTCGGCCAACAGCTACGAGGTGTCGTTTTATTCGATTACGGTTCCGGCCGGCGCGAAGAGCCTGACGACCGCGATGTCCGGCGGAGCCGGCACGGCGATCATGAGGGTGCGGCGCGATACGCCGTCCATGCTCAACCCTATCTGTGAAGGCACGATTGTCAGCGGACGAGCCCAGAATTGCGTGATTAGCAATCCGCAACCCGGAACGTACTACATTGCCTTGAGCGCTTTCACTAACGTGCAAGATGTCTCGATGGTGGCCAGCCTCGCCAACTAATCACACGAACGTGAAACCGGCGCCCTTGCGCGAACACAGGTGCAAGGGCGCTGCGTCCACTCCCTATTGGCAGACAGTACCTCTTATGAACAACAGCATCCCGTCAGTCAATCGCCCGGCCGCACTGGCGAGCATTGACGCATGCATGGCGCGCGCGGATGCCCACTTCCGCGCACGCCGCCTGGCTGAAGCAATCTACGAATATGAACAGATCCTCAAGCGGCAACCACGCCATTTGCAAGCGCTGCATCATGCCGGCATAGCCTTTTTCGAAAACGGGCAGCTCGACGAGGCCAGCAAATTCTTCGACCGCGCCTTGCATGTGGCTCCGCAGCGCGCCGACTTATGGGAACAACGTGGCTTGCTTGCCGCGTTGACCGGCGACCCGATTGCGGCCGAAGCCTTCTTCCATCGCGCGCTGGCTTTCGCGGACAGAAGCGCCACCATCTACGCGAATCTCGCGGACTGCCTGCGTTCGTCTAAACGCCTCGACGAAGCCATGACGTATTACGCGAAGTCGCTGGAGATCGAACCCGGCTCGCATCACGCCTTGCGCTCGCTCGCGTCAATCAGCCAACTGTCAGGAAGTCACGACGATGCCGCAACTTACTGGTTACGCGCGTGGGCCATCGATCCAACCCGCGCGGCAGACGGCGCCGAGCTCATACAAGCATTAGGCAAGGCGGGGCGTGCCGATCTCATCGGCACCGTTGTCTCGCAGATGCGCGAGTACTTTGCTGACAACGCCACCGCACTCAAGGAACTCTCATTCGCGCTGAATTGCGTTGATCGACCTGAAGACTCACTCGCTGTGGCAAACCAAGGTCTTCGCCTGGATCCGGCGAATGCCTGGCTGCATCACAACGCAACTTTCGCGCTCAGCATGCTCGGTGATTTTCAGCAGATGCGAACTCACTCGATCGAAGCGGCGCGGCTCATGCCCGACAACGCGACCATGCAATACAACCTGGCCACCACGCTGCTGCGTTTCGGCGATTTCGAAGAGGGGTGGAAACGATACAAGTGGCTGGACAAGCTCGCAGAAACCGAGGACGCGGCGGTCCCGGGTGTCCCTTTGTGGAAAGGGGAAAGTGTCGCCGGATGCGACTTCCTGCTGGTTGGCGAGCAAGGTCTGGGAGACGAATTGCAGTTTCTGCGATGCGCGGATTGGCTTCATCGACGAGGCGCAAACGTCGACGTCTGGATTCACGGCCCGCTTGCGGAAATTGCAGCCTGCGCCGCGGGTGTGCGCGACGTCTACGTGACGCGGCCATCGGCGCACTACCACTACTGGTGCCGCATGCTGCGGATGCCGGAGTACATGCATCTGAGCATGTCGATGCTTCCCGTCGCGATGCCTTATCTCAGCGGCACGAAACACAAGCGACAGCAGTGGCAGACCCGCATCGATGCGATTTCGCCAAAGCGGCATCCCGCGCAACTGCGTGTCGGTGTGGTGTGGGCCGGCAGTCCCACGCATGGCCTCGATCGTTACCGGTCCATTTCGCTGGACTTGCTGAAGCCGCTTTTTTTCATCCCGGACGTGATCTGGCATTCGCTGCAAAAGGGTGCGCTTGAGCGCCAGAGCGAATCCCTGGCCGTCGAATTTGACTTGCGGACGCTCGGACCGCAAATCAACGACTTCACCGACACGCTCGCGATACTCGAAACGCTCGACTTGCTGATTACGGTGGACACATCCGTGGCGCATCTCGCCGGAGCGGCAGGCTTGCCTGTATGGATGCTCATTCCCACATGCGCGGACTGGCGGTGGTTGATAGACCGGACCGACAGCCCCTGGTATCCGTCAATGCGATTGTTTCGCCAGCGCACGCCGGGCGATTGGACCAGCGTGGTCGAGACCGTGCGGCAGGCATTGCAACGCCGCGCGTGCCCATGCGAAGTCGAGACCTCATAACGGCGCGGCTTTGACGCTCAATCGCCGCAAAGCCATTCGCGCACCAGATTGGGGATCGACAATGCCCCGCCGGTGTGCGCAAACTCGATAATTGCCCCGCCCGCGCCTATCGCACCGGCATGGCACATACCTTGCGTCGGGATTCCCCACGATGCTGCCGCACCCTGACGGCAGCCGACCGCTTTCACCACCACCGCTCACCTGACATGACTCGACCGATTCTTCGTCCCGCGCGTCGCGCCTGGCTCGCCGCACTGCTGCTCTCGCCCGTCCTCGCCATTCATGCGCCCATCGCTCAGGCGGATACGCTCGACAATATCGCCAAGGCAGGCGTGCTGAAAGTCGCTGTGCCGGAAGACTACCCGCCGTTCGGTTCGGTCGGCCCGGATATGAAGCCGCAAGGCTATGACATCGATACCGCCGCGCTGCTGGCGAAGTCGATGAACGTGAAGCTCGAACTCGTGCCGGTCAACAGCGCGAACCGCATTCCGTATCTGCAGACGGGCAAGGTCGATCTGGTGATTTCGTCGCTCGGCAAAACGCCTGAACGCGACAAGGTCATCGATTTTTCGACCGCCTATGCGCCTTACTACCAGGGCGTGTTCGGTCCCGCCGACATCAAGGTCACCGGTCCCGCCGACCTCACCGGCAAGACGGTCGGCGCCACGCGTGGCGCGCTCGAGGAAATCGGTCTCACGCAAATGGCGCCGAATGCGACCATCAAGCGCTTCGAAGATAACAACGCGACCATCGCCGCCTTCCTCTCGGGGCAGGTGCAATTGATCGCCGCCGGCAATATCGTCGCCGCGGCGATTCTCGCGAAAAATCCGCCGCGGCGCCCGGAGCCGAAGTTCGTCATCAAGAATTCACCGTGCTTTGTCGGCATGAACAAGAACGAGCCGCGCCTGCAACAGAAGGTCAATGCGGCAATCGCGCAAGCGAAGCAGGACGGCACGCTCAATGCCATGTCGAAGAAGTGGTTCGGCGCGCCGCTGCCGGCCGATCTGTAAGCGCGTCGTTAGCCAAAGTTGATACCGTAGCTGGCTTATCCGGCATTGCACTCGTCGTGGCTTCATCCCGTGCACAGCATGCGATCGCAGCCATGGCGCGCAGCGCCTATCATTGTCGCAGCCGGCCCAGCTCGGAACCGGCGCAACCCACCGCACACATTCAATGAAGCTGACACCTCGCGAGAAGGACAAGCTGCTGATCTTCACCGCCGCGCTACTCGCCGAACGGCGCCGCGCCCGCGGCCTCAAACTGAATTATCCAGAGGCGGTCGCGTTCATCACCGCCGCGCTGATGGAAGCGGCCCGTGACGGCAAAACGGTCGCCGAGGTCATGCACTACGGCACCACGCTGCTGACGCGCGCCGATGTGATGGAAGGCGTGGCTGAAATGATCCCCGATATCCAGGTCGAAGCCACCTTCCCCGACGGCACCAAGCTCGTCACCGTGCATCATCCGATCCCGTAACCCGTACCTCCGTACCCCGTAAAGGCAGCCTCATGATTCCCGGCGAACTCCTCATCGATGACGGCGAGCACGAATTGAACGCGGGCCGCGCGACGCTCACGGTGGTCGTGTCGAATACCGGCGACCGGCCGGTGCAGATCGGCTCGCACTATCACTTCTACGAAGTGAACGAAGCGCTCTCCTTCGATCGCGAAACGGCACGCGGCTTCCGCCTGAACATCGCGGCAGGCACCGCCGTGCGCTTCGAGCCCGGCCAGGAGCGCACCGTCGAACTGGTCGAACTGGCGGGCGAGCGCATCGTCTACGGCTTCAACGGCAAGGTCATGGGCAAGCTCTGATGCCTCTTCAGGCACCTGCTCTGGCCACCTTGCTCATCTCCGGACCCACACCATGACATTACGCATTGGCCGCCGCGCATACGCGGAAATGTTCGGCCCCACGACCGGCGACCGCGTGCGCCTCGCCGATACCGAGTTGCTGATCGAAGTCGAACGCGACTTCACGACCTACGGCGAAGAAGTGAAATTCGGCGGCGGCAAAGTGATTCGCGACGGCATGGGCCAGTCGCAACGCGTGCATGCCGAGGTAGTCGACACGGTCGTGACGAATGCGGTGATTCTCGATCACTGGGGCATCGTCAAGGCCGACATCGGCATCAAGAACGGCCGCATCGCCGCAATCGGCAAAGCGGGCAACCCCGATATCCAGCCGAACGTGACGATCGCGATCGGCGCGTCCACCGAGGTGATCGCCGGCGAAGGTTTGATCGTGACGGCGGGCGGCATCGATACACACATTCATTTCATCAGCCCGCAGCAGATCGAAGAGGCGCTCGCGAGCGGCGTGACGACGATGCTCGGCGGCGGCACGGGTCCGGCTACGGGCACGAACGCGACAACCTGCACGCCGGGTCCGTGGCATCTCGAACGCATGTTGCAGGCAGCCGATGGCTATCCGATGAATCTCGGCTTTCTCGGCAAGGGCAATGTGAGCCAGCCGCAACCGGCGCTGGAGCAGATTGCCGCCGGCGCGATCGGTTTGAAGCTGCACGAAGACTGGGGCACGACGCCTGCCGCGATCGACAACTGTCTCTCCGTCGCCGACGACACCGACACGCAGGTCGCGATCCACAACGATACGCTAAACGAGGCAGGTTTCGTGGAAGCGACCGTGGCCGCGTTCAAGGGCCGCACGATTCACACGTATCACACGGAAGGCGCGGGCGGCGGCCACGCGCCGGACATCATCAAGGTGTGTGGCGAAGCGAACGTGCTGCCCTCGTCCACCAATCCGACGCGCCCGTATACCGTCAACACGCTCGAAGAACATCTCGACATGCTGATGGTGTGCCACCATCTGGATCCGTCGATTGCGGAAGATATCGCGTTTGCCGAGTCGCGCATTCGTCGCGAGACCATTGCTGCCGAAGACATCCTGCATGACCTCGGCGCGTTGTCGATGCTGTCGTCGGATTCGCAGGCGATGGGGCGCGTGGGCGAAGTGATCATCCGTACGTGGCAAACCGCGCACAAGATGAAAGTGCAACGCGGCGCGCTGCCTGAAGACAACGCGCGCCACGACAATTTCCGCGCGAAGCGTTACGTCGCCAAGTACACGATCAATCCGGCCATCACGCACGGCATCTCGCACGAGGTCGGCTCGATCGAGCCGGGCAAGTGGGCCGATCTGGTGTTCTGGGAGCCCGCGTTTTTCGGCATCAAACCGTCGCTGATCCTGAAGGGCGGCATGATCGCAATGGCGCAGATGGGCGACCCGAACGCATCGATCCCGACGCCGCAACCGGTCCACTATCGCGAGATGTTCGCGACGCGTGGCGGTGCGCTGGGTCGCACCTCCCTGACCTTCGTTTCGCAGATGGCGGCGGATGCGGGTGTCGGCGAACGCTATGGTTTGAACAAGCGTATCGTGGCCGTAAAGAACTGCCGCAACATCACGAAGGCCGACATGATTCACAACGCGTGGCGCCCGTCGATCAGCGTCGATCCGGAAACGTATCAGGTGATCGCCGACGGTCAGTTGCTGACTTGCGAGCCCGCCACGGTGCTGCCGATGGCACAACGCTACTTCCTGTTCTAAGCATGCGCACTCTCGACAAACTGATCGCGCCGCATCTGAAACTGGCACCAGTGCTGGTGAAACGCGCGCCGACCTTGACGCTCACCTTCGACGACCGTCGTAAGAGCCGTCTTGCGGCCACGCTCGATAACGGCGAAGAAGTCGCGCTGCTGCTGCCACGCGGCACGGTGCTGCGCGACGGCGATGTGCTGGTCGCTGACGACGGCGCTCTGGTGCGCATCGTCGCCGCGCCCGAAGCGGTGCTGATCGTGCGCGCGAAAGATACGTTGACGCTGACGCGCGCCGCGTATCACCTCGGCAATCGCCACACGCCCGTTGAAGTCGGCGCGGATTATCTGAAGCTCGAATACGATCCGGTGCTCGCCGATATGCTGAAGCGCATCGGCGCAAGCGTGGACCAGGTGTCGATGCCGTTCCAGCCGGAATCCGGCGCGTATGGCGGCGGTCACAAGCATGGCCACGACGAGACCTTCGCGGAAGACTATGCGCTCGCGCAGCAGGTGTTCGGCGAACACCATGGGCATGAGCACTCGCACGATCATGATCATGCGCACGGCCACTCACATGACCACGAGCACGAGCACGGCCATGACCATAGCCACGACGATCACGTCCACGACGAATCGTGCGGCCACGGGCATCATCATCACCATGCGCATCGCTGAACTCACGGCGCTGTTGCATCTGGCCTCGCCGGCGCTGCCAATCGGCGCGTTCAGCTACTCGCAGGGTCTGGAAGCCGCGATCGAAGCGCAACTCATCACCGACGCCGATTCGGCACGCGACTGGATCGCGAGCGGCTTGACCGACGTACTCGCGCGCGGCGAGCTCCCGTTCCTCGCGCATCAGATGGAACGCTGGCGCGCGCACGACGCCGACGGCCTGAGAGAAGCCAACAGCGAATTCCTGGCGAGCCGCGAGTCCGCCGAGCTCAGGCGTGAAACGGAACAGATGGGTTGGTCGCTGCGGCAGTTGTGCGTGTCGCTGGAATGGGGCGATGCCGAACGGCGCGCTACGCTGGCGTCGCTCAAGCCTCTCGCCCAGCCCACGGCTTTCGCCTTCGCCGCCTTCGCCCACGACGCAGCGCCGGACGCCGCGCTTGCCGCCTACGCCTTCAGCTGGGTGGAAAACCAGGCGGCCGCCGCACTGAAAGCGGTGCCGCTCGGCCAACTCGCGGGGCAACGCATCATCGTCGCGTTACGAGAGCCGATCGACGCCGCTGTCACGCGCGCACTGGCCACCTCACCGGACAACATCAACACCTTCGCGCCGCAATTGGGCATTCTGTCGGCGCGTCACGAGTCGCAGTATTCGCGGCTTTTTCGCTCATAAAACGATCCATCATGAACGCACCTCATCACGCCGCTCACTCATCCGTTCGCACGAAGAAACTGCCGCCGCTGCGCGTCGGCGTCGGCGGACCGGTCGGCTCGGGCAAGACCACTCTGCTCGAAATGCTCTGCAAGGCGATGCGCGAGCAGTACGACCTCGTCGCGATCACCAACGACATCTATACGAAAGAAGATCAGCGTCTATTGACCGTGGCGGGCGCATTGCCCGCAGAACGGATCATGGGCGTGGAAACGGGCGGCTGCCCGCATACGGCGATTCGTGAAGATGCCTCGATCAATCTCGAAGCGGTCGACCGGATGCTGACGCGTTTTCCCGACGCGGACATCGTGTTCATCGAATCGGGCGGCGATAACCTGGCAGCCACGTTTAGCCCGGAATTGTCGGACCTGACGATCTACGTGATCGACGTGGCCGGCGGCGAGAAGATTCCGCGCAAAGGCGGCCCAGGCATCACGAAATCGGACTTGCTGGTAATCAACAAGACCGATCTCGCCCCGATGGTCGGCGCGAATCTGGAGGTGATGGCGTCAGACGCGAAGAAGATGCGCGGCGAGCGCCCCTTCGTGATGTGCAATCTGAAGGCGCTCGACGGACTGGATGTGGTGGTGAAGTTTATCGAGAAGAAGGGGTTGTTGAAGGCTTAAAAGGCGTATTCGCGCCCTTCGTCATTCGGGTAACAACGCCATCAACACATCGACTGTGCGTGCCGTCGCGCCACGGTGACGCGCGGCAAACGCCGAAGCCGCGCCGCCCATCGCCAGCCTTCGCGCCTTGTCGCTGAACAGTTCGCGCAGCGCCCATGCCAGATCGGCCGGATCTTGCACCTGCACCGCCGCACCCGCGGCGACAGCATCCGCCGTGGCTTGTGTGAAGTTGAACACGTGTGGCCCAATCAGCACCGGCACCCCGACCGCACAGGCCTCAATCAGATTCTGCCCGCCCAGCGGCAACAAACTCCCACCGATAAACGCCAGATCAGAGGCGGCATAGTAGGCGCCCAACTCGCCCATCGAATCGCCAAGCAGCACGTTCACGTCCGAAGGCAAAGCAGGCGCGCCGCCGCCAGCGGTCGCGGCAGCCGATGCCACGGTTGCCGCGGGCGCCCACGTCGAACGCCGCTCGAGTCGCAGACCGGCCTTTTCGACCGACGCCGCCACTTCGTTAAACCGTTGTGGATGACGCGGCACCAGGATCAGCAATGCATTGTCGATGCCCAACGCCGCGAACGCCTGCAGCACCAGTTCCTCTTCACCTTCGCGCGTACTCGCCGCGACCCACACGGGCCGCGTGCCGATCGCCGCGCGCCATGCATGGCCACGCGCCGCCAGTTCCGGCGGCGTACTCATATCGAACTTCAGATTGCCTAGCACCGCGACGTTCCGCGCACCGAGTGCGGTGAGCCGCTCCGCATCCGCCGGACTCTGCGCAAGCACTCGCGCAAAGCCGCCGAACACGTCTTTCGTCGCGTGGCCAAACTTGGCCGCGCGCTTATACGAGCGCGCCGACATCCGCGCATTGGTCAGCACGAGCGGCACATCCGCGCGCCGGCATTGGTCGATCAGCGTGGGCCACACTTCGGTTTCCATCACCAGCCCAAGCGACGGCCGCCACGTCCGCAAAAAGCGCTGCACCGCATGCGGCATGTCATACGGCAGATAGCTGCGCAACACGCGGTCGCCGAAAATCTGCTCACCGGTGGCGCGGCCACTCGGCGTCATATGGGTCAGAAGAATTCGTGCGTCGGGACGCGCCTTGAGCAACGCGTCGATCAGCGGCTGCGCGGCGCGCGTCTCGCCCACCGACACCGCATGCACCCAGATCAGCGGTGCGTTGTCTTCCGGCAACCGGCCGCGCGCATAGCCGAAACGCTCGGCGATATGCTCGCGATAGCCCCGCTCCTTGCGCGAACGGATCAGCAGGCGCAGCACGGCAAGCGGCGCGACGATCCACCAGAGCGCGTTATAAATCACCCTCAGCATCGGAACTCCGCACGCTTAGGCGCGAATCCGACTGCAAGCGCGAGTCTCAAAGTACGAGCGGCAAAGACAGCGGCGCTCAAACCAGCGCCCTGCCCTTCAGGCGCTCGAGAATGCCGAGCGGCGCGCATTCCGGCTGCGCCATTGCCTTGACCGGCAGGAAGAAGGTCTGCTCAAGCATGAACTGCCCGGACATCACGGCATGCGAAGTGTGGTCGGAGAAGCACACCCACACGCTACCCGGCGGAAACGGCATGGTCTCCTGCGGGCTCGACTTCTGATAGTCGAGGTCGGCCTTCATGCTGTCGTGCAGATTGAGCATCAGATGGTCATATTCGCTACGCGGCGATTTGGTGACGTGCAGCAGATTCAGCAGCCACGCCGAACCCGGCATTTGCGGCTTGATGCGCGGCAGGAAGCGTTTAGCCATGTCCTCGAACGGCTCGCCGACGCGCCATACGCGCGGCTCACCATGCGGATTGACGTTGGTGAACACGCGCAGAATGCGCTCACCGTAATTCGGCCGTGACGGAAATGCGTCAACGTGCAATCGGCTATCGTCCTTACGCCATGAGGTCTCGCGCCCTTGCACCTGATGCAGCCGCAAGCTCGTTGGCGCGACGCGCAACTTGCCGTTGTATTCCGGGAACAGCCCGTCGACGAGCGTGCGCGCATTGGACTGATAACGCGCGATCAATGCGCGCACCGCGGATTGCGTGACTGCGTCACCGGCCACGCCGTGCAAGGCGCCGCCATTCGGCTCGAGACTGATGTTCTTGCGGCTCGGATCGGCCAGTGCGGGATCGAGCAAAGCCTGTTCGCCGCCTTCAATGGCAAAGCGCAAATTCGGGAAGTACAGCACTTTGCCGCGTTCCACGCCGGCCAGCAGCGTCTCGCGCGGCACGGACAGGTTGCGCCCGTGCCAGTCTGCGTTCGCTACTTCGATGATCTGGGTTTCGTTCATGGTCGCCCTTGAAAACGGATGCCGCGTAAGGCGAAGCACGCCGCGTTACAGCATTAGAGCAGGCCGAAACCGGCCAGCGCGGACTTGACTTCCTGCAGCGTGGGCGGCTTGCCGGCCGTGCCGAGGTTAACGACGTTCGGCGACCAGTAACCGCCGGTACGCCACGCGGTGGCGAAATTGTACAACTCGACCGTCGGCCGCTTCAGCGCCGCCGCGATGTGCACTAGACCTGTGTCAACGCCGACTGTCGCGGCGGCGCCTTCGATCAGCCCGACCACGGCCGGCAGCGACAGCCTGGGCGGAACAATGGCCGCGCCGCCGAATTCCTTCGCCAGACGCTCGCTGGTGGCGCGCTCTTCCTCGCTGCCCCACGGCAGCACGATCGACGCACCGCGCCGCACCAGAGACTGGCCAAGTTCGATCCACGCGGTGTCGGGCCACTGCTTGTCGGCGCGCGAGGTGGCGTGCACGAACACCACATAAGGCACCGGCAGGTTCAGATTCGCCTCCGACAAGGCCAGTGCCGCGCGCCCGGTGTCGATGCCGAAATCGATGTCGTCGGTGGGCTGCGGCCGCGGGTCGTCCAGCGCCGCGGCCACCAGTTGACGGGTCCGCTCGACCACATGGGTACGCGGCTCGATCGGCACGCGCTTGTCGTAGAAGAAGCGCACCGGCCATTCGAAGCCCGCGCCGTCGGTGCGGTTGGCAAGGCCGACCAGCGGTCCGCGCGCCATGCTCGCGACCCACGCGGTCTTGATGAGCCCCTGGCAGTCGATCACGAGATCGTAATTCTCAGCCGCGAGCGCGCGGCGAAACGCACCGATCTCACGCCAGTTGTCGACCGAGAGAATGCGTTTGCGCCAGCGTCGCAGCGACACGGGAATCGCCCGCCGCACGCCGCTGACGAGCTCCACGAGCCCCACGAAGCTTTCTTCGACGAGCCAGTCGATCTGCGCCTCGGGATGGCGGCGTCGAATATCGGCGATCACCGGCATGTTGTGAACGACGTCGCCCAATGACGACACCCTCACGATTAGTATCTTTTGCACGCTCAAGTGTGGGAAAACCGGCTATCCGGCCCGAAAAATCGGTGAAAGGACCGCAATTCTATCGCGAC
>Ga0153929_1000524_pt1 | contig 14416 bp, 12 predicted proteins | sample TSNJ013MetaG_FD_104689 | JGI IMG/M metagenome (GOLD analysis project Ga0153929, IMG submission 104689) | Attine ant fungus gardens microbial communities from New Jersey, USA - TSNJ013 MetaG | ecosystem: Host-associated > Fungi > Mycelium > Unclassified | place: USA: New Jersey, Wharton State...
AGGGTACAGCCACTGTAGTAGTAGTATAAATAAGGCTGCAATCCAACGAAGAACTCCATCGAGTTCTTCCTGAACATCCACCTAGGGTGACCACTAAGAACATTCACTGTTCCTTGGTAACAATTTATATAGTGGTCCTCCAGCATATAATAATATCTTGAATCCCTGTTATACCATTTCTAAATTTTGCTTAAATTTGAGTAACTCCTTTATGATCTAATTCCAGTATTAAGAACTGTTTTTGCCATTTCTATTAATAGTATGATATCCTGCAAGTAGTATAAAGCAAATAACTTATGCTAGTACTTTGAATTATTTTAAGAATGTGATGAAGTAGTTAACTTCTTTTATTAATTACATATGGTGAATTTCAGGTTCTGAGGTTGTTGATTTATTGTTATTTGTGTAAGAGGACTATACTAAGTCATACTCCTGATATACTAGTAGTAGCCCACAGGAGTAATTCTGCACTAATTAAATAATAATTATATAATATTTAATTAGTTGCCTACTCCTGCATTTCTGATCCTGATCCTTAGAACATTCTATAGCTAAGAGGACTTGTATATATAGTATAGAGTACCCTTCCAGGAGTCTTATCCTATTTTCTGAGGATTCTCCTAGAAGATGAGTTGTAACATACTCCAGAGTATATTTATAAACTAAGAATTCTTCTAGAAGCTCTACTCTAGTTGCCCTTATAGTCTGACAATATGGTTGAGGATTTATTATCAGATAGTGGTGGGATAGGATACATAAGTATGACTTTTTTTTCTTCCATTACAGTATCATCTAAATATCTTATAGGTTTAACTTGTAGAAAGGTTGGAAAATGATTGGTGTTAGCATATAACTCTTGTAATTCATAGATATAGTCATCAATTACTGAGTTTCTATGATCTTGGTATACTGTAAGTTCATTGACTAGGTTATATTGGATAGTATGGAATCACTGGGGTAATGTATTATATAAAATAAGCTTGAGTGTTTTGGCTATTTCACAGAATTGAGTAGTAATGTTTGTATAAGGGTAACTGGAGCAAAGTAGGCTCCAGAAGAATCCTTAGTCATATTACAGCTTCTAAGTGTATTACAACTTACCTCTAGAAGAATCCTTAGAGCTTAGGATAAGACTTCTAGAGGTGTACTCTACAATATATACTACTACAGTCTGTCCATCCCTGATTCTATGTGTCATATACTGGAAATTCAGTATAAATTAATATTAATATTTATTTTCTTTATTATTATTTATCTCCTATAGGAGTATTATGTTTTAAACTGGAAAGAGTATTACGTTTCAGACTGACTCTCTCCTAGTCTGATTGTAGTATATATACTGAGTAGATATATAAAAGTAACCTAGTTCATAGATTAAAGTCTTAAAGTCATAAAGCCACTTCCCCTATATTCTTATAGCATTCTCTACTATATAACTCTTTACTCCTGAATTTACCTCTCTCTTGGACAATATTCCACTACTCTAAAATAAGTGACTACATATATAATAGGAGATTAAGGTACAGTGTATGAGTTGAGGCCAAGATTATTCCACTCCTATGTTGTCATTGTGTTCTCTCTAGACTAGCTATAAAACCACAGAACTGAAGAGCAATATATCTCATTTTATCTAGTAGTGTGTTCCATTCTCTAACTCCATTCATTGTGTTATTTTCTAGAACCCAGAGTACATACTCATAGTATATTCATAGCAATTCACAGTATATTCTAGCCTTTTTATACTGCTATCTCTTTTCTACTTGATACTATGGTCCTATCTGGCAGGGTTAGGGGTTGCCAAGTTGAGCTAAGGGCAATTAAATATTACTATATAATATTTAATTAGGCACAGGATCACTTCAGGAGGTTGGTCTAGTATTCCAGAGGTGGTGTTGGTAGGGTTCTCTTACACTTACTCCCCTTTCAAGATTACTGTATCTCAAAGTGATCATTCCAGGTCCAAAAATTGCATTGAAGTCCATCCAGCAGATATGTCTAGGGACTGTGAGGTGCCTGCAATAAAACTCCACTATAAGATCTGGGGCTGAAATATTAGAAACTACTTTCTAAGAGTTATGCTCCTTGTCATATCCCTTCTATTTTATCAAGAACTGGAATCTCCTCTGGTGCCAGCAACTGTCTAAGATCTCTTCTATCTTTCACTTCTTTTCTTTATTGACAATGATTGGTGGTAGCAGCAGTTATGATCTCCATCCTAGTATAGGGTCTTCTGGGGTAGTAGAGAGTTTTACTACATTGAATACAGGGTGGAGTTTCTTTATTGCATGTGGTAGCTTAAGACAATATGCAAAAGGCCCTACTTATTGTTCTACAATAAAGGGTCTGAGACATTAGTGTAACAACTTTGGAGATGGACAAGTGGTCTTGATGTCAGATGCTAAAAGGGTACAAAAGGAAATTGTATACTGAAACAGACAATAAGGTATAGTACCAGCTCCCAATCATATGCTAAAGATTTAAGGAAATGAAGCAAAAGTGGGGAATTAAAGAAGAATATTAGAAGTTATATGTAGCTTTATGTAAGATTTATGATTATTTGGTGTTAAATGAGTGTGAGGTCATTCTAGATCCATATTGCATATTCTCTCTAAGATGTCAACCTTTATATACTGTGACAAAAGCTCTGGAAAATATAGTTAGTTGATCTCTCTGGACTCTCTATACTCAGTTACCTTCTTGTCTGTACCCCTAACACCAAACCTTACAGGTGTGATGCAATCCAAGTGTGTACCTAGCCAAGCTTTCTCAGTTCACTGTCCTCTCCAAAGCCTGCCTGAGTTGAGTCTGTAACTTGGTTCTAGATCAAGTCTTGGTATATTCTATATTCTGTTCCTGATACTATACTAATTCCAAAAGTTATCACTCAAAATACACTATGTTAAATGGTTCTAGAGGCAGTAGAGATAAAGGTATATACCAAGATGAGTTCTTGTTGCCATTCCATCTACTCCTGGAACTATCCATTAAATGATACAAATTATAGAGACTCAATGAAATAAATGAGAAAGGAAATTATTACTACTTTTGGTAGTATTTCAATTTCTCTCTTGCTCTAAGTTCCCTAATTTCTAAGATGATACATTTCTTTTCTAGAGCCTTCCTATTAAAGATAACATGTACTCAAGATGTATTCCTTCTAGAACCTTCTTTTTTTTTTCTAGTTTATCCATTTTGTCTTCTTCTAGACTTAGTCAGCCATCTACTACTCTATTGGGTATCTAATAACATCTACTTGATATACTATACCCTTTCAAGTGATAACCTACATATTCTATCTGAAAATAGAGTAGTACTAATAAGATCAACACTTATTTCTAAGTACTATCTCTAGTTCTAAGTCTGTCCTTTCCAACCTTCCAATATAAACTGGAGACTCTACTGTTATATTGAACTATAGTTATCCACAAGTAGTTCTAGATTGCAGTTCTAGTAGAAATGTCTCTTTAGTCTGGTACCAGCTCACTGTTCTTGCCTTTTAAGTCTTGGTAGTGAGCTTTGTCTACCTTAAGTGTTACTCTAGACTGGTCATCAACTCTACTCTTGCCTGAGGATATATGTATAATAGGTTTTAGAGCAAATTCTTTTTATGAATCTATTAGTATAAAGTATATCAAATGTTACTTTTCACACAAAATTTGTTTGCAGTGTAATAATGTATTAAGAAATACCCAGTCCCCAGGGTAAAACATGGGAGCTAGAGACCTTCTTTGGTTATAGTATCTCGTCATGTCTTTCTGTACCTTCTAATGTTATACTACAAATGAATTTTGCTTGAAAAGTAACATTTTATATATTTTATAACAATAGATTTGTAAGAAGAATTCACTCTAGAATCTATTATATATATATTCTCAGGCAAGAGTAGGGTTGATAACTAGTCGAGAGCAACACTTAAGGTAAACAAAGCTTACTACTAAGACTTGAGAGACAAGAACAGTGAGTTGGTACTAGACTAAAAAGATATTTCTACTAGAACTACAATCTAGAACCACTTGTGGATAACTATAGTTCAATATGACAATAAGGTCTCCAGTTTATATTGGAAGGTTGGAAAGGACAAACTTAGAACTAGAGACAATGCTTAGAAATAAGTGTTGATCTTATCAGTACTACTCTATTTTCAGATAGGATATATAGATTGCCACTTGGAAGAGCACAGTGTGTTAAGTAGATGTTATTAGATACCTAATAGAGTAGTAGGTGGCTGACTAAGTCTAGAAAGAGATAGAATGGATAAACTAGAAAGAAGAAAAAAGGTTCTAGAAGGAATATATCTTGAGTACATGTCATTTTTGATAGGAAGGCTCTAAATAATTTCCTTTATTATTTTATTTCACTGAGTTTCCATAATTTGTAACATTTAATATATAGTTCCAGGAGTGGATGAAATAATAACAAGGAATCATCTTGGTACATACTTCTATTTCCACTGTCTCTGAAATCATTTAATATGGTATATTTTGAGTGACAACTTTTGGAATCAGTATAGTATCAGGAACAGAACATAGAATATACCAAGACTTGATTTAGAACCAAGTTGCAGACTCAACTTGGGCAGGCTTCAGAGAGGACAGTAAGCTGGAAAAGCTTAGCTAGATGCACACTTGAATTACATTACATCTATAAGATTTGGTATTGTAGGTGCAAACAAGGTGTAGTGACTTAGTCTGAGATAACTTAATCATACTCCAAGTCTGAGTTAACAAGATGTTAAGTAGGAAAGGGGATAGCAGTATAGGAAGGCTAGAATATACTATGAATTACTATGAATATACTATGAGCATGTACTCTGGGTTCTAGGAAGTAACACAATGAGTAGAGTTGGAGAGTGGAATATGCTACTAAGTGAAATGAAAGATGTCACTCTCCAGTCCTATAGTTTTACCACTGGTCCAGAAGGGATACAACAATGACATAGAAGTAGAATAGTCTTGGCCTTAGCTTATACACTGTGCCTCAATCTCCTGTCACATGTGTGGTCACTTATTTTGGAGTAGTAGAATGTTGTCTGAGAGAGAGGTAAATTCAGAAGTAAGGATTTTATACAGCAGAGAGTGCTACAAGAATATGGAGGAAAGTAGATTTAGGACTTTAAGACTTTAATCTATAAACTAGATTGCTACTATGTATTTACTCCATATATATACCATAACTGGAATAGGAGAGAGCTAGTCTGAAATATGATACTTCTATAGGAGATAAATAATAATAATAAAGAAAATGAATAAAAATATTAATTTACACTGAATTTTCCAGTATATAACACAAGAAAAACTCAATGGAGTTCTTGTTCAATTTCTGTACTATTTTCCCACACTCATCATGTGACTCTATCATGTGACATCACCCTGACCTGTGACATGTAATATGTCATGTGATACTTTCTTGCACTCCTTCTTTGTGTAGTAAGTCTAAATAAGAAAAGAAGATAAAAGAAAAGTAAAGTAAAGTAAATAATGACTTAGCCATTTTGCCAAGTCATGACACAAGGGAGCAACTAAGTGTAGAGGGTCCAGGGGGATCAACCAACTGTATTTTCTAGAGGAGCTTTTGTCATAGTATATAAAGGTTGATACCTTAGGGAGGATATGTAATACAGATCTAGAGCGACCTTACACTTGTTTAACACCAAATGATTATAAAACTTACATAAATCTGTATATACTTTCTGATACCCTTCTTTAATCCCCCACTTCTGTTTCATCCTCTCAAACCTTTAGCATGTAATTAAGAGCTGGTATTACATCTTATTTGTCTATTCTAGTAAGCAATTCCCTTTTGTACCCTTTTAGCAGGTAACTATTGCAACAAGACTACTTTTGTTGCAAAGTTGAGGCTATTAGCCTTGATTCTAAAGAGGTCTGAGTCCTATGGAGATACTAGCACCAGAGTGAATATTACTGCTATTTTAAGGGTATTGAAGGCCTCCTTTTCTTTTTTGTTCTATATCCAGGTTTGGTTGGAGTAAGGTCAAAGAGTAGGTATGCTATGGTTAAAATATCCTATATAAACTGTCTATAAAAGTTAACGAACTCTAGGAATGCTTGGACATCAGTCTTGTTCTCCAGGATTGACTATTTGTATACTCTGGCAACCTTGACAGGGTCCATTAATACTTTATTCTTGTTATAAACTTTATTCAGATCATAACTCCAGGAATACTTGACTGATTTTGATGATCTAAATGGCCACTAAAAGCCCTTAAGAAGACCTTTCAAATAGTACCAAAAACATCTCAAGACAATCTCAGTATTCACTGAGTTATCAGCAGATCAGTTGGTGATCACTAAGTTACTAGACACTGAATCACTAATATCTCAGGAACTGCTTGATGTAATCATTTACTTCAATGACTATCATGAATTTCTCTTCAATGCACTTCTTTTGGCTATAAATAGAACCCAAGGCAATGAGATCCCATGGAGATACAAGATCCTCAATGTTTGTACATAATATTGATCTCTCTTTCATACTCCTCTATCGCTTCCTTAGCATTTTCTAAGTTCTCTTCTCCTTCCCAGGTATCTGATTCAGCCATGAACCCCTTCTATTGCACCAGATACTTATCCTTTCCTCTGATCCAGTATCCTCTCCACTTTCTATTCCTCTTCTCCCTTGATTACTACTGGAGCTGGTTGCTCCTTTTTCTGCCCTTTTACCTGCCCTATATATCTTTATATTCTGCTAACATTAACTACTGAGTATATTTTTATCATACTAGGTAGTTCTAATTCTACTGCATTTGATGATACAATTTTCTTTATCCTGTAAGGGCCTACAAATCTTTCTGTCAACTTTTCTGTCCTCCTTCCGACTATCTGATATTTCAGATCTTTTGTGCTAAGCATCACTAAGTCTCCTACTTTATACTCATCCACATCTCCTCTCTTCCTGTCTGCATACTTCTTCATTTCCTCTTGTGTCTTCCCTAAGACTGCCTTTGCTTTCTCCTGAATCTCTTTCATCTTTGTCACAAATTTCTCTGCCCCTTTGTATTTCCCCTTCTTCCTTCCTTCAAACCCCATCCTAGGGTCTTGTCTGTAATTTGCCTTAAAAGGCGTTGTTCGAGTACTTGAGTACACTTTATTGTTATATGCAAATTCCACTGTTCCCAACCATTCGGGTCATTGTTCTTGCCTATAATCAATAAACATTCTTAAGTATTGTTCTAACTCCTGGTTCACTCTTTCCGTTTGCCCATCAGTCTATGGGTGAAACACTGTTGACAATTTACTCGCAATCCCCAACATCCCATTCAATTCTCTCATTAATCCTGCCACAAATTGGGGTCCTCTATCCGAAATAATGCTTTTCAGTAACCCATGCAATTTCTACACATTATCTCTAAACAACCTTACTAACCCTTCTGCTGATGTCTTCTCTGTAGTCGGTATAAAGTGGACTATCTTAGTTAGCCAATCCACTACTACTAAAATACTATTGTATCCTTGCGCTAAAGACAACTTAGTGATAAAGTCTGCCAATATATGCATCCATGGTTTTTCTGGGATTAAGTTTGGCATTAGCTTTCCTGTTGGTTATTCTGTGCAGTTTTTGTTGTGCTGGCAAGCATCATACCCCTCTACATATTGCTTTACTTCTTTGGTAATCCCTGGCCACCAAAAGTTTCGAGTGATCAACTCTACTATCTTCCACTGTCCCCCATGTTCTCCTACTGATGTGTCGTGATGTAGTCTGATAATTTCTGTCCTTAATTTATTGTCTTTCGGCATATACACTTTCCCTTCCTTATACATGATGCCATCTGCCTCTCTCCATTCTTCATCCCTTAACATTTTCACCCCTGCTTTCTTCATTTCTTCCACTACTTTTACTACTTCATCATCTCTTACTTTTGACTTTCTAATTTCCTCTAATAGATCTACTCTATCTACTATTATTTCTACTGTCTCTGTTTTCCTCACTTCCAGCTACTCTGGTTTTACCAACTTTTGATCCTCATTGTCTTTTTCTACTCCCACTTCCCAGTCCAGTCTTCTACTTAGACTATCCACTTTCTCTATCTTACTTCCTGGAACATGCTTCAGTGTAAAATTAAATCTTGACAGGTATAGAGCCCATCTTGCTTGTCTCCTATTTAACTTCTGTGCTTTCATAAAGTACTCGAGATTCTTATGGTCAGTCCAAATCTCGAATTTAGTTGTTGCTCCTTCTAGGAAATGCCTCCATATTTCTAGACATCTAACAACTGCTAACATCTCCTTGTCATGTATCTCGTAATTTCTTTCCGTATCACTGAGAGACTTGGAGATGAAAGCAATTGGCCTCCACATTTTATCTGAGCACTTCATTGATAGCACTCCTCCAGTAGCATAATTTGATACATCGGCTTCTACTCTGAATTCCTTATCTAAGTCTGGTGCCGCTAATACTAGTTTCATTGTGAACACCCTTTTGAGTTTGTCAAATGCTTTCTGCTATTCCACTCCCCACTGCCACTTTACATCTTTTCTCATCAGCATGTTTATAGGCCTTGCTACTCAAGCAAAATCTTTGATAAACCTCCTATAGTAGTTTGTGAGGCCCAAGAATTTCCTGACGTCTTTCACATTTTTCAGTTCTGGCCAGCTAAGTACTCCATCTATCTTTTTTTCCTCCATTTTTATCCCATTAGGCCCTATTACTACTCCTAGGAATCCAATTTTCCACACTTTCCATATACATTTCTCCAGTTTGACATACAGGTCATTTTCTTCTAACCTCCTTAATATTTCTTCTACAATCTCGTCATGTCCTTTCTCTGTTTCTGTCTCTACTAGTACATCATCTACAAATCTAGCAACTTTTCCTTTGTTGATTAAGTCCCTCAGGATTTCATTCATCATTGCCTGAAATGTGACTGGCGAATTTGTCATTCTGAAGAACATAACTGTTGGCTCAAAGGATCCTATATGCATTGTAAACGCTCCCTTCTACTTATCTCCTTCTTTTATCCTTATGTTATTGAACCCCTACCTCAGATCCATTTTAGTGAACACCTTCTTGCTACCTATATTGTCAATTAGCTCTGTAATTAGTGGCAGTGGGTAGTTGTTTTTCACTGTCTGGTTGTTTAGGTTGCAGTAGTCTATTACCATTCGCTTACTCCTATTCTTTTTGCCCACAAAGAAGACTAGTGACATTTGAGAGGATTTTGATAGTCTGATATACCCCTTTCTCAGTTGATCTTCCACAAAGTTCTGGACCTCCTCTCTCTCGTTTTTGGATAGAGAGTAGATTCTTCCCTTCTGTGGTTTGAATGTCTTTTTGAGATTGATAGCATGATCCCAAACTTTTCTAGTTGGCATTCTTTCTGACTCTACTTTCCCAAACACTTTTCTCCACTTTAGGAATTTCCTTGGGACCAACTCTTCAATCTTTCTGTGGTCCTCTTCTATTTCCTCTTTTCTTCCCTATTCTTCCTTGTCATCAATTGCTCATCTGACAATTTTCTCTTCCTCTAGGGTTGCTACCCTTTTTACCCTTTCAACCTCCCTTGGCCTCCTATCACATAACAGTGGGCATCTCATCATTTTTACTTCTCCAGTTTCCTAATTGATTTCTGGGTTATGCGCCTGTAACCATGGCATTCCCAGTATTACCTCCATTTTTCCTAAGTCACATACATCCATCCTCATCCTTTCTATGTGACTCTTATAATACACATTTGCTTCTACCTGGTGTGTAATGGCTCCTCCACTGTTGTCTGTCCCGTTCACATTTCTGACCATTATGGATTTTTCTAATTCCTTTAGTATGAACCCATGTTTTACTGCTGTCCTCTTGTCCATGAACATCTCTGTTGCATCACTATCCAAGAGTGCTTTTACTGCAACACCCTCATGAGTGTCTATCTTTTCTATCCCAATATTCAACCACACTTCTCTTAGTATTTTGAAAGTTCATCTGATCTCTTTTTGCCTACCCTCTTCCCTTGCTGTGCCTCCTGAGACTCCTGCCCGTGTGCTACTCTACTGCACCTTTTCCCTTTTGGGACATGCCACCTTTGTCTTTTTCCTTTTCTGACATCCACACTACTTCTGCCTGTCTGAAATCACCCCCTGTCCCCTATTCTCCTCCACCTGGCATCCTTTTTGTCCACACCTTTTACACTCCACATACGACACTATTACCTCCTTTGTATACCACCCCAACTCTAACAGGCATGCCTCATCTGGAATGCCCTCTCTATAGTATTCCTGTGCTTTTCGTTATAGGACATGTGCCGGACTTCTCCTCTACTCTTTTTGCTATGCTTTTTGTGGCATGGCTACACGTGCCACCTTTTCCACCACTTGCAACTTCTTTTCTCCTTTCCAAATAGGACACTCTCTACACTTGTGCCCCTTCTCTCCACACTTAAAGCATTCTACTTCTACTGTCTCCTATCTCCTTATTGTTGTTTCCCTCACATCACACTGCATCACTCTACTTGACAACACCTCAAATTTATTTTGGGGCACAATTCCCCTCTTCTCCTCTCCGTCTCTATTCCTGCAATTTTGGGCCAGATGCCCAAACTCTTTGCAGCATCAACATACTCTTCTCCTTCTTCCTTCTAATTCTGCCCTTAGCTTAGCAAGGGCATGCTTTTGGTTGAGCAGGTTGCTCATAAGAGCATTGTATTGTGTTTGGGACATTGTGTTGACATCTCAGGGGTATAGAGTGAATGGTTGATCTTGCTAATTATACTACCTCTGCTGGGGTGCAAGATCTTCACCCAGCTAGAGTCCAACTGCCCTACTAACTACTGTCTTAATACTAGGGTTAGACTATCACCCAACAGATGGGATCCCTAATCTAAATGCCTTCCTAGGGATGCAGCATTACTCCTCTGCATATACTGATCACAATGGATCACCAGCACAAGGTTTATAAGACGAACACTACTACTTCTATCTATTAATGCTCAGTTGCAAGTTCTGGCCTTGATCACGGTGCCTGAGCTTGGTACTATGTCTCCATCTTCAGTCCCTAACTGACTGATAAGTCCCCTTAAGCCAAGGGCCCAGCTATGTATGGAGGTGACTAGTGATTGTAATGATCACTGGTCAAGGGTCAAGGCAATTGTGAGAATAAGAGTGAGCAAGGTCCAAGGCAAACAGTGCTCTGGATGTATTATTGAGTTCTAGTGTAGTGACTTAGTCCAAAATGACTTAACCACCCTCCTAGTCTGAGTGTTACCGAGGAACAGTAAATGTTCTTAGTGGTCACCCTAGGTGGATGTTCAGGAAGAACTCGATGGAGTTCTTCGTTGGATTGCAGCCCTACTTATACTATTACTACAGTGGCTGTACCCTAGAGTCCCATGGTCACGTATTTCTTCCAGAATGTTCTTATGGTCACCTGACCTTGTCACGTGACTTAGCTTATTAATCCCCTTACTATGCCTTTCTACTTTATTGTGTGCTTGGAGGTTTTTAGGTTGGATGTTTGAATGTTGTGGAAACCTTTTCCTACTCAAGGTTCTCACAACACTGAGTTGACAAGGAGAACCTGATAGAGTTCCCATTTGCTTTCTGTACACTACTTGTACACATTCTATATTTACCCTTATTTACAAAGTCCCATGTATCTCTTTTGAGTCATCCCCTCTCACATCCATTGATTTCCTAATAAAATAAAAGAAAAGGAAAAGAAAAATAAATAATGACTTAGTCGTTTAGCCAAGTCATAACAACAACATCTTTTGCTGCTTGTCTAACTTTGCTTTTTTGAGTACTTTGATTATCAAATCAACCAATTACAAATCAGTAAGTGGCCATTTGTGATATCATTCTTAAATAGATAGACAAACAGAGAGGGTTAACCAGGAACTAGAGTAGTACTTAAGGATATTTATTAACCATAGGCAGAAACAGTGGTTAGATTGATTAGGAATAGCAGAGTTTACCTACAACAATAAAGTATACTTAAGTACCAAAACATCATCTTTCAAGGCAAATTATAGACAAGATCCTAGAATGAGGCTTGAGACAAGGAGAAAGAGGAAATATGAGAGAGTAGAGAAATTTGTGACAAAGATGAAGAAGACTTAGAAAGAGGCAAAAGTGGCATTAGAGAAAGCACAAGAAGAAATAAAAAAGTATATAGATAAAAAGAGAGCAGAAATCAATGAGTATAAAGTAGAAGACTTAGTGATACTAAGTACTAAGGATCTGAAATATCAGATGGTTGGGAGGAGGACAGAAAAGTTGACAGAAAGGTTTATAGGATCTTACAAGATAAAAAAAATTGTATTGTTAAATGCAGTGGAATTAGAACTATCTAGTATAGTAAAAATACATTTGGTAGTTAATATTAGTAGAATACAAAGATATATAGGGCAAGTAGAGGGGCAGAGAAAGGAGTAACTAGCTCCAGTTATAATTAAGAGGGAGAAAGAGTCAAAAGTAGAGAGAATCCTAAATAAGTGGCAAATACAAGGAAAAAACAAGTATTTGGTACAATAGAAGAGATTTATAGTATAGTTAGATACTTGGAAAAGAAGGGAAAATCTAGAAAATGCTAAAGAAGCAATTAAAAAATATGAGAAAGAATACTGATGAGACATGGAAAATATAAAACAACAAAAAAAGAAAGAAGGAAAATTTAGAAGAAAAGAGCTGCCAGAACAATTTATGGAAAAGAAATTATTTGGATAGTCAGATAAACAGTATAATAAGGAATATTAGGGAAGACTAGAAAGAAATTGGAGATGATGGAAAGGAGAACAAGCAAGAAGAAAAAGAACCTTAGAAACAATTTAGGAGAAAGATGAAGAAATTGAACAGAAAGGGTCAGAAATTAGAGAATGGACAGAGGAAGATGAAAATGAAATGAGCAATATAGTGGACTCTTACTATGAGCTATAAATCCTTGGAATAAAAAACCTTAAGAGAGAGGTGATGTCATAACTTGGCAAAACAGCTAGATCATTATTTATATATTAGTATGAGATTATAAAAACTTAGGCTCAACTAAGGTGGTTGTTTAGGAAAAACTCAATAGTGTTAGCATAAAGTCATAAGGACTTAGAGCTCAACTAAGGTAGTTGTTCAGGAAGAACTCAATAGAGTTTTTTGTTGAATTCTACTAGGTACTTATACAAATATTAGATAGTCTATGCACCTATCTCCCATGATCATATAACTCTTACTAAGAACTATCTATATCTTACATAATCCTTCCTATACTATTCATATCTTTTGTGCATTATATTCTTGAATATTTCCCATCAAGTTGATGAATGCACAAGAAATAGTTTTCTTTTTGATTGTTTTATAACATTATATTTCTTTTCTTATTTGGACTTACTACACAAGAAAGGAGTATAGAAAAGTATTATATGACAAATATCATATATCATAGTCATATGTTAGGATGTCACAGTATCATATCACATGAAATAATGTCACATGATGAGTGTGGGAAAGAAGTGCACAGACTATGTAGTAGTTGTATAAGTAGTATACAGAATCTAATAGAAACTCCATTAAGCTTTCCTTGTCAACTCAGACTTGGAGTGTGATTAAGTCATCTCAGGCTAAGTTACTACAAACACTCAACAAAGACTTGAGAATGTTATCAATAGACAGTGAATATCCTTAGTGATTACTCTAGATGGATGTTCAAGAAGAACTCAATGGAGTTCTTTGTTGGATTGCAGTCTTACTTATACTACTACAGTGGCTGTACTCTAAAGTCCCATGATCACATGTCCTTTCCAGAATGTTCCATGACCACCTGATCTTGTCATATGATTTGACTTGCTAAGTTCCTATTTATATCTTGACCCCATTGTATACTTTGAGATTTTGGACTAAGTCTTCAAATGCATGGGAAACCTTTTCCTGTTTGGGGCTCTCATAACAGAGGATGAGTTACGGAGTAAAAAAAAGAGAATGATACAATTGGTAAAGCATAGAGAATACAGGAAAGTATCTACTGTTATATATACCTATGTACTATAAGGTAGAAATAAAAAGAGTGCATAGCAGATATGAGATCTGCTGAGTAAAGAACATGCCCCAATAATGAGGTGCTGACTGAGCTACTGTACAAATAGGGAAATATTAATGAAAGAAGTAAGACATACTTAAGCCTCATGGAGAACTCCTGTATAACATGAGGTTGATCATTACATAGAGGGTTCAAGTTGGGCTGGAGGCCCAGATGAAAACCTTGTTGGATGTATGGAAGGAAGTTACTCAAATCAGATGTATGGGACATTATAAATAGTTGTAAATACAGATTGTGTATAAGTAGTGTATAGTAATTGAATAAAAACTCTATTGAGTTTTCCTTGTCAACTCAGATAAGGAGTGTGGTCAGGGTCAGCACAACTAAGCCACTACATGTTGCTAGATATACTGTTAGTTATCCTACTGACTAGAGATGAATGCATAAGGTTCTG
>Ga0153929_1000525_pt1 | contig 14399 bp, 13 predicted proteins | sample TSNJ013MetaG_FD_104689 | JGI IMG/M metagenome (GOLD analysis project Ga0153929, IMG submission 104689) | Attine ant fungus gardens microbial communities from New Jersey, USA - TSNJ013 MetaG | ecosystem: Host-associated > Fungi > Mycelium > Unclassified | place: USA: New Jersey, Wharton State...
GCGGCATGGCGTTGGTCGCGCTGATCGCCGAAGGGGCCATGTACGACTGGGCAACCGTCTACATGCGCGACGTTGTGCTTGCCACGCCCGCGCTGTCCAGCGCGGCCTACGCGGCGTTCACCGGCGGTATGGCGGCCGGGCGTTTTGGCGGCGACGCGGTGCGCGCCCGCTTCGGCGCGCCTCAGCTGATCTTCGCGAGCGCGGCGCTCGCGTTTATCGGCATGGTGGCGGCGCTGTTGCTGCCGAACGCGGTTGTCACGCTCGCGGGGTTCACGCTGATGGGGCTCGGACTCGCGAACATGATGCCGGTGCTGTTCGCCGCTGCGGCGCGTGTGAAGGGCGTGAGCCCGGCGGAAGGGCTGGCGCAGGTCGCTGGGCTGGCTTACTTCGGCCTGCTGTTCGGGCCGGTACTGATAGGCGGCGTGGCGCAATTGAGCACGCTGCCGATCGGGTTGTCGGTGGTCGCCGCCTGCGCAGCGCTGATCGCGCTCACAGGACCGAGAATCATGAAGAAGTTGAAGCTGTGAACAGACCGCGAGCGCCAATCATCGCTCGCCAAACCACCGGATGAAAAAAAACGCGCTGACCGAAATCAGCGCGTTTTTTTAAGAATGAAGATCATCGGAGGCGGTCTTCATCGAGACATCGACGCATCGATGACATCGAGGCTCGACCAGGACCGCCGGCGATAATTACATCTTGACCACGTCCAGCAGCGTCTTCTTGCCCGCCTTGTAGTTGTACAGCGAGATCACGCCGTGCTTCAGGTCGCCCTTCGAGTCGAAGGTCGTTTCGCCGATCACACCCTTGTAATCCGTATTCGGCATAGCTGCCAGAATCTTCGCCGGATCGGTGGAATTGGCGCGCTTCATCGCATCGACAATGATGTACACCGCGTCATACGTGAACGGAGCGTAGATCTGGATCGGCGCGCCGAAACGCTTCTGGAACTTGGCCGCGAACGCCGCGCCGCCTTCCATCTTTTCCAGCGCCATGCCGGCTTCCGAGCAGACGATATTGTCGGTTGCATCGCCAGCAAGAGTCGACAGCTGGTCGGTACAAACACCGTCGCCCGCCAGTACCTTGGCACGCAGGCCGAGTTGCTTGGCTTGCTTGGCGAACGGGCCGCCGGTTGCGTCCATGCCGCCGAACATCACAGCGTCAGGATTTTCGCCCTTGATCTTCGTCAAGATTGCGCGGAAGTCGACAGCCTTGTCGTTGGTCGCATCATGCGACATCACGTTCATGCCGAGCGACTTGGCAGTCTTTTCGAACTCGTTCGCGAGACCCTGGCCGTAAGCGGTCGAGTCGTCGACAATCGCGACGCTCTTCAGCTTCAGCTCCTTGGAGGCATAGTTAGCCAGTGCCGGACCTTGTTGTGCATCGGTTGCCACAACGCGATACGTCGTCTTGAAGCCTTGTTGCGTGTACACGGGGTTCGTTGCCGACGGCGAAATCTGCACGATGCCCGCATCGCTGTAGATCTTCGAAGCCGGGATCGAGGTGCCCGAATTCAAGTGGCCAACCACGGCGACGACTTTATCGTCGACCAGCTTCTGCGCCACTTGAGTAGCCGTACGCGGGTCGGCTGCGTCATCTTGCGCGTCGAGTTGAAGCGTGATCTTCTGGCCGCCGATCGTCAGACCCTTGGCATTGATTTCTTCAACTGCGAGGCGTGCGCCGTTTTCGTTGTCCTTGCCCAAGTGGGCAATACCACCGGTCAACGGTGCCACGTGACCGATCTTGACGACCTCGTCGGCCGTAGCGGTTGTTGCCATCGTGGCGAACAATAGCGCTGCAGCGCTGATAGGCAACAGTTTGTGAAGCTTGGTGTTCATGTAAGTCTCCAGTTTCGGTCCCAAAAACAACGGTGTCGCCCTGTGCTCCGTCTTCGTCACGTTTCGCTCAGCCCCGTGGACGACCACGCCGGATGCATCGTCATGCACTTGGCTCGTACTTCCGCAAGCCGTTTTTGACGACCAGCATCCGTACTGCGCGCAAGTGTAGGGTTGTCAAATTAATTTGGGGAAGTTTTTTAAGATACTGGTGCGACTACTAATAAGAGATGTGTTGAGAAGCCATTGAAAGTGTGCTGGTGCGGTGCGCAAAGGTCCTGTTCATGCGGTTCTTCAGCAGATTGGCAGACTTCCCCAAGTGACCGTGCACGGCATTCTAGAGGCAACTCTTTAGTTTTACCCGGCCATGCCGTTATTATCCGGTCCGCTTGTTTCAAGTCAATTGCGCGGGTTAAAAAATCGGTTAAGGACTCAGATAAGCACTGGGGTTAGCACGGGGGTTAGCACTATTAACTAGTCGTCGCTTTAAGGCATCGCGGCATGCGGCAAGACGGCGGGTGGAAGCTGTGGAAACACCCGTAAAAACGCGCCGCCGCGTGCACTGCCTACAGCCGCTTTACAGCCGGCGCCCTTGTCAGCAAGGCAGTTCGAATGGTGGCACACTATTCGGCTGCAATTCGTCCCCTATCGCCCCCCATCATTTCGCCCTCAACATTCAGGCATCAGCCAGGAGTTTCATCATGACCGTGACATCCCGCTGGATCGACATTCCTGCCAACGGCGACACCTTCCAGGGCTATCTCGCGTTGCCCAAAGCCGGCAAAGGCCCGGGCGTTGTCATCATCCAGGAAATATTCGGCGTGAACTCGCATATCCGCGCCGTGGCCGACCAGTACGCGGCCGATGGTTACGTCGCGCTCGCACCGGACATTTTCTGGCGCGTCCAGCCGCGCGTAGAGCTTGGCTATGACGGCGCAGACCGCGAGAAAGCAATGGAAATCTACGGCAAGCTCGACGTGGCACACGCCGTCGCCGACGTCTCCGCCACCGCCGCTGCGCTGCGTTCGCTCCCCGAAGTCACGGGCAAGGTCGCGGCTGTCGGGTATTGCCTCGGTGGCCGGCTTGCGTATTTGTCGGCGGCGCAGGGTGCGTTCGATATCGCCGTGGCCTATTACGGCGGCGGCATCCAGAACGAGCTAGACCTGGCCGACAAGATCAAGGTGCCGATGCAGTTCCACTACGGCGCAATCGATGCCCACATTCCGTCCACGGCAGTCGACTCCGTCAAGCAGCGGTTCGCGGGCAAGGACGCTCAGGTCCACGTGTACCCGGGCGCCGATCACGGCTTCAATTGCACGGACCGCGCGTCGTACAATCAGGCAGCGTCGGCACTGGCGCACGGTCGCACGCTCACGTTCCTCGGCGAGCACTCGTAACCCGGCGCACAACGCCGCGGACTGCGCGGTTGGCCGCCTGAGAAGACGGGACACAACCGCATCAGAAAAGGGGGAACCGTGCAGTCCGAGTATCTCGACTACGATGCGATCGGCTTGGCCGAACTCGTGCGCAGCGGTCAGGTCAGCGCGCGGGAATTGATCGACACGGCGATCACGCGCGCCGAAGCGGTTGATCCGGCGCTCAATGCCATTGTCCTGAAGGACTATCAGGCGGCACGCAACCGTGCGAGCCGGGGCGGCCGCGATGGCTCCGGCACCCTGGGCGTTGGTCCGCTCGCGGGTGTTCCCTATCTCATCAAGGACCTGGGCGCGCCGGTCGCGGGTTTGCGCATGTCCATGGGATGCCGCCATTTCCAGCATTTCACACCCACTGAAGATTCGCTGATCGTCGCGCGCTCGAAGCAAGCCGGGCTCAACATTTTCGGCAAGACCAACACGCCTGAAATCGGCCAGATGCCGTACACCGAACCGGAATTGTTCGGGCCAACACGCAATCCGTGGGCACTCGACTACACCACGGGCGGTTCCAGCGGAGGAGCGGCCGCAGCCGTGGCGGGCGGCGTCGTCCCGTTGGCGCACGCGGCGGACGGTGGCGGCTCGATCCGCATCCCGGCGTCGTGCTGCGGGCTCTTCGGCTACAAGCCATCCAACGATGTCCAGCCGCAACCGCTGCCCACTGCCGGCGATCTGGCGGTGGATCACGCCGTGTCGCGCAGCGTCCGCGACAGCGCCCTGCTGCTCGACCTCACCTCGTCGGGCAAGCCGGGCATTTTCTTCCGCGCCGTTGCCGAGCCGTGCGCGCCGTTGCGCATAGGTTATATGGAGGAGCCGCAGCTCGCGGGGGCGTTATCGGCGGATGTAAAAGCCGCGCTGGCCGATGCCGCCAAGCTCGCCGAATCGCTGGGTCATCGTGTGGAACCCGCGTCGTTTGGCCTCGACTTCAACGCTATTGCTCACGCGTTCCTCGTCATGTGGTCGGTGCTGGCCGAAGACATTGTGCTGCACGCCGATCGCATCAGCGGTCAGAAACCAAAGCGCGCTGATTTCGAGATTGCATCGTGGGCGATGGCGCATATCGGCCGAAGGATTGGCGAGCGCGATCTGCCGGCAGCGCTGGAAACCCAGCGTCAGGTCACGGCGCAGATGGCTGCGTTGATGACTCGGTATGACGTGTTGTTGACACCTACGCTGGCTGCGGCGCCGTTCAAGATCGGCGCCAAGCAGCCAACGCAATTCGAGCGTTTCCAGATGCACGTTCTGTCGGCGATTCCTATTGAACCGCTGTTGCGGCGAATGCTGTCGGTTTCTGCCAAGAAGGCGTTCGACTGGGCGGGTTGCACGGAGCTTTTCAACTTTACCGGCCAGCCGGCCATGTCCGTGCCGCTTTACTGGAACGCCCGGGGTATGCCGATCGGCGTGCAGTTTGCCGGGCGGTTAAACGACGATGCCACCTTGTTCCGGCTGGCGGCGCAGCTGGAGGCCGCGAGGCCGTGGTTTGCCCGCCGTCCGGCGTTGATGACAGCGAGGTGACGCGTTAGCGCCCAAGCGAACGAAAACCTAGCCTGGGCGCTTGGAAAAGCGGTAATGCGCGACGCCCCATTCGTTGCCCCCGCCATAGCCGAACAACTCGGCCACGGCCATATAAAACATGCGCCAGCGCTGAAACCAGATGCCGGCATTGGCGGCGCCGTACGTCTGGACCATCAACGGCATCAACTCGCTGCGCGCCGCATCCAGATTTTCAAGCCAGTGATTCGCCGTCTTTTCGTAGTGCGCGCCGCTCACCCACCATTGACGGTCGATCGTGAGATCGTCCTGGAAATGCAGTAACAACGCCTCCGACGGCATCGTCCCACCTGTGAAAAAGTACTTCGACATCCAGTCGCTGCCGTCCTTCACTTCGAAGTGATAAGCCAGCGTACGATGCGCGAACACATGCACAAAAAGCTTGCCGTCTTCGCGCATCCAGCTCGAAATCTTGTTCAGCAATAACCGATAGTTCTTCATATGCTCGAACATCTCGATAGACAGGACGCGGTCGAATCCATTAGCAAGCAATGCCGGATCGAACTGGTGATCGACGATATTCCCCGTCACCACGCTCAGATTGGTGATGCCTCGCGCGGCCGCTTCGGCCTGGATGAACTCGCGCTGCCCCCGCGAATTCGATAACGCCACGATCTGCGAGCGCGGATAGGTTTCCGCCAGCCACAACGAGAGCGAACCCCAGCCGCAACCGAGATCGAGGATGCGCTGGCCGTCGGTGAGTTGCGCGCGAGCGGCATATTCCTCGAGCATCGCGCGCTCGGCCTGATCGAGCGTTTCCTTTCCCGTCCGATACAGGCAGCACGAGTACTTCAGATGCTCGCCCAGATGCCCGTGGAAAAACGCCGCCGGCACCTCGTAATGCTGCGCGTTCGCGGCTTGCGTTTCGATCGCGATAGGGCTTGCCCGCAGTTCATCGACCAGACGGTTGAAGCGCTTCGAGCGCGCTTCGCCGTCGTCGATACCTTCATCGCGCAGACGCTGTTTCATCAGCCGGCGCATCCCCAGGCGCACGAGCGAGTCCGGAAGCCGGCCGCGCTCGCACCAGTCGATCAGCCAGCTCTCCGCCGGCACTTCTTTTTCTTGTGGTTCTGACATAACCGCTCGCGATGGCAGATCACTCATGTGGAAAATCCTCGCTATTATTATTTAAGGATGACGCGGCGGCCATGGAATCAATGCACTGGTCGTACGCATATAGTCCGCATACCCGGCGCGTTTTTTAGCCGATTCCGCTTCGACGATGGGTACGCCCGAGACTTTCATCAGCAGCCACGCCATCAGGACGGGTGGCAACAGCATGGCGAAAATCCCCGCGCCAACGCCAATAGCCAGCGGAATGTACGCGACCCAATGCACGCATTCGAAGAAGTAGTTCGGATGCCGTGAATAGCGCCACAGGCCCGCGCGGCAAACATTGCTGTGATTCGAAGGATCAGCCTTGAACACGCGCAATTGATGATCCGCGAGCCCTTCTCCTGCAATCGCAATCACCCAGATCACAGCCGCCAGCGCGACCCAGGCAGCACCCGGCGGCGTAGCACGATAGGCCGGAACGAAAAACGCGAGCGACAGCAGTATCGAAATCACAGCTTGCAACTGGAAAAACCAGAACATGTTCTTGTTGGCATTGGCGCCCCATTGCTCACGAAACTTGTGATACCGCGGATCTTCGGCGTGGCCGGCATTCCGCTTCCATAGGTGCAGACCGAGCCGCATACCCCAGACGAACCCGCCAATTCCCACGACAACCCGCGTGTGCGGATCGCCTTGTGCGAGTGCTGCAACCAGCACCGCGGTCAAGCCGAGCGATATCGCCCAGATGGGGTCGATCATCCCGGCATTCTTCGATTTAACCTGCCACGCCCAAACCGCCGTGAAAACAACAATGAGCGCGATAAAAGCAATAACGGCAACGGCGAGCGGCGACATGAAGTCCTCGATGTCGATTTTTTGCGTTGAATGCGAGTGGCATCGGCCGGAGATCGATTGGAACTACGATCTGCACTACGACTTGGACTAATTACGCACGTTGGCCTCCGGCGGATGCGCCGGCACAAGGTGGCAAAAGCGAGTGGCAAAAGCGGGAGCGGAAGCGAATCAGACGTCGACGTTCAGAACGAACGTGAACATAGGATATTCCCGAAGATGAGCGGGAACGCAGGAACGGGGCGCTTTTGAGCGCCCTGTTCCTGTCCAGCAGGCGTGGAAGCCGAAGCCTTCTCAGCTCGCCGCGCCAATCAGCCCATCGGACTGCTAAACCAGCGCCGGCAATCCTTCCACCAGCAGGAGTGCAACCAGCACGCCGAGCAGCGCGCCAAATACGCGTAGGGTATTTTTCCGGAACTGCGTGGCGCAAGGTACCGCGCCGAGGAAGAGAATGCCTGCAAGCGCCATCGGGATGATCAGGATGAAGTCGCCGATCGTGAAGTAGGTGTTCATACTCGTCTCCCATCGTCCGTGCTCAGCGTCCACCTGATTGCGTGAGACGTCGCACTGTCGATTCGAGTATAGGACGTTGTTTAAGCTTTATTCATGCTGCTTTGCACAAACGTTAGCGAACGATTAACGACATGCCTTATAGGACGGAGCTTTCCGGTCACATGTTGTAAGCGGATACGGAAAAACCCTCACTTATTAGTGTTTACGAAGAACTTTCGTTACGTCCGCGCGTGTATCTAAACGATCAGGCATTCACGTGCTGTTCTCGCCGACGCAGGTAATCCGCGCCGCCCAAACCGATCAGCAATAGTGCAAATACAAAGCCGCTTACCCCCGGCCAGCCTGCGATGGTCCAGAAGTGTCCGCCCCAGGAGCCGAGCACACTCGATCCGATGTAATACGCGAGCAGGTACAGCGCGGCCGCCTGACCTTTAGGGCCCTTGGCCAGCAATCCGATCCAGCCGCTTGCGACCGAATGGCCGGCAAAAAATCCGAACGTCATGCACGCGATGCCCGCAATCACCACGGGCAGCGAACTCGACAACGTCAACGCCACGCCAAGGATCATCAGCAAGAGCGCGGCGATCAGGACGCGGCCACGGCCAAACACATCGGCCATTTTCCCGGACCACGGCGACGCCACCACGCCGGTCAGATACACCACGAAAATCGCGCCAATCTCCGTCTGGCTCAGATTGAAAGGCGCCGCGATCAACCGATACCCGACGTAGTTATAAAGCGTCACGAAGCTGCCCATGAGCACAAAACCCATCAGGAACACGAACGGAAGACTGCGGTTTTTCAGATGCCCGGCCAGCGCCGTCCGATGATGGCGAAATCCCATCCCTGCGCGCGGCACAAAACGTCGCGACGGCGGCAGGAGCGTCCGAAACGCCAGCGTGGCGAGCAGCCCAAGCACCCCGATTCCACCGATAGCCACGCGCCACGAGAAGAAGTCCGCGAGAACCCCGCTTATCACGCGCCCGGCCATTCCCCCTATGGCAGTGCCTCCAACGTAGAGTCCCATGGCGAGGCCGAGGCCATCGGGATGCACTTCTTCGGCGAGATAGGCCATGGCAACTGCCGGCACGCCGCCGAGCGCCAGCCCTTCGAGCGCGCGCACGAACAGCAGCGCAGACCAGCTCGGCAGAAACGCGACGATGACCGTCAGCAGCGACGAAGCCGTGAGCGACAGGGTCATCAACCGGTGCCGGCTCCAGCCCTCTGAAACAAAGCCGGCGATAAAAATCGCCACGGCGAGCGTTGCCGTCGTCACCGATACCGACAGCGCGCTTTGCGCCGGGCTGACGCCAAACGTCTTGGTGAATTCCGGAAGGAGCGGCTGCACACAGTAGAGCAGCGAAAAGGTGGCGTAGCCTGCAAACAGCAAGGCAATCGCAGCGTGCCAGTAAGCGCGCGATCCGCGGTCGAGGTACGGCAGGGGATCGGGGGGAAGCGAGGAGGGCGAAGCTGACCGGGGCGGCGCCGGCGATGAAGTCACGAAGATATCTCCGGGGGCGAAGGCCATAACGATACCGTGATCGTCAGGGTTTTGCCGGACACCGCGCCTGGCGCTTTCAATCGACTTGCGAAAGCGATTGGGATGCGATTGCGTTGTTTCAATACCAATGCAACTTTTCGCCCCACGAGAATTGATGCGCTAAAGTAGAACATCGTTTCAGCCGAAATCATCGGAACACGCTGCACTTTGCAGGCATTCGAGGGATTCACGGGTGCACTGAAGTCTCGCGCACAGGAGGTCATATTCCTGTGTTTCATCCAGAACCGACCGGCACGTCTTTTGTTCTGCCGGCAACCTCGGGGAGTAATCATGCAAATCGGTTCAATCGTTCGCTCCGTCCATATTGCGGTGCCTCAAGGCGCACGCGGGATCGTCATGCGGATTCTCGGCGACATGGCCATGGTCGCCTGGTACGCGGACGAACCCGGCACGTCGGAACTACTAAACACGGAACCGTTCTTCCTCGAAGACCTGATCGATACCGGCGAACTCGTTCGCCCCACTAACGCGCTCATGCATTAACGAATTAGCGCGTTTCAGAACGCTGTTTCGCTGTATCCGCGCATCGCTGATGCTTCCACCCGCGATGCACGTCACAATGCAGGGATGAACTCGAACCATTCCGATGCATCCCGCGCGTCCGCAGACAGCCTTTCTCTCCCCGGCGACGCTGATCTCCCGCCCCCGCCTTTCGCGGATCTCACGCCCGAGCGTGTGCTCGATGCGCTCGACAGCGTCCTCATGCCGCTTGGCGAACGCACCGACGGCGGCATGCTCGCGCTCAACAGCTATGAAAACCGTGTGTATCAGGTTGGCATGGAGGACGGGCCGCCGATGGTCGCGAAGTTCTACCGGCCGTTGCGCTGGTCCGACGACGCCATTCTCGAAGAGCACGCTTTTGTTTCGACGCTTTATGAACGCGAGATTCCGGCGGTGCCGGCACGCGTGCTGAATGGCGCGACGTTGCATACGTTCGAGGGTTTCCGGTTCTCCATCTTCGAACGACGCGGCGGGCGGGCGCCGGATATCGACAGGCCGGAGACGCTGGAATGGCTCGGGCGCTTTATCGGCCGGATTCACGCGGTCGGGCAGATCAAGCCTTATGTAGAACGGCCGGCGCTTGATATCCAGACCTTCGGTTACGAACCGCGCGAGTTTTTGCTCACGCACGGGTTTGTGCCGAAGGACGTGCGGGAAGCGTATGAAACCGTGGTGAAAATGGCTCTGGAAGGCGTCGAACGATGCTACGAACGCGCCGGCGACGTCAAAAGCATCCGGCTGCACGGAGATTGCCATCCAAGCAACGTATTGTGGACGGATGCGGGTCCGCATTTCGTCGATTTCGACGACAGTCGCATGGCGCCCGCTATTCAGGATCTATGGTTGCTGCTGCCGGGCGATCGTCCGGAGGCTTCGCGCGCATTGGGTGATCTGCTGGCCGGGTACGAAGATTTCTGCGATTTCGAGCCGCGTGAGCTGCATCTGGTCGAAGCGCTGCGCACGCTGCGGTTGATTCACTACGCGGCCTGGCTGGCGCGTCGCTGGAACGATCCCGCGTTTCCCGCCGCGTTTCCGTGGTTCAACACCCAGCGATATTGGGAAGACCGGATTCTGGAGTTGCGCGAGCAGGTCGGCGCGATGGAAGAAGGGCCGCTCTGGCCGGTTTGAAGGTAGTTTGCCTGGTGTCTTCTTGTTGCATTGGCCGGCGCCCCCCTGCGCCGGCCGCGTAACGTGGCTATTGAAGATTTTCAATGATCGTGTAATGATAAGCATTATCATTTGAAAGCCTGACTCTGCCGGTGCGCTTGTTGGCCACCTGTTGGCCGTATCGGTGAGAAATCCATCCGCAGCATCCCCTTATTCGCTATGCCCTGGAGAGACGCGTGAACGCGCCTGAAACCTTTGAACCCGCGTCCAACGTGACCACGATGCCTTACGCGCCGCGCGGCGGCCGCCTTATCGACGACGCCGAACTCAACGCCCGCAAACAGCGCTCGCGCCGCGCGACTTTCGTGAAATGGCTGCGCAAGGTGCATGGCTGGGTCGGCTTGTGGGGCGCCGTGCTCGGGCTCTTATTCGGCACGACCGGTTTTCTGCTGAACCATCGGGCTGGGCCGTTGAAAGTTTCGACCGGAGAGCCGCAGGTGTCGCAGATGCAAATGGCCGTGCCCGCACACGGTCTCAAGTCGCCAATGGAACTCGGCAAGTGGCTCAAGCAGGAACTCAAGCTCGACGGCAATATCGGCCGGCCGAAACGTGAAGCGGCGCACCCGGTGGGCTGGGGCGATCAGAAGACGATGCAGCCGGAGTTGTGGACCGTGGCGGTGGCGTCACCAAGCGGATCGGTAGCGGCGGAATACTGGGTGGGGAACGGGTTCGTATCGGTGAAACGCACCGACAACAGTTTTCTCGCGACCATGGCCAATTTGCACAAAGGCGTGGGATTGAGCGTGGGCTGGGTGCTGCTCATCGATACGCTGGCGGGCAGCATTATCCTGCTGTCGCTGACAGGCGTTTTGCTGTGGACCGAGCTGAATAAACGCAAGACCGTGGGCGCGGTGATAGTAATGGCGTCGATTGTCGCGATGGTTTGGATGGGGTTGATGTAAAGCGACGCTTCGTTGCAAGCGCTTGTGTTTGAAGACGGACCCCGCGCAATGCGGGGTTTTTTGTTTTTGAGCGAACGCAGATTACGCGCCCGTGATGGTTTTCGACGCTGCGGTCGAATCCGATGCATCAAATTATTACCTTCGATCCTGGCTTGCAAGACGCTGCCGCGATTAAGATCGTGACCACACCAAGAGCCGCATTCAACCCGTGGACAATTTTCGCGGTAGTCCGTGAAATCAGCGATCGCATTGTCGTCATTTAGTTGACTGGTGATGCCGGAGTATTTCCTGAGCTGCAACACTTGGGATGATTCTTTGCATTACTAACTTTTTTACAATCGCAGCCACACCCGCCTCCGTTGACCAAGCGCAAACTCAACCACTCCCATACGGACACCTCCCATGCCCTCCCCCCACGTCCTCATTTGCTTACCCACCTACAGCGAAGAAGTGCACATCAATTTCGCCTTCTCTCTACTGGACTTGACGCACGCATTGACCAATTCCGGCGCGACGTACGAGACTTTGCATGTCGCGTCATCGCAGATCATTCGCGCGCGTAACTTCTTCGCGAATTATTTCCTGAGCCGGCCTGAATTCACTCATCTGCTTTTCCTCGATACCGACATGAAGTTTCCCGCCCAAGCCGTCCTCAGGCTTTTGGCTGCGAACAAAACCCTCTCGGGCGTTGCCTATCCGTTCAGACGTTTCGATCTGGATCGTTCAATAGCGCCCGCCGATTCCGGCCTCTCCATGCGTCAATGGCTGGAAAAGCATGCCGACTACACGTTTGCGCCCATTACGAATGCGGACGGAGATCTTGATTTCGTGAATGGATTTGCTGAAGCGCGGCATATTGGTACCGGCGTTTTCCTGGCGCAGCGAGAAGCGTTTGAGGTAACGAAACCCTTTTCAGAATGCTACTCGCCGCCGAAACAATATGAGTCGCTGTTACCCAGCGGCAAGTTCTACGGGTTCTTCGAAACGATTGAAGAAGACGGCGTTTATCTGGGTGAAGACGTGTCGTTCTGCATCCGCGCGCGCCAAGCGGGATTATCGATTTGGGCGTTGATCGATCAGACGGTGGTCCACTACGGCACGTCGGAGGTATCCGGTCAATACCTCCAGTCCATGCGACTCAACGGCAAAGTGGCCTGACGCTCACGAACGCTGCGCTGATGCCTCAAGCGTGGCAATGCTGCATCAATCTAAATCCCGCAAACCTCGCCCGTCCCTTCAAGCTCACGCGCCGCCTTCGCTCCTTCAACCTGCAAAATAGTCGGCAACGAAACACCGTTTTTAGCCGCCGTGACCTCAGCGAGAATGGACACCGCAATCTCGGGCGGCGTCCTGCTGCCAATGTAAATTCCCACCGGCCCATGCAGGCGCGACAACTCGGCATCGGAGAGATCGAACTCCTTCAGCCGCTCGCGGCGCGCCGCGTTATTCTTCCGCGATCCCAACGCGCCGACATAAAACGCAGGCGTCTTCAACGCCTCCATCAACGCCAGATCGTCCAGCTTCGGATCGTGCGTCAGCGCAATCACCGCGCAACGCTCATCGAGTTTCATTTCCATCACGGTATCGTCGGGCATGGTGCGCACGATCTTCGTGCCGGGCACATCCCACTCGTCCGTATATTCCTCGCGCGGATCGCAAACCGTCACGTGATAATCCAGCCCGACCGCGATACTGCATAAATACCGCGACAACTGTCCCGCGCCGATCACGAGCATTCGATACCGCGGCCCGTGAATAGTCGACAAGATCGTTTCATCGAACGTCACGCCATCCGTTGCCTGCGCCGGCTCCAACTTGACCGCCCCGTTGTTCATATCGAGCGTGCGTGTCACCAGCTGTCCGGCAAGAACGGCATCGCACAATTCGGCAATACCGCTCGCCATCGACAGCGGTTCAAGCACCAGTTGAATGGTCCCGCCGCAAGGCAGTCCGAACCGGTGCGCCTCCTCCGCCGAAATGCCGTATTTCACGCTCTCGGGCTTCGTCTGCTCAATACCGCGTTGCCTGACGCGCTCGATCAAGTCGTCTTCAATGCAGCCGCCCGACACTGATCCCATCACCGCGCCATCGTCGCGCACGGCGAGCATCGCGCCTTCTGGGCGCGGCGACGAGCCCCACGTCTTGACGACCGTCACCAGTAACACGCGATGCCCGCGTTCGAGCCATCGCGCACTGTTTCTCAGGACTTCGAGATCCACGCTGTCCATGATCTTTTCCTCTTCTTCTCTTCACCTGCGCCGTCGGCGGCCGCCGCATCGGAATCACCCTCTGGCTCACCGGCGGGCTCGTCATTCTGCGTCAACTGCGCACTGAAGCGCTTGAAAAATTCCCCGGCAATCTTCCTGGCCGCGCCATCCACCAGCCGCGAACCGATCTGCGCGAGCTTGCCGCCCACTTGCGCATTCGCCGTGTAAGACAACGTGGTTGAGTCCGCATTCTCGCCCGGTTCCAGGTTCACCTTCGCCTGCCCCTTGCCGAAACCGGCCGTCCCGCCTTGCCCTTCGAACACGATGGTGTACGTGTGCGGCGCGTCGATGTCCACCAAATTCATGCGCCCTTTGAATTTCGCTTTCACCGGCCCCACCGACGCCGTCATGGCCACCACATACGCGTTTTCGCCATCGGCTTCTATGCTTTCGCAACCTGGAATGCACGCGCGCAATATTTCAGTATCGTTCAGCGCTTCCCACGCGACATTCTGCGGCACCGGCAGATTATGCGTTTCGGTCAATTCCATGACGTGTCTCCGGCTGATTTCCGGTCCGCACGACGCGTCACCGCCGCCAGCTCCCGGCCGACAGCGTTCAGGCTGTCGAGGTTGTGAGCCGCAAGCATTGCGTCGACATGCGGCAGGATCGCCCGCACGCCCGGGGCGCGTGGCGTGAAATCGGCGGACCGAAGCAACGGATTGAGCCACACCAGCCGATGCGCAAAGCGCCTCAGGCGCAGCATTTCGGTATCCAGGACGTCGATTGCTTCGTGATCGAGCCCGTCCGTGACAAACAAA
>Ga0153929_1000533_pt1 | contig 14264 bp, 13 predicted proteins | sample TSNJ013MetaG_FD_104689 | JGI IMG/M metagenome (GOLD analysis project Ga0153929, IMG submission 104689) | Attine ant fungus gardens microbial communities from New Jersey, USA - TSNJ013 MetaG | ecosystem: Host-associated > Fungi > Mycelium > Unclassified | place: USA: New Jersey, Wharton State...
AATGCGTGCGCCGTATGTTGCCGCCGTGGATGAACGTGTACGCCATCATCACCATGGGCACCGCGCTGTCGTCGCTGGTCGGTATCCACGACCTGCTGGACACCGCGCAGATCGCCAGCAGTACGGTTGCACGCAGCAGCTTTACCGTGCTGACCTACGTTGCAACGCTCGTAATCTTCTTCGCCTACTGCTATCCCATTTCGTGGCTCACGCGCACATTTGAAAAGCGGCTGAGGACCGCATAAAAAGCGGGCTCGATACTTCCAGCACAACGTGCAAAGCAACGTTTGAGCAACGTCATTTGCAACGCACGAATGCTTCTAACCGCTTGAGCGCGGATTGCTTATAGTCGAAACCCTTCCACAAGACACACTTGAACCGGGGCTTCCGATGAAACGCTTTCTCTCCTCCCTGCGCGCGTGCGCCGGCGTTGCACTCTTCGCCGTGGCCGCGAGCGCCGCTCATGCGCAGTCACGTGAAGTCGTGATCGGTTACCAGGACATGGTCGTACCGTGGCGTTACGCTCAGGTGAGCGGCGCAGTCGAAAAAGCGACGGGCTACAAGGTGACGTATCGCAAGCTCGGCAGCGGCGCCGATGTGATCCGCGCGCTCGCATCCGGGTCGATCCAACTGGGTGAAGCCGGTTCCAGCCCGATCGCGGCCGGCCTCTCGCAAGGCGTGGATATTTCCCTGTTCTGGATCCTCGACAACATCAACGACGCCGAAGCACTCGTTGCCCGCGACGGCTCCCGCGTGACAAAGATAAGCGATCTCAAGGGCAAGAAGATCGGCCTGCCGTTCGTCTCCACCTCTCACTTCCATGCGCTGGTTGCGTTGCAAAACGCCGGGGTCGATCCGTCGACGGTAAAGATCCTGAACCTGCGGCCGCCTGAAGTGGCCGCGGCGTGGGAACGCGGTGATATCGACGCCACCTATATCTGGGATCCGGTGCTGGCGAAGGTCAAGAAGAACGGCAAGGTGCTGATTACATCGGGTGAAGTCGCGAAGGAAACCGGCAAGGCGACCTTCGACGGTTTCGCCGTCAGCCGCAAGTTCGCGCAGGATAACGGCGCGTTCGTGACGGGCCTGGTCAAGGTGCTCGCCGCTACCGACGCGGAGTATCGCGACAACAAATCTGCCTGGACAGCCGGGTCGAAGGAAGTCCGGGACGTGGCGCAGGAATCGGGCACGACCGCTGCCGACGTGCCCGCCAGTCTTGCGCTTTACGCCTTCCCAACCCTCACCGAACAGGCTTCACCGGCCTGGCTTGGCGGTGGTGCTCAGTCGGGCGCCGCGAAGTCGCTGGCCGCCACCGCCGCCTTCCTGAAGACGCAAGGCACGATCCAGAACGTGCTGCCCGACTATTCGGTTGGCGTCGACCCACGCTTCGTACAGCAAGCGTCGCGATGAGCACGCTGGACATTCGCGGCCTCGGCGTGACCTATGAGGGCGCGACAACGGCTGCTCTGGAGGGCGTCGACCTGCAGATCGACAGCGGCGAGTTCGTGGTTGCGCTCGGCGCCTCCGGATGCGGCAAGACAACGTTGCTGAACTGCCTCGCAGGCTTCATCGATCCGACTGTCGGCGAGGCGCGCCTGAATGGTGAGTTGATCGCCGGACCCGGCGCCGAACGCGGCGTCGTGTTTCAGAAATATGCGCTGATGCCCTGGCTAATGTGATTGATAACGTCGCGCTCGGACTTCGTTTTCAGGGCGTCGGGCGGACACAGCGTCTTGAGATAGCACGTGAAACGCTGGCCCTGGTCGGTCTGGAAAAGCACGCAAACGCACGGGTGTATGCGCTTTCGGGCGGCATGCAGCAACGCGTGGGGATAGCACGTGCGCTTGCTAGCGATCCGCAGGTGCTGCTGATGGATGAACCGATGGGCGCGCTCGACGCACTCACTCGCGAGACCATGCAGGAACTCGTGCTCGATGTCTGGGGCCGCACCCGCAAGACCATTTTCTTCATCACGCATAGCGTGGAAGAAGCGTTGTTCCTCGCGACGCGGCTGGTCCTGATGACGCCGGGTCCCGGCCACATCGCCGAAAGCCACCCGTTGCCGTTCGCGCGGCAATTTCTCGAATCGCGCGATGCACGCGCGGTGAAGTCGTCGCCCGCGTTCATTGAATGGCGCGAGCGCCTGGTTCGGCGGCTGCATGACGGATCGCGCGCTACGCTGCAGGAGGTGGGTTGATGAGTTCGATCGACTCGCTGCCGCCTGCTGTGACGGTGTCCCAGGCAAAGCGCCGCCGCAACCCACGGCGTGGCCTTCCGGGCGAAGGTCCGACTGCAGTCCTGAGCGTGCTGTCGGTGGCCGCCATTGCCGCGCTATGGTGGGCGGCAACGTCATTTCATTGGGTGGCGCCGCTTTTCCTGCCCTCGCCACAAGCGGTGTGGAGTGCATTCATCGACGCGTGGAATGGCCGTATTCAAGGCGGTCTGCCGCTGTCCGAGCATTTGCTGTGGAGCGCCATCCGCGTGTTCGGCGCGTTCGCGCTAGCGAGCGTGACGGCTGTACCCGTGGGCATCCTGATGGGAGTCAGCCGCATCGCGCGGGGCCTGCTCGATCCGCCCCTGGAGTTTTACCGGCCGCTGCCACCGCTCGCTTATTTACCGCTGGTCGTGATCTGGTTCGGTATCGATGAAACCGCGAAGCTGATCGTGATCTATCTCGCCTGCTTCGCACCCATTGCAATGGCGGCACGGGCAGGCGCCCGGAGCGCTACCGCGGAGCAGGTGAACGCAGCGTATTCACTTGGCGGGAGCTTTGCACAGGTCGTACGCTTTGTCGTTCTGCCGGCTGCGTTGCCCGAGATCCTGACGGGCTTGCGGATCGCTATCGGGTTTGGGTGGACGACACTCGTCGCGGCCGAGATGGTGGCGGCAACGGCTGGACTTGGGCAAATGGTGCTGAACGCATCGAGCTTTCTCAGAACCGATGTTGTCGTGATGGGCATCGTGTTGATCGGATTGATCGCCTGGACTTTCGATCTCGGCATGCGCGCGCTGGAGCGGCGGCTGGTGCCCTGGCGCGGGAAGGTTTAAGCAGTGTCCGTCCCTGGCGAGATGGCCTTGAAGAGACCCCATCGCCATGGTTGGGTATCGGCGCGGTTTTAAAAATCGTGATAATTTACGTTCCGTTCACTAAGAACAAGTTCTCGGGGCGGGGTGAAACTCCCCACCGGCGGTAATCGCGTACAGCTTCTGCGCGTAGCCCGCGAGCGCTCCGTGTTTTGCCCGGAATTTTTCCCTGAAGGCATGGCGAAACACAGAGGTCAGCAGACCCGGTTTGATCCCGGGGCCGACGGTCATAGTCCGGATGAAAGAGAACGGGACGGTATGTGTCCTCCTGCGCGAAAGCATTTGCTGTATTTGCGCTTAGGGACCATGTCGTCCTTCGCCCTGTTCACACAAACAGGCTTACATTTATGACGCTCTCCACACCTCTCCAAAGCAATCCCGCCGTTAGCCCCGCAGCCAGGCCGCGTGCGCGTATTGCGTTCATTCAATCGTGCTGGCATCGCGACATTGTCGACCAATGCAAAGCGTCGTTCCTCGACGCCATCCAGGCACAAGGGTTCAGTCGCGATGACGTCGATCTCTACGAAGTCGCCGGCGCCTTCGAAATTCCGCTGCACGCGAAGCTGCTCGCTCAACGCGGCGGCTACGCGGCTATTGTTGCGGCAGGGCTCGTGGTGGACGGTGGCATCTACCGGCACGAATTCGTCGCGCAAGCTGTCATCAACGGCTTGATGCAGGTGCAACTGGAAACGGGTACGCCCGTCTTGTCCGCTGTATTGACGCCGCATCACTTCCACTCGGGCGAAGAACACACGAAGTTCTTCCGCGAGCATTTCGTCGTGAAGGGCGTTGAAGCTGCAACCGCCTGCGCCGATACAATCCGCAAGATCGCAGCGCTCGCGAACGTCAGGTAACGCTGGGCAATTGCGAAAAGCGCCACGCGGCCTGACATGACCACGTGGCGCTTTTTGCAAGGAGAGCACACTCAAGCGTGAACGGCAACGCGCCCGACGGCTCGCCGGCCGGCCCCAGGCAAACCCGAACGTAAGCGCAAGATCCGGGGCGTATCGCGCGCCTTGGCACAGCATGATGACCAGGCCACCTCCCAAGGAGCCTCACATCATGCATCCCTCGCCAAACCAGCGCATTCCCCTACCGCCCGCATTCCATCATCTGGCGTGGTCGAATCTGCTGGCGCAGTCCGCCGAACAGATCAGTCTTGCCGCCGCGCCGCTCGTTGCAGTGTTCCTGCTAGGCGCAAGTGCTGCGCAAACCGGCCTGCTGCAAACCGCCCAGACCCTCCCCTTCCTGCTGCTCTCGTTACCAATGGGCGTCTATGCCGACCGTCACTCCAGACGCGGACTGATGGCAAGCGCAGAAGCCGTTCGCGTACTGGCAATGATCACGATCCTCGCGCTGATCGGAGCCCACCTCCTCACACTCCCACTGCTCGCTGTCTGCGGTTTTATCGGCGCGGCGGGTACGGTCGCTTACAGCGTCGCGGCACCTTCGCTCGTCCCCTCTCTCGTGCCCCGCGCCGCGTTGCCGGCAGCAAACGGCCGTATCGAGTTGGCAAGAAGCGTGGCGTACTCGGCGGGCCCGGCAATAGGCGGGGTGATCGTAGGATCCGTGGGGGCGGGCTGGGCCTACGCGTTGGCGACCATACTGTCGGCCCTCGCCGTCGCGGTGCTGCGGGCGTTGCCCATCTCGGCGCATCCGCCCAGGACCGGGCGGCATTTCCTCGCCGAAGTATGCGAGGGTGCGGCTTTCGTATTCCGCGACCCGCTGCTTCGCTCCATTCTCCTTACCGCGGTTTTCTTCAACCTCGGTTATTTCGTTTTGCAAGCCGTCTACGTGGCTTACGCGGCCCGCCATCTGCATATGTCGTCATCGGTGATCGGCATGAGTCTGGCGGCCTACGGAGCGGGCATGGTGGCCGGTGCGCTGGCGGGGCCTGAAGTGTCCCGGCGGATTTCCTTCGGCCGGACACTCGTGATCGGCCCTCTGTGCGGTTTCCTGGCATCGGTGCTGATGAGCGCAACACTGTTTTTGCCACACGTATGGATGGCCTGTGTGAGCTTCTTTTTGCTCGGCGCCGGTCCGGTGCTGTGGACGATCGGATCAACCACATTGCGCCAGGCGGTCACACCCCACGCCATGCTCGGCAGAGTGTCGGCCATCATGAGCACCGCCACCTATGGAGCACGTCCCGTGGGCGCGCTGCTGGGCGCCGCCCTCGCGACGCAGGCAGGCGTGGGCGCGTGCCTGCTGATGTCGAGCGTGGCCTTCGCGATCCAGTTAGGGGTGATCGTCCTGTCCCCGGTCACGCAACTGACGGCGCTTCCCGAAGGCGCGGCGTCCTGATTGAAGCGGCCGCTCGGGGCCGTTATCCGTTAACATCGGGGTTCCCTGTTCGTACCTCGTCCCTAACGCTTCCGGGACCGCTTCTCCCACCGGTCATTCAATGAACCCTACAGGACGTTCGCGACGCCGCTTGCTGATCAACGCCGCCCTGTTGAGCGCGGCCGGCACTGCTGGACGCCTGGCGTCTGCCGCATCCACCGCCGCCACCACCACTGCTGGAATTACATCGCTCTCGCACGCCGCGCTCATTCGGGAACCGCCGGTCATTACACCCATGATGTTCGGCGCCAAAGCCGACGGCGTGAGCGACGACACTGCCGCGTTCAACGCAATGTACGCACACGTGCGCGCCACCACCAGTCCTACGGTATTTCTACGTGGCCATCGATATCGAGCCAATGGCAGCATCTATGCACGCGACGTCTCGACCATCGGCGAAGGCGCAACGCTGATCATGGCCGTCCATAGCGGCAAGGACAGTTACGCTTTCGAATGGGGCGGCAGCGATACATTCGTGACGGAGCTCGCGTTCGATTTATCCAACCACGGACGCGATCCGATGCAGGGCGTTGTCAACGGGTGCAATGACGCCTCGAACCAGCGCTTCTTTCGCAATCGCGTCACGGCGCACACCACGGAACCGTCGAAGCTGCAGTCGAACATCTTCGGGCTGTGGGTCCTCGGTACAGGTCTCAACGGCCTCTACGTACTCGATAACCAGTTCGAGGGCTGCTCATACGGCGTCCAGGTCAACAACCAGGACGGCATGGACAAAAACGTCCGCAAGCAGCCGCTTGGGAAACCTTCGCAACACATTCACATCCGCGGCAACACCTGTATTGATGCAACGATCGGCGTGAATACACCGCACATCATGTGCTCGAACGTGGTGATAGAAGGCAACACGATCACGCCGCAGAACCTGCATCTCGATCTGCCTCTCAACGTGGCGCATGTGACCGAACTGGTGGTCTACGGGAATACGGTGACGTCGAACACGGCGAGCGCGAACGGGACGCTTCATATTGAGGACGCCAGCGGCGCGGTGACGGTGAGTGCGAATGTCGTGACTGCGCTCGCCGCCAACAACGGCATTCAGTTCGGCGTCGATCCAAGCGCGAGCCACGACGCGCGGCCCGCCATGCGCGCCGTCATCATGGCCAATCATGTGCAGGGACCGCTTGCATCGACTACATCAACCCCGTCGACTCCGCATGGCGAGACGATCGGCATTTTGCTGCCGGACCCCGGCACCATCAACACCACGGTCACAGGCAACTATGTGGCAGGCTTCGCGCAGGGTATCAATACGGTAGCGGCGTCTACGGTGTTCGGCAACACCATCGCAAACTGCCTCGTTCCGCTGCGCCTGTCGAAGGACAGCGCAGCCAGCCAGAACGTGGTCAAGTGATCAAGGCATCAGGTGTGTTGACCACGGGCGGCGAAGGCATCGGGCTCTCGACCGGCTGATGAGCCGCAGCTGAGGGCGCAAACAGGTTGACCGATTCCCGAAAGCCGCGAAAGCCGGCAATTTTCCGCGGCTCCCTGGCTTTGCGCGGAATCATCCGCGGCACGAACACCATGCCAATGACGTACATCATCGGCGCCCCCGCGATCGGCTGCGAGATCAGCGCGGTGATCAATAATGGGGTACATGCCGCGACCTTCTTCCAGTTCATGCCGGGCCCAAGCCTCAAGCCGGACAACAAGAGCACCTGACAGCCAAATCCAAACAAGCCCATCATGCCCAACTCGGCGATCAGGCAGATGCCGTCGTTCGTGGCAAGGCTTGAATAGAGCCCGTTGCCAAACGGATTCCGACGCACCTCGTCAAGACCCCGCCTGATCGAATCCTCGCGATCGGACAACGACGAGCCATGCGTCACTGCCTTGTCTTCCAGACCAATATAAGGGGTGTACATGGACACGGGATAAGCAAGGCCGATCATCACAGCGGTCAGCACCACGCGCCATGCACGAACACGCCCCCCCGAGAACAGCGCGATGGTACCCATGGTCATCACGAGCAACGTGATCCCGAGTGACGAGAAAGCGCAGATCGTCCCGCCGGCAAGACCAAACATAATAATCTTCGAACGCCGTGTGAAGGCCTCGTACGCGAGGCAAAAGCAGGCCACTGCCTGATAGGTGCCGGCCTCGCGAAAGAACCCGCAATAGCGGTCGAGTTTCACCGAGCCTGAAACAAAATCGCCATAAAGCATGGAGAACGGGAAGTAGACAGCGCCGGTGGTGGTCTGCTGATGCAGCGTGACTTCCGTATAGCCCTTCACGTCGACAGTGAACAGGAACAACGACTCCTTGCCCCCGAGCAGGGTCGAGAGCGCGACGGTCACCACGCTGGACAGGCCGAGGACGGCTACGACCGTGCACAACGTCCTGAAAAACGTGCGGTTGGCTTCCTCATCGATGAGAAACGCGCCATAAGCCAGCGCGACGACCATGGTGGCGATGAATTCCTTGAACATCCAGTCGAGCTGCGACCTCTCGAAGACGATCGAGATCGGACAAATGTACAGCCAGTAGAGCCCGAGCAAGCCAAGCAAGGTTGCGACGTCCCAGCGGATAACCGCGTTGGAGTACCGCGTCCTCTTCATGTTGTGCAGCACATGCAAACCGGTGAGCGGCACCGAAAGCGCGATCCCCATCGATGTGTAGCTTTCTCCGAGCGCAGCCGGGCGCATCAGGAACAGATTGAGCACCAGCCCAAGACTGACCAGGCCTGTAACGCTAGGGAACTTGAAAGAAAGATGTCGCATCTGCATGCTTGTTCGCAACCTTGTTAAACGATGAAAGGGTCCCGGTCATGACGCCGTTCGAATCGTCGGTACAGATAGCCGAAGCGGCCTTCACACGGGAACGCATGTCGTTCACTGAAATGCTAGGGATGTCGTTCGCATGGTCGTGCGCTCATCGAAAAATCCTCCGGCGTAGAAGTTGTATATGCGACAGACGAACGGCAGCGCGGAACACAAGCTCAGGCCAACCTGCCAGGACTCCGGGAGCGCAATGACAATCACGAGAAGATTGAAGAACCCGGGGACGCAGGCAACCTTCCCGTCAGCCTCCCAGCGCCTCAAGAACGATTCCGTGAAATAGAGCAAGGTCGCGCCGCCTGACGGCGCCGCTGTTCCATGGCGATATCGTTTGCGCACGGTCTGGTCGGCCTTTTCTCCGTATCGCCTGGAGAATTCCGGCCAGATGACTTGATTGAGCATGTTGATCAACTGAAAAGCGATTCTCGACAGCGTGCGATAAGCGCTGAGCACACCAACGCCAAGGTTCCAAACAGGGTTCCGGCCGGATCACCGTGGCCCGGGTACTGGCCGCGTTTGCGGCTGGCAGCGGATCCGGTGCGGGAAGTTCAGGTCAAGGACACCTGGCTGCCTAGTGGTCACTCGCTTGACACACTGCCTGGAATCGTCCCGTCAGAACCACCGCTGAGCACGAGCGCAAGGTCGCGTCCTTGCAAGCGCTCGCATTCACACCATTCGAATCCTTTTGGGTTGCTTGACGCCTCTGATGATACGCAGGCGAAATGATGGCGCAACCGGCTTGACCGATGCGGACAAGATGTTGGCGCGTGAGGAACAACCGCTGCCATTTTTCATTTCAATGGCAACGTGCCTAAGCGAGAAGCCTGGCTGAGAAGCTTAGACATCGGCATGCGACCGGCACATGTTCGACTTCGATAAACGACTTGTGCCAAGCTCTGCGAGCGACGTTTGACTACCGTCTTTATAGCCTTCTCGATATCACAACGGGTATCGACGTATACGTCAAACGTTTGCGCGATCGGTTCGGTGTCCGGATCTTTTTAGCCAGGCTGACGTCCTTCATGGCGTCGCCTTGCCACAACCTCACCTCTTGCCCGTTTTCTTAATCTTATTAAGATTAAGTATCAAACATTCGATGACAATTTTGTCATCGAAGTTTCGAAAATTGTGAAGAAAGTTGTCAAATATCTTTAAATTATCGAACCACAATTTTAAAGAATGTATTATTGACAGGAATGACAGGTTGCTTTGTATCTGCGGACTTGCCAGCTGTCGCTTGACGACATCGAACTACTTCAGCGAAATGTCCCGTTGCGGATGCGCGGACGGTTCGTTCTCCTGCCCTGATCGTCTGAGGATCGTCTGAAATCCGGCAGTGAGTTGTGAGCTGGTGGCTGCCCTGTTGCCCGTCATCCTGCACCGTCCGTCAAAGCTTGCGGAGCCAAAATGAGTCATCGCGAATATTGCTGTACCCGGTCCGGGGTGCCCGGAAGGTACCCGGAATGCCGCTCGCGAAGGGGAAAGAGTGATCGAATGTGCGATAGCGCACAGTCGGAAATTAATAAATAGTTTCTTGAATCCCGTAGTTATCTTTACGACGGCCTTTGTTTTCATCTGGCTGAGTCATAGATAACTCCTGGATTACATTTTTCCTCGTCAATACGCGCTATTTTTAATTTCCAGGATCAATGGAATTTATATTAAAAGACACATCCTTCAATTGTCTTTTGATAAGGAAAAAGCCAGCTTCACCCATGATCGACAAAAGTCAGGCCGATCAGGGAAAGAACGAATTCAGCCAGGGCCATTAGATCGTATGTAAGCGCGGTGCGGCAGGTCCCCACCGCCTCGATAGAAAGCAATCCTTCCTGCCAAGGAGGCTGTATGGGCGACGCTGAACGCAATCTGCACCTGCTGGGTTTGGGCGAGGGTGCACCAGACTACAACTGGGCCACTGCAACCGCGCAAGTCGGCATCGTGTTTTTCCAGGACTTCGCGAACGGTACGTCGGATAGCGTGCCGGATACGATCACCGGCGTGCTGCACGTGGTCAATGAGATGCCGCCGCTGGACGGCGTGGAGGGTCGTGTTTATCACGTGCGGTTGCTGCTCGCACCTCAAGCCGGTTCGCACCCGGCGGCCGTCACGCAGGATAGCCTGGAACAGCGCAAGACGCCGCCAGGTGTATCGCCGGACACGGGCACCAGCCCTGCATTTCTTCAGCCCTGGACGGCACGTTTCCAGCAGGATGACGGGACGGGTCAAATTCATCGGGAGTCCCAAGCTCCCGCACCGAGGGGCAACGAGAAGGTTATCGCTTCTGCAAAGTGGCTGGCGGCGAACTGTGATCGCCTGATCTCCGTAGCCGACGCAGCGCGGGCCGTGGCAATGAGCAAGCGCAACTTCCTGAGACGGTTCCGGGAGGAGATGGGCGTGACACCTTCAGAGTACCTGCTGTGCGCCAGATTGAACCGTACCTGCCAGTTGCTGAAGGAGAGCGATCTGCCCATCGACAAGATCGCGCGACGCAGCGGCATGGGCAGCGGTGCACGGCTAGCCAAGGTCTTTCGCAAGCGCCTCAACATGTCACCCACGGCATTCCGCGCCCGGGCACGCGTCGAGGCTGCCTGAGTGCGAACAGCAATCGACTGTTGTGCCGGATCGATAAATCCGGCGCAGGAGGGTCACGTCAGGAAGCGGCAAAGAGCAGCACCCGACGCGAAAGCAAAACCAGCGCACCAGGACTGCTGATTTCTGAATCCAGGTGAGCCTTGGTTACGCGGTCTTTGTGCCGCTCACCTGATCTACCACTCCCCATGCCGGATTCCTTCATGGCGGTCACGTTCGCGACGACCCGGGCATCGTGCGCACATCACCTTCGCTGAGGCTCAGCGGCGTTAGCGCGTCTTTATACAAGTCCGATACTTTCACACTCCGCTCACCCGCTTGTCCGGAATGATTCTTGCTCGTGGTCTGGTAACGCGAAGCAAGGCTAGCCCGGGGAAAGCGATGAGAAGGAAACCTCGCGCCCATTGCCCTCACCAACGAGCGCGCTGAGCCCCGCTTATGCGAGCGGTTGCCCACTGGCGCCGACCACCCGCGCTTTCGCAAAATTCGCGAGCACCGTGAGCCGCCGGGCCGGCCCCGTTTGTTGTATTCACTGCCACGGAGGTCATGTGGACGAGAAGGTTCGGCAATTGATGGCGCAGATAAACGGGCTGGAAGATGAGCTGAGGGCCGTTTTGCATCAAGCGGAAATACCCCTGTTTTATCGCGTGGAGGGCAAACGGATCAGATTCGACAAGTCGGTCAGGGAGGCACACCAGCGATCGAAGACCAGCCTGCTGAACTGGTTCGTCAAGAGCCGTCCGCCTACTGTCGTGGTCGCGCCTGTCATCTATGGGCTGATCGTGCCGTTGCTGTTCCTCGACCTCGGCTTGACTGTATATCAGGCCCTCTGCTTTCCCGTGTACAGGATCAACAAGGTCAGGCGCTCGGACTATATCGTGATGGATAGGTGGCACCTCAGCTACCTGAACTTCATTGAGAAGTTCAATTGCGCCTACTGTGCTTACGCGAATGGCCTGCTTGCCTACGGTACCGAAATTGCCGCGCGTACCGAGCAGTACTGGTGCCCCATCAAGCACGCTCGAAAGATGCTCGGTGCGCCGTCAAGGACTAGAGCGTTCCTGGCCTACGGCGATGATGAAAACTACCCGCAGCGGGTGTCCGCGTTCCGCGAAGCGCTGGCAAAGGACAGCCGTAAGCCGGATGATCCAAGCGACCCGCCGTCGTCGTGAAAAAACCGCCCGGCAAAACGGGCGGCCTGACTTTCCGATTCCGGAAGAGCGCGGGATGCGACGATAAGTGACGTCAGGCGATGTCAGGCGATCGTCTGCGTGGCGACTTCATCTACGGCTTCGCGCACAATGCCGACGATCTCGTCCACATCCGCCCGCGTGGTCACCAGCGGCGGCGCAAAGCCGAGAATATCGCCGTGCGGCATGGCCCTCGCGATCACTCCGCGCCGCAATGCGGCTGCCGATACCTTCGGCCCGACCTTCAGCGCTGCGTCGAAAGGCTGGCGGCCCTGCTTGTCCGCCATGAACTCCAGCGCGGCCAGCATGCCGGTCTGGCGCACTTCACCCACCAGCGGATGCTGGTCGAATGCGGCATGCAACTGCGCGCCGAGATAAGCGCCGACAGTGGCCGCGTTCTGCGTCAGGTTCTCGCGCTCGAGAATGTCCAGGTTGGCAATAGCGGCAGCCGCGCAAATGGGGTGACCCGAATAAGTCCAGCCGTGTCCCATGGCGCCATGTTCCTGCGAGCCCTTCTCGATCACGTCCCACACCCGCTCGCCCACGATCACGCCCGACAGCGGCGCATAAGCGCTCGTAAGACCCTTCGCGACGGTGATCAGGTCCGGCTGCATGCCGTAGTGCTGCGCGCCCATCTTCGACCCAAGCCGGCCGAAGCCGCACACCACTTCATCGGAGATCAGCAGGATGTCGTGCTTCTTCAGTACCTGCTGGATGGCGGCCCAATACCCCTCCGGGGGCGCGATGATACCGCCCGTCCCCATTACCGGTTCGCCTATGAACGCAGCGATCGTATCGGCGCCCTCGTGCGCGATCAGCTTCTCCAGTTCCTCCACGCAATACGCGACAAACTGCGTTTCGTTCATGCCCGCCGGCGCTTGCCGGTACCAGTGCGGGCAGACCGTATGCTTCACGCGATCGATAGGCAAATCGAAATGCTGATGGAAGCTCGGAAGACCGGTCAGGCTGCCCGTGACAATGCCCGAACCGTGATAACCACGCTGGCGTGAAATGATTTTCTTCTTGTTCGGGCGGCCCAGCACGTTGTTGTAGTACCAGACAATCTTGATCTGCGTTTCGTTGGCGTCCGAACCGGACATGCCGTAGTAAACCTTCTTCATCCCCGCCGGCGCCCAGTCGATAATCCGCGACGACAGCTCGATGATGGTGTCGGTGGAATGGCCCACGTACGTGTGGTAGTACGCCAGCTTTTTCGCTTGCTCGTAGATCGCATCTGCCACTTCGGTGCGGCCATAGCCAATGTTCACGCAGTAGAGACCCGCGAAGGCGTCTATGTAGCTCTTGCCCTCGTGATCTTCAATCCGGATACCCTTAGCTCCCCGAATGATCTTGCCGGGCAGCGCACCGCTCGCGTGATCATGCGCGTGGGTCGAAGGATGCATGAAGTGCGCGCGGTCTTCGTTGAACAGTTGGTCGAGTTGCTGTGCCATGAGTTACTCCCTGAATTTGGTCAATTTGGTTGGCTGTAACGCTCAGACGCTCAGCGGCAGGCCGAGGTTGCCGAGGCAAAAATATTTGGTTTCAACAAATGGCTCAAACCCCTCCGATCCTCCTTCACGACCGAGGCCCGACGCCTTCATGCCGCCGAAGGGGATAGGCGCACCGGTGAACTTGACGCCGTTGACCGAGATCATCGCGAAGTCGAGCCGGCGCACCAGTTGAAAGATCGTGTCCACGCGCGTGGCGCAGATGTAGGCAGCCAGACCGTGTTCGGTGTCATTCGCTTTCTCAACCACTTCATCGAGCGTGTCGAACGACGAAATGGCGGATGTCGGGGCGAAGTTCTCTTCATCGTAGATACGCATTCCAGGCGCGGCGTCAGCCACGACGGTGGGCTCGAAGAACCAGCCGCCGAGGGCATGCGCCTGTCCGCCGGTGGTGATGCGCGCGCCCTTCGCCCTGGCGTCGGCCACGCGCTCGGCGGTGGTGTCGAAGGCCGCCTGATGCATCAGCGGGCCAACCTCCACGCTCGCCTCGAAAGCCGGACCGACCTTCAATGCACGCACGGCTGCGGTGTATCGATCGACGAACTTTTCGTACAGTGGCGCGGCCACGAAGATGCGGTTCGCCGCGCAGCAGTCCTGTCCCGATGTCTGGAACTTCGCACCGACCGCCACTTTGACGGCCTGATCGAGATCAGCGTCTTCCGTCACGATGAAAGGCGCATTGCCGCCAAGTTCCAGCGCAAGCTTCTTGATGCCGGACTCGACCGCCGCCCGCGCCACGAGCCCGCCTACACGCG
>Ga0153929_1000536_pt1 | contig 14237 bp, 11 predicted proteins | sample TSNJ013MetaG_FD_104689 | JGI IMG/M metagenome (GOLD analysis project Ga0153929, IMG submission 104689) | Attine ant fungus gardens microbial communities from New Jersey, USA - TSNJ013 MetaG | ecosystem: Host-associated > Fungi > Mycelium > Unclassified | place: USA: New Jersey, Wharton State...
AAAACACAAAAAATCAATAAAGCTAATGCAATAATCACAAAATAGCCCTGCATATGAGACACCTCCTAAGAATAATCTACAGTTACATAACTGCTTAACATAATTCCAATTTTTAAATATAGTATAACATCTCAAAAGAGCATTGCCAATTATATATATCTTTCCGCAAAACTCCATACAATTTAGCAAAACTCATTTAAACTAAATGGCTTTACCCCCTCCCCCTTTGAGAAAACTAGCCTGTCATAATTCGTCGCCTTTTCTACGATTGCCTGACGCTGATACGCTTTTGTTCCACTGTGATATTCAAGCGAAGACAACGACCAGCCATTCTCAATAGTTTGCTTCGCATACCACTAGTATTCTTCAATCGTTTTCGCCTTAACTAACAGGTGCGTATTATTCGACCAACTCAATTCTGCAGACAGTGTCTACAGAATTTCCTCATCCGTAATAAACTCTAATCCCTCAAAATTTGTTGGAGCTGACCGAATGTCATAGTCTGGAAATACAGTGAGTCCTCCCCATAATTGGACGGAGCTTTGGCTAAAGAAATTGTATTTCCTGTATGAAATGATTTTCAAACACGCCCTAATTCAAGAAAGAAAAAGAAGGGTATATTAATTTATATTTCTTATATTTCTCTTGAAATATTTTTACATTTTCCGGATTGGGAATTATTATTTCTTTTTCCATATGCACCATATTAGCTGTTGCTTCATTCAAATCCTTATAAATCCCTGCTCCAATACCTGCTACGATCGCCCCGCCTAATGTTGCCTGTGAATCTCCACGATTAACAAGTATTGGCTTATTATAAATATCCGCCTGTAATTGCAGCCATAGTTTTGTCTTTGTAGCTCCACCGCTCGCAATAACTGCATCCACTTCCGGCTTTACAGAAAGAATATTATCCAGACATTCTTTCATAGAAAAAACAACACCTTCCATAATCGCTCTGGTCATATCTACCTTATCGTGCTTCAAAGTCAATCCCAAAAAACCCGCTTTTGCATTACTGTCATTATGTGGTGTCCGAACTCCTGTTAAATAAGGCAAAAAGAATAAATCTTCAGAACACACAGGAGCTTTATTTCTAAAAGAATCTAAGTTCAAGTATTTATCACATTCCCTGATATTATTCATAAACCAGGATAAAGACAGTCCTGCGCTAAGTGTCGCTCCCAGCAAGTACCAATTGTCAGGCTGGGTACTATTAAATAAATTGACTGACCTGCTGCACAGCGGAATCGGCTTATTCGTTGTACATAGAACCTGCCCCCCCGTTCCAATGGTAGATGTCACCATATTAGGCTTAATAATACCGTTTCCAAGACATTGCATAGCCTGGTCTGCTCCGCCATAGCTTACTACCGTACCTTTCATCAGTCCGCATTCCATCGAAGCTTTACTTGTTACAATTCCAGCTGCTTCATAAGGTCTTTTGCACTCCGGGAAAATATTGCTATCTATATTGCATTTCTCAATCAACTCGGTTGCCCATCTTTGGTTTTTTACATCGAATGCATATGTACCGGCAGCGTCCGTCATCTCCGTGCCTATCTCGCCGGTTAGTTTATACCGGATATAATCTTTCGGCGAAAGTACATGTGAAATATTACTATAATTCATTTGCTCATTTTTTTTCATCCACAAAAGTGATAATAACATAAACCCAGTAGAAGGACAATTTGATGTATATTTCTCTAAGTTGTTTAATCCAAAACGTCTGATTAATTCTTCTACTTCTTTGTTACTTCTTTGATCTATATGTATGATTGCATTTCGAACACAATTTCCATTATGATCGATTGGCACTACTCCATGCATTTGCCCCGATAAGCCAACACCTATAATCTCCCGGCGATTTATAAAACATTCTTTTAACAGCATATTGGTCGTATTACAAACACAACTCCACCACTCTTCTGGACTTTGCTCAGCAAATCCCAACTGTGGAACAATTACTTTATAATTCTCTGAAATAGATCCTATTAATTTACCACATTCGTCAAATATTGCTGTTTTAACGCTGGAAGTTCCCAAATCAATTGAACACAAATATGCCATTATTCTACCTTCTTACATTTTTATTTTTCAATATGAAGCAATGAAAAATACTGTGCCAGGTTTCCACCTAATACTAACTCTTGCTCGTACTTGTCTTTTACCACTTCATCAAACATATTTTAGAAATGTGTTTTGCAATCATTATTCATTTGTGCAAACCTCATATTTAACCATTGTTATATTGGGATACCATTTTTATGACACAGATACTTATGCTCGAAATTTGCTATAAATGTTTAGAGCAATTATAGCATAAAATGGTAAAAAAATGAATGAATTTTCAAGACCCATTCATTTTTCTATACAGATTGCTTTACTCTTAAGTTTATGATGTTAACTTAAAGCGGTGAGCTTGTAAAGAATAATGGCTGGTATGCAAAATATAAGTATGATTACACGATACCTCATACTATTACACGTTTTATAAAGGAAATGCGGTTCCTTTTTTATACTGATCGACCGGAAAGATCAAAAACTGTGCGTGCAAATGCATGAGCACCAATCTCGGAAAGCGCTTGGATTCCTGCTCTCAAAATTACCCATTTGCCTACCCTGATTTGTGGTACGGTATATCGCTTCGATAACTCGCTCGCCGACATATCCTCTAAAAAATGAAAGAATTCATGCGAAAGAATTACTTCAACAGCAGTCTCTATTTCCAATTCATTCTGCTGTGCCCATTTACGAATGGAGCAAATATATAAAACGATTTTCCGTTCCTGCGAATAGTATTCACCGAAAAAGCGAGTCTTTCCCGATACTTTGTCAAGTTCCCTTCGCTCTATTGTCAGATTGTTTTGAGCTGCAATTTCTGGCATTGGCAACCAGCCATATCGTTCAATCGTTTCGCATGCTGTGCGATATCCCAATTCCCAAGCCTCTTCACATATAGGCTGCCGGTCGCACTCTGGAATTCTATCAAACATGATATCCCTTCTTAATTCTTCTATCGATAGGGAACGATCAGGAAAAGGAAAAATGTTCATGTCATCACTTCCTTTGTTGTGGATGGAGGATTTTTATATATTTTTATATATCAGAGGCCGTCCATCAGGCAAGTTTTATAGCAATGGGAGGTCTGTGGGACAAGCAAGTCCCACCCACCGCTTTCACTCCGCTAAGAAGCGGGGGACTTGCTTAGGAGGTTTAAATGCCTTGAGAATATAGCCGCCGTCTTTTCCCAGGATTCACATAGTTTCCCTGACGGTTTCCGCAACTTCCTGCGCTGTTCCTGACGGCAACAGCCACTGGGTATCGATTGCACCATGGAGAGGAATATTGCTGAAAAAAAGCATACTCCTTAGCTGTGATAGATTCTTACTTTACAGATTGGAACTCAAAACTTGATCACGGTCTTAACGGTTTCGGATTTATGTAAAATACTGCGTTTCAGAGCTGCTTGAATATCATCAAACTCGAAAACATCGCTGACAATTGATTTAATGTCCAATCCTTGTTTCACTGCTTTAATTGCTAACGGATAATGATTGCAGTACCGGAAAATTGTCTTGATGTTCAGCTGTTTATCAAGTGCACGACTGATATCCAATGTCATTTTTCCACTACTGCTGTATCCAACCAGAACAAGTGTTCCGCCGCGTTTCAGTGAGGCAATCGCCTGGTTTGCGGCGGACTCATTTCCGGATGTTTCAATCGCAAAATCAACTCCATGTCTATCTGTAAATGCACAAACGGCTTCGGAAAGGTCGGAACAAGCAGAGTTGATCGTGATATCTGAACCAAGCTTTTCTGCCATTTGTAGTCTCTTCTCTATTATATCGCTCACCAGTATCTGGCTTGTTCCCAGCGCCTTTGCCGCTAAAAGGGACACCAGGCCGATGCAACCAGCGCCCGTAATGATCGCCGTTTTCCCAAGAGCAGCTCCTCCTGTTTGTGCCGCATTGAAACCAACTGCGAGTGGTTCGATCAGTGCTGCCTGCATCGTATCCATAGTGGGCGGAATTTTAAAACAAAGTTTTGCCGGATGTACGGCATATTCCTGGAATATACCGTCAACTGGCGGCGTAGCAAAGAACGCAACATCAGGGCACAGATTATATCTGCCTGTTAGGCAGAACTCACATTCTCCACACGTTTTTCCCGGTTCCAAGGCAACCTTATCACCCGGTTTGAGCTGCTTCACATTGCGTCCGACACTGACCACTGTGCCGCCTGCTTCATGACCCAAAACAAATGGCGGAGTCACCACGCAGTCCCCAATTCTGCAGTGCTCAAAAAAGTGTAAATCCGATCCGCATACACCGACATATTCCATCTTTACCAGAACATCATCACCGCTTGGATATGGTATTTCACGCTCGACGAATTGTAGTTTCATAACACCGGTCATTACCGCAACCTTCATCTTTTCCATCACTACTTCTCCTTCTCAATCACAATACAGTGTCTCTATCAGCCCCTGGCATTTTCAACCGTTTTGGTTGCAATCAACACCAATTTTTCATCTGGTGCAACGCCCGCCAGCTCTACTTCACATAAAGAGGTAATCTGTGAACTCTGCTGCATACTTGAAAGATCGACAATTCTTTGCCCTACTGCAATATAAATATTGGGCATTTCATGGCCGGCATCACCGAATACAGACATCTCGTCAATGATTCTGTTTACTGCTGCCATCCACTTGCCAGCACTGCAAAAATAGATTTCTGCATTCTTACGCTGAAGCCGAATCACTCCGTCCGCATCGATTAATCGAATGGAGTTCATTCGCTTTTTAAAAACTCCAAATCGCTTTTCAATGACCTCACAGGAAAAAGCAAAAATATCGCCATTATCAACAACGTAGTTGACTTTTTCTGTATCCGTATGCAAATTCTCTGCCACAATCTGCTTCAAGTCATCGGTGCTTTTTTTCATAGCACCAATATGCTTTGTCCGAAGTTCAGTTGTGCCAGTCACAATTGCCCGTATCTTATTCAACCTGGAATCAATTTCAATCTTCACCTCAGTCGTTTCAGGCATCGCTCCGGACTTCGTTGCCATTTTAATCGCTTCATGGCGCAAACTAAGCAGATCTTGTTCCGTAGGTTTCGAAACAGTACGCTCAATTACCTCCCGTACCATGGCCAACGCAACGCCAATGGGCGAGATAACTTCCGCATTCTTTGCAATCCTATGCTTACAGCCAAATGTCTCCGCTAAAAAGGGAACCACCGTCGAAGCGCCGCCTCCGCCGCCAACGAATATCACCGATGACAGATCCAGCCCTAATTCATTCATAATACCTTTTATCACGGCGCCGTTCTTCTCTGCTGATAATGCAAGTACCTTTTTTGCCGCTTCCTCTACACTGACCCCCATGCTTTCTGCCAGCGGAGCCCATGCTTTGACCGCTGCATCTCTGTTACCATACGCGTAGTCTTCCGGTTTGACGTATCCGCATATGTTGGCCGCACCTGATAGTGTCAGCGCAAACTGCTTCCCATTGGAACACTCAACATATGCATAATCCGGATCCTGTTCTATCGGAATAATCATACGCACAACAGGGTCTACGATTTCATTTGGGTCCGCATAGACCTCATATCCCAAGCCTGCAATATGGGCACTTCTTGGGCCGACGCTGTAAATCGTGCCACCCTTAATCTCTATCATACTTCCGCCGCCGATGCCAACGGTTCGCACATCAAGCGAATTCAGATAGGTCTTGTGCCCCCCTACCTCGGCATATTTCATTACAACTCTGCCATCTTTGACGCAAGAGATATCTGTGCTGGTTCCGCCCACCTCAAAGAACATGCCATCGGTCAGCTTTTCATACATCAGCGCGCCAGCTACACCCGCAGCAGGTCCTGACAGAATCGTCATGATCGGGCGGTTCCGAACCTCGGCGACGGTCATAACGCCGCCATCACACCGCATGACCATCAGCGGCGCTGTAATGGCCGCTTCCTTGATACTGCTTTCTGTCATATTAACCGAATCCAGCATTTTCGGCAGAATACTTGCATTTATAACGGCTGTACGCGTTCTTACCTTAAGCCCATACAGCTTGGAAACATCGTTTCCCGCAGTCGCCGGAATTCCAGCTTCGCTGCAGCGACTCACAATCCGATTCTCATTCTCAGGGTTATCAACGCTGAACGCCTCGGTAGCAACAATGGCTCCTACACCCTGTTTTTTAAGAGCTTCAATGGCTTCGTCCAAATGTCTGTCGATCTGCTGACTCTGCGTTGAATTAATATATTCATTGCAAGTTACCAAGTTTTTTTTCGATGTAAGAGGAATGCTCCCAATCGTTGTATCCGTTTTCGATTTTGCACCCTGGATACCACTTCCGGTTGTAATAATACCAACTTTAACAACATCGCCCTCTAGCAATGCATTCGTGGCCTGTGTCGTGCCATGAGCAATAAAAACGACATCCTCTGTTCGAATGCTATATTTTTGCATCAAATCCTTAAGAACTTGGATGATTCCGGCTGCAACTCCTTCCGGTGCATAGTGCGTTGTTGGAATCTTTACCGCTCCGACTAATTCATACGTTTCATTATCGATGGCAACAGCATCTGTAAATGTCCCTCCAACATCAATTCCAATTCTGACAAACATTGTAATTCCTCCACAATAAGATAGATTCGTCACGAGAGTGGCATAGGAAACAGAAAAGCAGTTTATGGCTCTTTCCTCTTCCTATGTCTCCATGAAGCTCTCTCAAATTATTAAAAGTACAAAATTGTTAGCACAACAATTGTGATTGCGGTAAAGATCCAGTTTACAATCTGAACCTGATTAGTGGACGATACCGGATCCAAACCGACAAAGTTTGCAGACCATACCACCTGCGTAGCGGTCGGGCAAGCCTGGGAAGGCCATCTGGAAGCCGCATAGAACACTGCCGCCAACACTGCCGTCGGAATACTTCCAACCGCCATCATGCTGACCATCAGACCAGCGCCCAGGCCCATGAAGTTGAACGGTCCGCGATATAGCGAAAGAGGGCAGAGCAGGCTTGCAAAGATAATAAGGCCGATTGCGGTTGTCGGGGTGATTGCAGTCATGAACGGAGCAATCACGGTCTGCATGGTCGGTGCTGCTACGGCATTCAGCAGCATGCCGATTCCCATCATCAGACCAGCTGCCGGAGCACCTTCTTTGAATCCTTCATAGAAGCTCTGTACAATCATGCTCACGTAGGACGACCACTTACCATTGAAGGTCATGATCATAATCCAAAGCACACCAATGAAGAATACTGCAAGTGCATTTATCTTGAATATCAGCGTGATTGCGACGACAATAAATGGAGTCATGCAGGCCAGGAAGCCGCGAACGCCCTTGACCATGGTCGGTCTTTGTTCTTCATTCTCATCCGTATTTGCCGATGCCGAGAATGCTGCCTTTTTGCCATAGCGCTTGAATACCCAGATGCAGTACAGCAAAGTGAAAATACAGCCGCCAACCGTAAGTACGATTGCGCAAAGGTTCAGTTCGGCTGCCGAGCAGCCCGAGACGTTCAGCAATGCTGAAATATTAGCAGGGTTGAGCGTATAGCCCGCTGAAACCGCAGCAAGATACAGGTTGCTGGATTCTCTGGCAGGAATTCCGATTGTTAGGAAAATCGGCAGAACGATCGTTCCAACCATGGCAACCGCGCCAGTACCGTGCAGCGTCGTGAACAGGAAGATTGTGACCGCGCTCAGTGCCAATGCCACGATTAAGGGCTTATCTCCACCCAGTTCTGCGGCCTTTTTAATGATCGTATCCGTTACACCGGTACGATACATAATCTGTGCCAGCCAACAGCTAAATAAGATGGCAACATAAGTTGATGCCAACCTCAACGCACCATTGACAACAACAAAGTCAATGATACCTTCATCACCCGTCAGTGAAAGACCCGCAATTATGCCGAAAATTATAGCCATAAATGGCAGGGCAAGCAGCGCCGGGATCTTCCTGGTCATCATTAGAACAGCAAATACGAAAAACACAACAATAATTGTTATACCTGTAATCATTACTTTTCCTCCAAACATTTTTTAATTTTTTTCGATTACTCCCTTATATACTGTTCTGTTCTATTTCAGTATCCCTCCTCTCTCGATCAGGATTCTTGCTGTTTCCTTTGGATCAACTTCAGCCGGCAGAAGTTGGGCCCTGATCGCTAGCGCTGCGCCCGTTCCAGCAGCCTCACCAACAGCCATACAGGTAGGCATTACCCTGGTGGCGCCTAATACTTGTGCCTCCACCGAGATCAGTCTCCCGGAAAACATCAGGTTGTTCAAATCTTTGCTGACCAGGCAGCCATACGGAATTCCAAACGGCTTCTCAATATCAGCAAAAATGGTAGAGGTGTCATCTTCTGCAGGAATATCAATCTTATAAGAACCAAGGGCAATGGAATCCTCCGGCACCTCACCAGCAATAATGCTGCTCGTCGTAAGATACTTCTGACCCAAAAACCTGCGCGTCTCCCTGACGCCGATTTGTGGTGCGATACTTGATAAAAACGAATTTTCAAACCCTGGAACATATTTTTTGAGAACTTCCATGATTTGAGGGATCTGCATGTATCCTTTGATTTCAGCTTTCGTCAACTCCAGAATATCCGTTGCATCAACGCCGAGCAATCGAATGCTGTTCACGTTGATTTCCCCTGGTTTGATACTATTTATGTAGATAAAAGTTTCTCGATCAATGGGACACTTCCCTCGCTTCCGTAATTCAGAAAAAAGCTTATGGAATCCACCAAATACGTAATTTCGATTTTCTCTAAAATATGGAACACCGTAGCCTTCTCCCTCCTTACGGTCTCCGTAACTCATCTGTTCCGGATGGTCCTCAAGATAATCCAAAAACCGTTTTTCATCGAATCCACCGATGGTAAACATAACGGTGGGCGGCATGAGAGCGCCGGTATCCTTCTGCCCCATTTCATAGGAACAGCCCGCTAGGTAGGCGAGATCTCCGTCTCCAGTCGCATCAATAAAGATCTTGGCCTCGGCCGTGATAAGATTCCCCTTTCCATACAGCGTGATCTCCTGGATGCTTTGGTTGGTCACATCTGCGTGCACAACTTCACAGTTCATCAAAAGGTCCACACCCGCCCACTGAAGAAATTCGAGTGCGACCAGTTTGAATATGTCCGGATTGAATATGGTTACAGAATTATTGATCGGGCATCTGCGGTGTTGATAGCAGGCATCGTATTTTTGCATTTCATCAACCAAGCGCTGGGCGATACCACCCGTTACCTGTCTTCCACTTTTGTCCAAAAAGGCAAGCATTGGTATACCTATGGTTGCGCAGCCGCCAACATAGCCATTCTTTTCGACAAGGAGAACTTTTGTCCCCTGTTCCGCCAACGCAATGGCCGCCGTTAGCCCCCCCGGGCCGGCGCCAACAACAATTACGTCATAACTGTAATGGAATTTTTTCACGACTAACCTCCACTATATCCGCACTTAGTTTTGAAATAGTTTTTTCAATTACGGTTACACACATTCCCAAAGAAACAGGGTCTGTACTTAATTCCGATAATTTTATCTGCATATCTTCAAAATTTGTTTCAAAACAATGTTCTTTCACACTAGCTATCACTTGTTCCAAGAAGTTTTTCCCGAGTTTTGACAAATCATCTGCAATAATAACAACATCAAAATTAAAGATGTTAATCAGATTTCCAATTCCGATTCCCAAATAATATGAAACATCATTTACCAGAAATACTGCTAATTTATCTCCTTGTTTATATGCCTCTACTACATCTTCAAATTGACTTTCAGCATTCAAACTGCTGCCAGGATATTTCTCCAAATTCTCCTTCAACTTATTTAGCAACGCTATGGATGAACAATACTTTTCCAAACATCCCCGATTACCGCAGACGCATTTTTCGCCACTATAGTCAATGGACATATGGCCTATTTCACCTGCTGTTCCATTTTTTCCTCTTAACAGCTTGCCTCTAATGATGATTCCTGATCCAACACCCTGCCCCGCTGCTACATACATAATAGAATCTCTCTCATCTATCGTGTCATCGTACCACCACTGTGCTAATGCACCGGCTTTGGCATCATGTTCCAAATAAATTGACCATTCAAATTCTTTACTCAATATATCTTTAACAGAAATATCTTCCCATCCTGGGAACTCCGTAACAAGTCCAATATCATCCAGACTTTTCATTGGACCAGGTACTGTAACCCCTATACCAAGCACTTTTTTATCTTCCAAATATTGCATCATACAATTAATGGTGCTTACAATTCTTAGCATTACATCGTTGGCTTCTTGATTTTTTTCAATTTTCTCGTTTTCTTCTGCAATCACTTCTCCCAGCAGATTGAAAACGATCACCGTAAAGTATTTTCTTGCAAGTCTTACAGAGACAAGTCTATAGTCTACCGTATTAACTGTAAGTCCAATAATCCTCCTTCCCTTTTTTCCACTTGCCAAACCAGTCTCTACAACCAATCCCACTTCCATTAACTCATTAATAATATTTGTCATAGTAGATCTTTGCAGTCCTAAAATTTTAGAAAGTTCCGCACGTGATAATGATTTATTCTTAATTAATGTTTGCAACACCTGGTATCTGTTATTTTCTTTTATGTCTAAAGAGTTTTTTCCTGCCTTTTTCATACTTGCCTCCTCCGATTTGTGTTCATCGATTAAATATATTCATCATATGTATTTGTTCATTTGATAAACACATTATATCTTATATTTTTTTATTTGTCAATTTGTTTTCATTTGTTTTTTTCTTCCTGTGGCTGACAAATGAAAATGTCCCACTTAACCATAAATGAGAACCTGGTATAGCTGCTCCTTACCATAGATAAACATCAGAAATCCATGGAGAAGGCCACGGAGACTTTGCAGGATAAAATTCAGCTGATGCAGGATAAGGTAGCGGAACTGGAATTCATAAATGCTATGCTCAGTGATAAATTTACACTGGCACAGAAGAAAAGAATTGACATGATTTTTTGGGTTTTGATTAAGATTGTATAGAAAAAATCCCCATCCCCCTGTTTGCGCAAGTGGTGGCGATAGGAATTTTCTTTATATATTTTTAGAATTGTTGCTGACTGCATTCAGGAAAGTATGCCATTTTTTAAGGCATACTGGTGCATCTGTTCCTCTTCCAGGCAAACTTCATCATACTTGCTTTTTATCTTACCGATTTTGATGTCTTCCATTAAGTCATCAAGGAACTTCTTAAAATCTGGATTGCCGTCTACTAAACGGTTAATCGTATCCCAGTCAAGAGATTCTTTTTCCTTTGCAGAAAATAGAATCTCGCTTTGCATGAAATGTTCTGCATCCAAGCGAATAACACCAATCCCAAATGCATTGTTTAGGCGGCGCATTTCATCAATCAATTCCGGATCTTCCACAATATGTAATGCTACCAAGTATCCCTCATGTGCCCAGCTAGAATTAGATACCGCTTGGAAGTAATACTCCCGTAGATTTGAAAGATTGATATCAATCTTCATTTCAAAAGAATATAGCTTGTACGGATTCACTTTCAAGATGTCAAACAATTTGAGCGTATTCTCGGCATAGGATTCAAATGGGAAGTGTACTCCGACAATATCCGGGTGCAACCATTTATTCTTACCGCTCTTTTCACGCCTGGAAACTTCATGATATATCGTTTTGGTGGAGCATTTGAAATGCTCATCGGAGTTAACAAAACTGGATAGCAGGATATGTAAATCTCTTTCTCCGAATTTATGTTTCTGCGGTACTTTTTCCTGTTTCTGTTTTTCCTCATATTCTTCAAGCCCTGCGGTTTTTCCTTTTAGAAAGAATTTTGCCGGACGTTTGCTTACCTGTTCAAATATAGTATCTGTATTATTTTTTATATCAACATAGATTCTGGCTGAAAGGGTACGGATTGGTGTCTTGCCTGAAGAAGATAACTTTTCCAGAAGTCCAAGTTTCTTTGCAGTTTCCCACATTTCATCTACAGATAGTGGGATATTTTCTATTTCCAGTACATCTTTTGCCAGAGATAAAAAACTATATGCCATATATAAATTGCTCCTTTCGTATCAGATATTTTTTATTGTAACACGTTTTGGGAGATATTGGGAGATTACTTAATGAAGATATGAATCAATTAGAGTTCACATATTTTTAGTAAACTGCTTCTGTATTCAATTACTAATTTGAAAATAGGATTTCACTAATGCTAGTATACATTTTAGCGAAACCCTATACTTTTTGCCAAAACTTGACAATAAACGTTTTACAACTGAAGCTTTTTCAAGTTCTCCGTCTTTAAAAATGATATTTATATGTAAACTAATGTTTTATTTCTCCGTGATTATCCACTGTATTGTTCTCCTCGCGGTTTTACTGTTTAAGATTTTCCATATCTATCAAGCACAATCTCTTTGAATTTCTCTCCGGCATAGACATAATCTGTTTTGCCATTTATTTTCATAGTAAATAGCCACTTGAAGTTCACAGCATAATTGATGTCCATAGTATGCAGAATACCCTCTTGAATAAATTCATAAAAGCGGTATCCATCATCAGCAAATCTGCTTTGAGTTGTATTGAGCGTAGCAATCGCACTTTTATCTGTAAGTTTTGCAAAGCAAGTAGTAGGATTTCCTTCAAACATTTTTTTCAGTGCTTTTGTCATTTCCCTATCATTTTTATATAGCTCGAGCAAATAATGAGCCATCAAGTCAATCTTCCTGTTCTTACTGATAATCAAACAAACTAAACTGTTCTTTCTTCATTGATTTCACTTTTCTTTCTGTAATCTTATCCTCTATTCCAATATTGCCACATAATAATGGTGAATTTACGTCATATAATTTAACGCTTGCTTTAACTTGTTGTTCATTAAAATTAGCATAACAATATTTACATCCATTTTTGCAGGTATTGTATGTGCCAACTTCAACACTCTCAAAACATCCGCATTCTTCACGCTGGTTTCTATCTTTATTTACTTTCAATTTACAACCAACAAGTTGTTCTATCAAGTCTTTATCAATACAACTTCCATGGGTTATGCCAGTCTCCCCCAAATCAACCTGCTCTGCACATGTTTCTATGTTTAAATGATTTTCCTTCGCAATTTCAGCCATTTTTCTTGTCAATTCCATTATTTCATTATTATTGATTTCTTTTATATTCAATCCCTCTGTATTCCGCTTAGTTTTTGCATATAAATCCACAAAACTTATAACCACTTTATGGGTATACCCATTTAATTGACTCGCAATTTCTTTGAACGCTTTTATATGATATTCTGGAATGTATTTTTCATTTAAGAGAATGGGGTCGTATCTCCATATTACCTTTTCACTTCCTATCCTTTCAGATAAGTTCTGGAATGTTTTAATTAAATCTTTTCTTTTATTAGGTATATTTGGCTCAATATCTTTTCCATAACCAGTAAGTGTAAATTGAAAATAATATTTATAATTCTGAAGCTCATCAAGCCTAGGCATCATATTTGCAGGATTTTTCGTCCAAAAGACTATACAATCTACTATATCTGATGAAAGACTAATCTTACTAATCTGATGCGGATTCATTGGATTTCTAACATATAAAAAACCTTCTCTTATTCTATTATAAAACCATTCCGAATAATAATTGGGTATATCTGTTCTTCTACTAACACTTAATATCATACTATCGCTTCTCTATGAAAAGCCAATACTTGAAATCGAATATTTCTTGCTTTCAAAGCTGGCCAACGATTTAAATACTTCGAACAATACTATGTCCCAAGTCAATCATATCAAAGATTTGAGTAATTGTGGATACCGAATTAGTGAAATTGTAAAAGAAACACTATGAGGGTATCACGGTCAGACACACTTGAATATTATAACTATGATAGATCCTTTTAAAATTCATTGGAGGAATTACTATGGTATTTTCCATGACAAATGCAATAAACAACAGTATTGTCGTTATGAGGCAAGATATGGCAGGAATGTTATCCAATACAGAAGTCTATATGACACATGGTAGTGGCACAGGCACACAAACTGTGGACCCTCTGGGATCTCAAGGATCGCTTATAACGTCGCGCGACGGCCGTTTTCTCTTTGCAGTGAATGCAGGCAGTAATAATATCAGCAGTTTTTTGGTGAACCAAGACAATCTTATACTCGTTGATGTAGTTTCTTCCGGTGGATTTCATCCAAACAGTATTG
>Ga0153929_1000547_pt1 | contig 14087 bp, 14 predicted proteins | sample TSNJ013MetaG_FD_104689 | JGI IMG/M metagenome (GOLD analysis project Ga0153929, IMG submission 104689) | Attine ant fungus gardens microbial communities from New Jersey, USA - TSNJ013 MetaG | ecosystem: Host-associated > Fungi > Mycelium > Unclassified | place: USA: New Jersey, Wharton State...
AACTCGTATGCCATGCGAGCGTCCAAGCATGCTCATCAGGGCTTCGCGGGATGCTGGCCCGATCCATAGACCAGATGGCTAACGCTGCTTCCATGTGCTGGCGTGCACCGTGGATCGTTGCTAGAGTGCACGCAAGGTCCGGGGAGAAGTTCAGGTTTTTCATGCGCGGCGAAACGCCGCGTCACGGTGCGATCCAAGCGTTTCGGCTATCAGCCAGCGAAGCGAAACGCACCAATTTGGATCATCGCGAATGCCGGGGCACTGAGCTAACAATGAATGCACTCTTATGGTGCGCAAGAGGAAAACATATGAAACAACCGAACGACGTATTCAATGACTTCCAGGCCAAGATGAGCGAGCTGCTCAAGAATTCGCCGGCAAAGGACATTGAACGGAATATGAAAGCCATGCTGTCCCAGGGTTTTTCGAAGCTGGACCTGGTGACGCGCGAAGAATTCGATACCCAGACGCAAGTGCTCGTGCGTACGCGCGCCCGGCTTGAGGAACTGGAGCAACGTGTCGCGCAACTGGAAGCGAAGCTGGGCGGCGGACCGTCGGCTAGCAACCAGGACTGAAGTCCGGATGTTCTAAAGCGTGTCACCGGCTAAGCGAGCCGTGATGTTGGATCTGATGTTGGATCATTAAGCCGATGCCTCGAATCAGCGAGGCAACGGCAGCGGGGAAAAAATCATGTCGCTTGCCGTGGTGCGCAGCCGCGCGCCCGCCCCTGGGCGCGCGCCCGAGGTGACCGTCGAGGTTCATCTCGCCAATGGATTACCTTCGTTTTCAATCGTCGGCCTGCCCGATCTCGAAGTTCGTGAAAGCCGCGAGCGGGTGCGCGCCGCACTCCAGAATTGCGGTCTCGATTTCCCCGTTCGCCGCATTATTGACCTCGCTCCCGCCGACGTGCCGAAGGAATCCGGCCGCTTCGACCTGCCGATCGCATTGGGCATTCTTGCCGCGAGCGGCCAGATTCCCGCTGAGGCACTGCTGCATCGCGAGTTCGCCGGGGAATTGTCGTTGACCGGTGCGCGGCGCATTCGCCATGGCCTGCGGCGCGGCAGTACGCGCGGGCTGGGTCATCGCTGGATGGCGCAGCCATGTGCGACTCCGATCCTCGCATGCCCGAAATCTACCTGCCCTTGCGTAGCGCGGCGGAAGCGGCGCTGGTGCCGGGTATCGATGTATTCGGGGCCGCCGATCTGCCCGCTTTGTGTGCACACCTGAGCGGCTCGGTCGACGGCCGCCTGACGCCCATTCGCGGTGCGGCGCCCGACTCCCTGCTGCGCAAGCGCGCACCGTTGCCCGATCTGGTCGATGTAATCGGCCATCCCGGCGCGCGCCGGGCGCTTGAAGTCGCGGCGGCGGGCGGTCATCACCTGCTGATGGTCGGGCCGCCGGGCGCGGGCAAGTCCATGCTCGCTGCCCGGCTGCCAAGTCTTCTTCCGCCCATGACCGATGACGAAGCGTTGTCGTCAGCCGCCATTCTTTCCGCCAGCATGCTGGGATTCTCTCCCGCGCAGTGGCGCCAGCGACCGTTTCGCGCGCCGCATCATTCGTCGAGCTCTGTAGCGCTGGTAGGCGGGCGCAATCCGCCGCAGCCCGGCGAGATTACGCTGGCCCATCTCGGCGTCCTCTTCCTCGACGAACTCTTGACTTCGACCGGAAAGTGCTGGAAACGCTACGCGAACCGCTTGAGGCGGGCCGCATCACCATTTCGCGCGCGGCGCATCAGGCGGACTTTCCGGCAGCGTGTCAATTGGTCGCAGCAATGAATCCGTGTCCGTGCGGCTGGCGCGGCGATCCGAACGGCCGCTGCCGATGCACACCAGACGTCGCCACCCGATATCTGCGCAAGTTGTCGGGGCCGCTGCTCGATCGCATCGACATCCAGATCGAATTGCCCGCGTTGTCGCCGGCGGAGTTGTCGGGGAGAAGTGCGTCGATTGGCGAAACGAGCGCAACCGTTGCGCGGCGCGTCGCAGACGCGCGCGACCGGCAACTTGAACGGCAAGGCAAGACGAATCGCGAGCTGGACGGACGCGAAGTGGACGCCGTCTGCCGGCTCGACGCCACCGGGGAAGCGCTGCTTCGGGAAGCAGGAGAACGTTTCGGCTGGTCGGCACGAGCGTATTACCGCGTGCTGAAAGTGGCGCGCACGATCGCCGATCTCGCTGCAGCCGATTCGCCGACGGCGACCCACCTCGCCGAAGCAATTCAATATCGGCGGGCATTTTCGACCGCATAAACCACCACTGAAACCCCAGCGCCCGCAAAAAGAAAAATCGCCTGTCAAGACTTGACTTATGCACATTGCGTCGTTCTTGGTTTCTCTAACATCTGATCAAACACTTATTTTGGCAATGATCAGCAGCCCATTGATTTGATTGACTATTTTTGACTGCACTGAATCAAGGCAAAGTAAGGAAAGCCGCGTCGGGCGGGCACTTGGCGAGGGTGCGGCGATGTTTTCCACAAAGTTATCCACAGCCTCTGTGGATAGTTTAAAAAACTGAGATAAATCCTAGTTTTAGCGGTAAATGCTTGTGCGATTTCTCAGACCCGAAACGTTTGCGAGGTGTCGCTCAATTTGAGAAATATCCGCGAACGAATGGACTCACTTCAGGGCAAATGCTTAAAAAAGTTTGAACGAGGAAAAAAACTGGTCGACTTGATCGGGCGGCGGCGTCTTTGTCGAGACTATTGCAACTTGGTAAGCGTGGGTCCCTTTGGCGATAAAACGTGCCCGGATCTGACGGGTTTCGCTTTTCTGGCCACTGGCGCTTGTGCCGCTGACGGCAATTTCCGAGCCGGACAAGCGGCCGCCTGCCGCCACTTCAATGTCAACCGGATGTGCGGCGGGTGCGGCGTTGAGATTGCGCGCGAGCCCCCGCTGGAGAAAATCGAGTGCCGCGCGCTGAGTCGCGGGGTCGGCATCCGGCAGGTCGACCGTACCCACGGCGAACACCGCGTCACCCGCCTCGGCCATCTGCATCCTCATATGCATCGGCTTCCCGGCGACGTCGATATCGCGGGCGTCGGAACGCGGCTTGGCCGGGAAGGTGACTTCGTAGGCGTCGTCGTTGTTCTGGATCGTGCGCCAGTCGTAGGCCGGCGTGCAGGCAAGCAGCGCCACGGTGATGAACCACAGCGTGGTGGTTGATGCGGCCGATTTGAACAGTGTGCGCGGGGACGGCACGGCGGTATGAGGAAAAGCACGTTTCAAAGCGCGTGGAAAAGATCGGATCATGGGAAAGCAGCGGGGAAAAACGTGATTATCCGCTGCCGGTGCTGAATACGTTGAGAGCGCACGTCGACAGCGGGTTTCACACGGGACAGCGCCCTGCCTTGCAAACGGCTCACAGCAAGCCGCACGCAGAACGCTTTTTCAAGATTGGGGCTAAAATGCGGTCCAAGCTGGCGCTGTTGCGCGTTGTCGCAAATTGGCCAAGTACGAACCGGGCACGCTCGAGGTTTCCATGTCAGAAAATTCACAGGTTTCACCGGGGCGCGGCAAGAGCCCGCTGCGCTATATCTTGATGGCGGTCGTCGCCGGCGTGATCGCGTGCTCCGGCTATTTCGCGTTCGGTGGCCAGCAACGTGTTCCGGATGCGACGTTCACGCTGCTGTCGGGGCAGAAAATCTCGACATCGACGGATCTCAAGGGCAAGGTCTACCTGATCAACTTCTGGGCGACCGACTGCGAAACCTGCATGAAAGAGATGCCGGCAATGGTCGACACGTACAATCGCTTCAAAGGCCGCGGCCTGGAATTCGTCGCCGTGGCGATGAAATACGACGCGCCCATGTACGTGACCAACTACGCGCAGACGCGCAACCTGCCGTTTAAGGTTGCGATGGATGACGGCAGCGCCGCGAAGCAGTTCGGCAATGTGCAACTGACGCCGACTACGTTTGTCGTGGACAAGGATGGCAAGATCTTGAAGCGTTACGTGGGCGAGCCGACGTTCTCGGAGCTCGACGCACTTCTCGACAAAGCGCTGAACGCAGCCTGAGGCAGGTTCGGCCTTACGCGTGACAGGGTTAAAAGCAAAATGCCCGCCGATGAATCGGCGGGCATTTTGCTTTTGGGACGGAAAAAATACGCAGGACACCAGACCTCGCCTACCGTTCGACCTCCCCCTTTGCCGCCAGCCCGTAGCGCTTGATCTTCTCGTAGAGCGTAGCCTTGCCGAGTTGCAGCCGATCGGCTGCTGCAGCCACCACACCGCCGCACTGCTCCAGCGCCTCCGCGATCACCGCGCGTTCGAACTGCTCGGTGCGCTCCTTGAGCGACTGTGTGGCGGCATCGAGGGGAACACCGGTTTCATCGATGATTCCGAGCACCATCCGGTCGGCCGCGTTGCGCAACTCGCGTACATTGCCCGGCCAGTCGCACTGCATCAGTTCGACTCGCTGGCGATCGCTGAGCAGCGGCGCGGGGCGCTCGTATCGTACGGCGGCATCGAGCAAAAAGTGCTCGAACAGCGGCACCACGTCCTCGCGGCGCTCAGCAAGCGGCGGCAGCGTGATCGTCACCACGTTCAGCCGGTACATCAGGTCGCGCCGGAACGTACCCGCCGCGACGTGCTCCGCCATATCGCCCTTCACGGCCGCGATCACTCGGCAATTCGCACGAATAGGCTGATTCGAGCCAAGCCGCTCCAGCACGCCGTCCTGCAGCACACGCAGTAATTTCACTTGCAGCGCGAGCGGCATGCTTTCTATCTCATCGAGGAACAGCGTGCCGCCCGACGCATGTTCGAGCTTGCCGATACGGCGTTTCTGCGCGCCGGTGAACGCGCCGGCCTCGTAGCCGAACATCTCCGACTCGAACATCTGCTCGGGCAACGCACCGCAATTCACGGCGATGAACGGTTTGTCCCGGCGCGGCGAGAGATCATGCAGGCTGCGCGCAATCAGCTCCTTGCCCGCGCCGGTGTCTCCGTTGATGAGTACGGAGGCATCGGTGGGCGCGACGTTCGCAATCAGCTTGCGCACCTGTTCGATAGCCGGGCTGCGGCCAATGATTTTCGGTGCCACGCTGCTCTGGCCGGCAAGTTCACGCCGTAGCGCGCGGTTTTCGAGCACGAGTGTGCGACGCTCCAGCGCGCGGCGAACCGCTTCGATCAAACGCTCCGACGCGAATGGCTTTTCGATGAAATCGTAGGCGCCGTCGCGCATGGCCTGGACCGCCATGGAGATGTCGCCGTGGCCTGTCACGAGGATGATGGGGACTTCGGGCGCCCGTTCGTGGCATTGGGCCAGAAGGTCGAGGCCGCTCGCGCCCGGCAGGCGGATGTCGCTCACGATCACGCCGGGGAAACTGGCGTCGATCAGGCGCGATGCGCCCTCCACGCTGCCGAATGCGGTTACGTCGAAGCCGGCGAGCTGGAGGCTTTGCACGCTTGCGCGGCGCACCAGTTCATCGTCTTCGATGAAGATCACCTGTAGGCCTGCGGTCATTGGTTTTTACTCCTGCGGGGTATTGCTGTGTGTTGCCTGTTTTCTGCGCGGATCGCTGCCGATCGTTGCGAGCCACTGCGGCTCGTTACGTATCCCGCATTTTCTCAGCATGTGGAGCGTACTGCTGCAGCGCCGCTCACTCTTGTCACGCGCGATGCAGCGTAATTACGAATTCTGCGCCGTGCGAACGATCCGCATCCGCTTGCGTGCCGCCCTCGGGCCCATCCACTTCCATCTGCGGGATCAGATTGCGGGCGACCAGCGTGCCGCCATAGTCCCGCGCAATAGCCGATGAAATCGCCAACCCCAGGCCCAATCCGTGGCCCATTTCCTTCGTCGTGAAAAACGGCTCGAACAGGCGCGGCAGGACATCGGGCGGGATGCCCGGCCCGTTGTCCCGGACCACGATATCGACGGTCATTTCGTGCCTCACCAACTCGATCTCGATACGAGGCACATCGCACGCGACCACGGCGTCCAGCGCGTTGCCAATCAGGTTGATCAGGATCTGCTCGAGCCGCAGATCCTCGCAACGCACATACAGCGGCGGACTGGAGTCGGCGCGTTCGTTGGCATCGAAGGCGAGCACCACGTTTTTCATGCGCGGCTGCAACATCGCGAGCACGTTGCGCAACGCGCGGCCGACATCGGTGCGCGCGTTTTTCGGACGGGCCTTCGCCACGAACAACTTCAACTGATTCGTGATCTTTCCCATCCGCTCGGTCAGCGCGGCAATTGCCTCGAGGTTCTCATGGGCCGCCGCGTGATCGCCGCGCTCGATCAGCACGCGGGTGTTGTCGGAGAAACTGCGTAACGCGGCGAGCGGCTGGTTCAGCTCATGCGTAATGCCCGCCGCCATCTGACCGAGCGCGGCGAGTTTGCTCGCCTGCACCAGCTCGTGGTGCGCGGCGCGCAAGTCCTGTTCGGCCCGCGTGCGCTCGCTCACCTCCCTGGTCAGCAACGCATTCGCTTCCGATAAATCCGCCGTCCGCTCCGCGACGCGCTCGTTCAGTTCGGCGTAGGCGGTCTGCAACAGCGCGCGGCTGCGGATCATTTCCCGCACACGGGCACGCCGCATACGCCAGTAAAACGCGAGCAGACACAGCGATACGAACACCAGCGCCGTCACAATCGTCGCGCTCCACGCTGCGTCTACCGCCGGATCGAGAGGCACCATCGTCATCAAGTGCCAGTCGGGCTCGCCCAGTGCACGCTGCGTTGCGAGAAAACTCGGCGCGTCGCGCCCGCCCCCCACGCGCACGATCTGCGCGCCGCCCTCGAGCGTTCGCACGATGGTTATCGGCAGTGCGGTGATCGGATGCTGCGCGTACTGCCGCGCGGAATACACCGACGCCTCGATATCCTTCGGCAGCGGCCGAAGCGTGTGATATTTCCACGCCGGCACCGACGACAGGAAGATCACGCCGTGATCGTCGGTCACGAGCAGCGGCTCGGAGGCATCGGCGCCTTGCAGCCATTCCAGGTTCAGCTTGACCACCGCCACGCCGATAATGTCGCGCGTCCCCTCTTTGAATACCGGCTGCGAGATGAAATAACCGGGCTCGCGGGAGATCGTGCCGAGCCCGAAAAAGCGGCCGGTGCCGCCTTTGACGGCATCGACGAAATACGGCCGGAACAGGTACTCCGCGCCTACGAAACTATCCGGGCCATCCCAGTTGCTCGCCGCCACGCAGCGCCCGTTCGCCTGGATGATGTACGTCGCCGTGGCACGCGCGTGCGTGTTCAGGTCAGCGAGATAACGGTCCGCTCGTGAAGTGAATTGCGGGTTCGGATCAGCGAGGACTTCCTGCACGAACGGATGGCGCGAGAGCAGATAAGGCAGATATTCGTAACGGTCGAGCGTGCTTTTCAGCTCAGCCGTTGTGCGGTCGACACGTGCCGCCGCGTTTTGGCGCAACGCGTCGAGGCCACGTTGCCACGCGATGCTCCACGTGAGCGCGCATACGCCGGCGAGCGCCGCGAGAAGAAGCAGGAAAACGACCAAACGCCGCGTCACGTGAACGGGTTCCAGACGATGGGGACCCCCGATTGTGGCACGCGCCGCTTCGAACGAGGCTTCCGCCGACGCCCTCGCCTCCCCCGCCGTAAACGGACGCGGCGAAGCATCCGCCACCGAATGCTTCGCCGCTGTCATTGCTGTTGATTCCCTTTCGCGTGAATGTCGGGTAAGCAGCGCGCCTGGACTAGCCGCTGCTTCGCCCGATCAGGACACGGTTTCGGCTTCGGTATCCACCGCCCCGTGCTTGAGCTGATCGCGCAGCTTGTTGCGATCCAGTTCGTTTTCCCATGCCGACACCACCACCGTCGCCACGCCGTTGCCCACAATGTTCGTCAGCGCGCGGCACTCGCTCATGAAGCGGTCAATGCCAAGGATCAGCACCATGCCCGAGAGCGGAATGGTCGGCACGACAGCGAGCGTTGCAGCCAGCGTGATGAACCCCGCGCCGGTCACGCCGCTTGCGCCCTTCGACGTGAGCATGGTCACCGCGAGCAGCGTCAGTTGTTGCGTCCACGTGAGGTCGGTGTTCGTCGCCTGGGCGATGAACAGCACGGCCATGGTCATGTAGATGTTGGTGCCGTCGAGGTTGAACGAATAACCGGTCGGCACCACGAGGCCAACGACCGAGCGCGAGCAGCCGAGCTTTTCGAGCTTGAGCATCAGTTGCGGCAAGGCAGCTTCCGACGAGCTCGTGCCGAGCACAATCAGCATTTCTTCCTTGATGTACGCGACGAAGCGGAGGATGTTAAAGCCCACCATGCGTGCAATCGCGCCAAGCACGACGACCACGAACACGATCGACGTCAGGTAGAACGTGCCGATCAGCTTGAGCATGGGGATCAGCGAGCCGATGCCGTACTTGCCGATGGTGAACGCCATTGCGCCGAACGCACCGATCGGGGCCAGCTTGGTGATGATGCGCACGATGCCGAACAGGATATGCGACAGCCCTTCGATAAAGTTCGTCACCGCGCGGCCCTTCTCACCTGCGGTCGCCAGCACTGCGCCGAACAGCAGCGCGACCAGCAGGATCTGCAGGATTTCGCCTTGCGCGAACGCCGACGAGATCGTGTCCGGAATGATGTGCATCAGGAAGTCGGTGGTCGTCTGGCCGTGCGCCTTGGCGGCGTACGAGGCAACCGCCTTGGCGTCGAGGGTGGCCGGATCGATGTTGAAGCCCACGCCCGGTTTCAGGATGTGCGTGGCGGCGAGGCCGAGCACGAGCGCGAACGTCGACACGATTTCGAAGTAGAGCAGCGCCTTGCCGCCCACGCGCCCCACCTTCTTCATGTCTTCCATGCCGGCGATACCAGTCACAACCGTACAGAAGATGATCGGGCCGATCACCATCTTGATGAGCTTGATGAACCCATCGCCGAGCGGCTTCATCTCGGTGGCGAGCGCGGGGTAGAAGTGCCCGAGCGCAATGCCGATGGCAATCGCCAACAGCACCTGCACGTACAGGACTTTATAAAAGGGTTTCTTCACGGTTGTCACAGTTGTTCCGGGCATGGTCGGCGAGTAGCAAAGGGGTGAGACAAAAACGCGCCGGCGCTAGGCTGCGGCGATGCGCGTCTGGCGTCGGCAAAATCAGGTGAAGCTAAATGGGATGGGTTGCATCGAATCGTCTCCCTGTCTTTTTTTGTGGCCTGTGTGGCCGCCCTTCATATTGCAAGGTCGATGCCAGTTTTTGACTCGCATTGCGCGTTGATTTTTAAGGGTTTTTTGTTAACTGGAAGCCGTGAAAATCCGTGTTTCCGGAATTCGGGAATTGGACCGTCCGACCATCCGGACGGTATTCGGGTTATCCCTGAGACGCTTTATCTACGGGCTTTCCCGAGGTTTTGGGAGCGTTGGGATGGGGTCCGGCATAGTCACGCGTTCCGGGCAATCGGAGGGGTCCCAAAACGAAAAAACCCACGTTTCCGTGGGTTTTTTCGTACCAGCCAAGCCAGAGGAAGGCTTACATCGCGCCAACCAGACCTGCGTCGTGAGCCTGTTGATCCGCGTGATAGCTCGACCGCACCATGGCGCCGACAGCCGCGTGCGTGAAGCCCATCTTGTACGCTTCTTCCTCGTACATCTTGAACCTGTCCGGATGGACGTACGAACGCACCGGGAGATGGTGTTCGGAAGGCTGGAGGTACTGGCCGATCGTCAGCATGTCGACGTTGTGCGCGCGCAGGTCGCGCATGACCTGAAGAATTTCTTCTTCCGTTTCGCCCAGGCCGACCATCAGGCCGGACTTGGTCGCCACTTCCGGATGCAGCGCCTTGAAGTCCTTCAGCAGTTTCAGCGAATGCGCGTAGTCGGAACCCGGACGCGCTTCCTTGTACAGGCGCGGCACCGTTTCAAGGTTGTGGTTCATCACGTCCGGCGGTGCGGCGGTCAGGATACCAATCGCGCGGTCCAGACGGCCGCGGAAATCCGGCGTCAGGATTTCGATCCGCGTCATGGGCGAATGCTCACGCACCTGGCGGATACATTCCACGAAGTGCGCTGCGCCGCCGTCGCGCAGGTCGTCGCGGTCCACGCTCGTGATCACCACGTACTTGAGCTTCAGCGCGCCGATCGTGCGGGCGAGGTTCAGCGGTTCGTCGGCATCGAGCGGATCGGGGCGGCCGTGGCCCACGTCGCAGAACGGGCAGCGACGCGTACATTTGTCGCCCATGATCATGAACGTCGCAGTGCCCTTGCCGAAACATTCACCAATGTTCGGGCAGCTTGCTTCTTCACAGACCGTATGCAGATTGTGTTCGCGCAGGATCTGCTTGATCTCGGTGAAACGCGAACTTCCCGTTGCGGCCTTCACGCGAATCCATTCCGGCTTTTTCAGCTTTTCGATCGGGATGATCTTGATCGGGATGCGCGCCGTCTTCGCTTGCGCTTTTTGTTTGGCGGTGGCGTCGTAGGGTGCGGCAGCGGGCGTCAATGCGTCAGTACTGCCAGCCAGATTTCCGGTTACGTCAGTCATTCGGTCGGTCCATTCAAACGGCCACGCCGTTCTGCGGTTGGGCGGCGGTCGCGCGATGGCCGCCGATATGGTGAGTGAGGTTTTCAGCCAGCGTTTGAGCCACGTTGTTCCAGTCTGCTGCCACGCCGAGTGTTGCCATGTCGACGGTTTCCAGTCCGGCGTAGCCACACGGGTTGATCGCGAGGAACGGTTGCAGGTCCATTTTCACGTTGAGGCTCACGCCGTGATAACTGCAGCCGTTGCGAATTTTCAGCCCGAGCGCGGCGATCTTTGCACCCGCGTGGGCAAGCTGCGACGGCGTTGACGCGACGTAGATGCCCGGCGCGCGCTCCTTGCGCTCTGTTGCGAGATTATACGATGCAAGCGTTTCGATCACGCCGGCCTCGATTCGCCGCACGAGTTCGCGCACCATCAGTTTCCGGCGACGCAGGTCGAGCAGCAGGTACGCAACGACTTGTCCGGGACCGTGATAGGTGATCTGGCCGCCGCGATCGACCTTGACGAGCGGAATGTTGCTGTTGGGGTTGAGCAGATGCGCGGGGTCGCCGGCCAGTCCCAGGGTGAAAACGGGCGGATGCTCGACGAGCCAGATTTCGTCCGTGGTCTCGGGCGAGCGCGTTTCCGTGAAGGCGCGCATGGCGTCAAAGCTTTGTGTGTAGGGCTCGAGGCCGCGCCAGCGGAAAATGACCGAGGGGGGCAACGCGCCAGGGACCGCGCGATCCGCGCTATCTAATGACGCTGAGGGGGAAGTTATTACCGGCTGGGCGGACATGGTTCCGCTAGTTTACCGAAGTTCGGTCTCCCATGCCGGCGGGTACCTGTGCCAGTGAACCGAGGAATTGCTGGCGCCAGCGGGCTGGGGCTGGGGAGCGGGATCGCCGGCGATGACCCCGCCCCCCCTTCACGCACAAGTGCGAACGAACAAAAACGCTCTTAAACCGTCCTCCACCCGGACCTGAACCGACCGGCAAGCTTCTCGAAATTGCGCGCCAGCCATCCAATCGCCCGCTGATCCGGCCGCGGCGCCAACGTGAACACGACCTGTGCCGTGTGGCCCTTTTCCGTACTTAGCCACAGGCGCTCACGCTCGCGCAGCTTCAGGCAATCGCCCGGCACAAGCCAGTAATCTTCCGTATCGTTGCTACGTGTAGCCCACACCGGCGCACCCTGAACGACCAGCCGGACGCTGCGGCCAATTTTCATCGGCACAGTCTCTCCATCGTTAATCTCAAACATGATGCTTGTGGATATTTCTCGCATGACAGCCTCCGCCAAAATTCGTGTTGATGGCTATAAGATAGGCTCAGCATACGTTTAAGCAAAACGAGCAATTTTCTTCCGTTTGTGAGATAAATTCACATACGCAACTCGAGAGAACGCCCGTGGACCTCCGACAACTTCCCGCTCTCAACGCGCTGCGCGCCTTCGAAGCCGCCGCGCGCCACGAAAGCTTTTCACGCGCCGCCGACGAACTCTTCGTCACCCACGGCGCCGTCAGCCACCAGATCCGCGCGCTCGAAGCCGATCTCGGCGTCACGCTATTCGCTCGCGACGGCAAACGCGTCCGCCTGTCGGACATCGGTCGCCAATACGCCACCGAGGTTCGCGCCACGCTCTCCGCCCTCGCCGAAGCCACGCGCCGCCTGCGTTCAGGCGAACGGGACCGGCGGCTGGTGGTGTCGATGCTCTCGTCGTTTTCAGCGCGCTGGGTGACGCCGCGGATTGGCGGGTTTATCGAGGAGCATCCGGAGATCAACCTGGAATTGCTCTCGACCAACACACTGACCGATTTCACCCGCGACGACGTGGACGTCGCCATCCGTTTCAGCAGCCTGGGCAAATACGCCGGACTGCACGCGGAAGAATTGCTCGATGAAGTGTTTTTCCCGGCGTGCTCGCCGAACTTCAACGGCGGCAAGCTGCCGCGCACGCCCGCCGACATGGCCGACGTGCCGCTGCTGCGCTCACACGATGAACTCTGGAAGCCCTGGTTCGATGCAGCCGGACTCGTGGACCTTCATGAGCCCAAGCGCGGAGTTTTATACGAGGATTCGTCGAATTTGCTGCAGGCGGCCATTCAAGGCCAGGGGATCGCACTCGTGCGCCGGTCGCTTGCCATGCATGAAATCGTGGCGGGCCGGCTGGTGCGGCTGTTCAATGTAGATGGGCCGAGCCCGTGGAACTACTACTTCGTATGCCCGCCCGCGTTGCTGGGAACGCAACGCGTGCAGGTCTTTCGCACCTGGCTCTTCGATGAAATCGCGCGCTTCAAGCAGCTCTACGAGTGCACGCCGGCGGCCTGCGATGCGCCTATGAAGCCGCCGATGACCGCGCCTGAACTCCGGCTCAAAGCACTACTTTGACCATCGGGTGGCCGGTCAGCGCACGATAGATATCGTCGAGATGCGCCCGGCTCTGCGCCCGTACGGTGACGGTCAGGCCGGTGTATTTGCCGCCCGACGACGGGCGCGTTTCAATGCGCTCGATGTCGAACTGGTCATCGAATTCGCGGATCACGGTCACGACGGCATCGCGGAATTCCGGATGCGTCGCGCCCATCACCTTGATCGGAAAATCGCAGGGGAAATCGAACAGGGCGTCGATATCGGGTGAGCTCATGGTGTTCTCCATCACAGGACGCCCGGTCCACCCGGGCGTCGTACAGCAGGCATAGATGGAGCCGGATCACCTAAATCCAACTGCCGCCCTGCCTTGCCGCTTACTTCCTCTTTTGCCACATCATCAGCAGCGAGTCCCACGTCCGGCCGACAAAACCGGCTTGCGGCACGTCCTGCAGCGCGACCAGCGGGAACTGCGCAACTTCCTTGCCGTCCGCCACCATCTTCACCGTGCCGATCTGCTGACCCTTCTTGATCGGCGCGACGATGGTGTCGTTGTGCGTGACAGTCGGCTTGACCTTGTCGCCCATGCCCTTCGGCACGGTGATGTACTGATCCGTCTCCACGCCCGCCTGCACCAGGTTCACGGTGCCCTTGTACACGCGCGGCGACTCAATCACCTGACCCGCCTTGTACAGGCGCAATGCGTCATAGGCCGTATAGCCGTAGTTCAGCATCTTCAGGCTGTCCTGCACCCGGTTGTGCTCTTTCGGCTCGCCCATCATGACGGCGACCAGGCGGCGGCTGGAGTCGGGCACGCCGTCCAGCGGACGTTTCGCCGTGGCGATCAGGCAATAACCGGCGGCCTGCGTGTGGCCGGTCTTCAAGCCGTCGACGGTGGAATCGATCCACAGCAGGCGGTTGCGGTTCGGCTGCTTGATCTTGTTATAGGTGAAATCCTTCACCGAGAAGATGCTGTAGTACTCGGGGAAATCGCGGATCAGGCGCGTGGACAGCACGGCCAGATCGCCCGCCGTGGTGTAGTGCTGCGGGTCGGGCATGCCGTTGACATCAGCGAAATGGGTATTCTTCATACCGATCTGCTTGGCCGCCGCGTTCATCAGCGCGACGAAGTTCGACTCGCTGCCGCCCACCAGTTCCGCCAGCGCGATAGCCGCGTCATTACCCGACTGGATGATCATGCCGTACACCAGGTCGTGCACGGTCACCGGCTTGTTCGCCTCGATGAACATGCGCGACTCGTCGGTGCCCACGCGGCGCACGGCCT
>Ga0153929_1000550_pt1 | contig 14074 bp, 11 predicted proteins | sample TSNJ013MetaG_FD_104689 | JGI IMG/M metagenome (GOLD analysis project Ga0153929, IMG submission 104689) | Attine ant fungus gardens microbial communities from New Jersey, USA - TSNJ013 MetaG | ecosystem: Host-associated > Fungi > Mycelium > Unclassified | place: USA: New Jersey, Wharton State...
AACCGTGCTGTCCGCGCGCGAATTCGCACTGATGCAGGCGTTCTTCGAGCGGCCCGGCACGATCCTCTCGCGCGAGCAACTGGAAGACCGTTTATACGGATGGGGTAAGGAAGTGGAAAGCAACGCGGTGGATGTGCTGATTCATTCGGTACGCAAGAAGTTCGGCCAGACGGTGATTCGCAATGTGCGCGGGCTCGGGTGGACCGTGATGCTTCCCGATGCCCCCGCGGGACAGACGCCGTAAGACTGCCGCGTATATGACGCCCCGCGACAGCGGGGCAATCGTCAGAAGCGGTGAATCACACCTGCAGCAACCGCGACCATGCTGCGTGAGGACGATGGTGTTGAGTTAAATCCATCGCCGATGGAGGGAGTCGCTGAAATGATGGAAGCTCCATTCGGCCCCAGCGTCTGTCCGCCAGCTCGTTGATAGGCCTGCACCATATAAAGTCCCGTCCGCTTGGAGAGGCTATAGAACTCCGATAGCGAGGCTTGCTGATACTGCGCACCGTCCGTAATTCCATTGGCCTTGCTTGCACGCGTATAGCTGTATCCGGCGGCGAAGTTCCACACCGCTGCCACTCTGACGTGAACAACCGCGCCAAACGTATTCCATACGGCAGTAGATTTGAAAGAAGAACCTGCTCCGGGGCTATATTGAACGTTCGAATACGATGCCGAAAGATCAAGATCAGGACTGAAAGCGTATCCCGCCGTCACCGCAAACCGGTTTTGTGCTGCGGCAGTCTGGTATCCGTTTGTGACAGACGAGATGCCTTGCTGGCCGTTATTTGTGGCAGTGGAGTTTGCGTTCCATGCTCCCCCTCCCGGGGTAGCATTGTTGAAGCGTTCGAAGCCTGCCCCAATTCCGAATGGACCCATCTGATACTTCGCGCCGGCGCTCCAACTTGAACCGGTATTCAGACTTCCCGGCGTACCGCCAAGCGCGTAGGAAGCGCTGGCCGTCAATCCATGGATCGTTGGCGTTGTATACGAAGCCGTGTTGTTCGTCTTGTAATCCGTATCGAAGTTATCGAGGTCACCAGGATGGGCACCGGAGAACCCGGTCAGCCAAGTCGTCGGCGAATACGACGAAGTCATCCAGTAGTACGACATATATTGGCGACCGAGCGTCAAGCTACCGTATGCTTTGTCCTGCAAGCCAACCCACGCCTGCTGGGCGAACATCGCACCCGGAAACTGCGCGCTGCCATTTGCAGAATTGAAACGCGACATGAGATTAAAAATGGCGGACAGTCCGCCGCCCAGATCCTCACTCCCTTTCATGCCGAACTTGCTGCCCTCCCAGATTCCAGGCGAGAGTTGTACGTTGTGCGCGCCGTCGCTCGTGGAACCCAGTGTCGTCTGGCTGTTTGAGTAGGCAATGCCGTTATCGATCACACCATAGAGCGTCACACTGCTTTGTGCATGAGCGATGCTCGGCAGTGCGGTGACGCAAACTGCCGACAAGCCGGCGAACAGCCTGTTCTTTATTTTCACAACGATCTCCTCAGTACTTGTTGACTCGGTCGGGTCGACGACCGAGCCGCTTTCCACAAATTTCGATCTGCAATCGCCCGTCTTTACGTTAGCGCTAACAAATCAGGTTAAAATTGTTGGCCTGGCCGAATGCCGTTCTGCTGCAAGGTTGATTGCCCTTTCATTAGCACGTGCCCTTCTCGATCTCTTCCAGACTCAACCCAGCCGTTTCGCGCAAACAATAGATCGCAAACAGCGTCGCGCCAAAGCAGCAGACTGAAAAGATCCCAAACGCGGACTCAACACCCATCTCGAGTAGAACCGGAAACGTCGACGCGACAATGAAGTTCATCACGAACATCGAAAAAGCAGCAGCCGACATCGTGCGAGCACGAATGCGCATCGGAAGCAATTCCGGCATCATCACCCAAACCAGTGGTCCCCAGCTGAAAGAAAACGCGGCCTTGAATACCGCCAGCGCACCTACCGCCACCACGCTGCCCATTGCAGTAGCCGGTCCGCCGAAGTGGAACACGCAGCCAAGCGTCGCCATGCTCAAACCCATCACGACAGAACCGCCGATCAGAAGCGGACGCCGTCCGATGCGGTCGACCACGCGTGCGGCGAAGATCGTCATGATGATCGACAGTACACCGAGGCCCACGCTGTTCAGCAATGCGGTCGATTCGCCGAATCCCGCCGCGCGCAGAATGGTCGGCGCGTAGTACACGATCGTGTTGATGCCCAGTGCCTGTTGCAGCACCGCGAGACCGAATACAGCGATGACGGTAGGACGTAAGGCCCTGGATTTCAGCACATCGACGAGACGTACTTTCAACCCCACCTTGTTGGTCCCCTCGATTTCCCGCAGAGCCTCGGCTGCATCCTCGGGCGTATTGGTGATCTCGAGCACGCGGCGCGCTTCCTGCACGCGCCCCTGGCGCACGAGCCAGCGCGGCGAATCCGGCTGGAAGATCATGCCGATCGTCAGAAAGATTGAAGGCACCGCTGCGAGACCGAGCATCCAGCGCCATTGGCCGTGCGCGGACAGCAGGTAGCAGACGACATATGAAATCAGAATGCCGGTTGCAATCGCCAATTGGTTCAGGGATGACAGGCCGCCCCGAGTATGCTTCGGCGAAATCTCGGACAGATAAAGCGGCACTTGCACCGTAGACACACCGATCGTGATGCCGATGAGCACACGAGCCACGATCAGGCTCAGCGGATTCGGCGCAAGCGCGGACAGTATCGACGTCACGATAAACATACTGCCCGCAGCGATCAGCATCTTGCGTGGACCGAAGCGTTCTGCGAAACGCCCCGTGCCGAAGGCCCCTATCATCGCTCCAAGCAACAGCCCACCCACCACCATGCCTTGCAACTGGGCACTCAGTACCATGTCCTTGCGGATAAAGAGCAGTGCTCCTGCAATGACACCGCTGTCATAGCCGAAAAGAATGCCGCCAAGCGCGCCAAAAAGGTAGGCGATTCGCGCGCGACTGCGCGACCTGGTTGGAAAATACGTCAGCGTGTCAGTTCCCATCTGTTGTCTCATCCATGTTTTCGTTTCATTTGCGTGGCCCGGATCATATGCCGGGCTCCAGCTTCAGTTTGCGATGCAGTCGTGTCCAATCCTAACCTCCGCGATTTCCTCCTACAAAAGTAGGCAAACAACACGCGCGAAGCGCCCCGTTCACCTGCAGTCCTTCATCCGACTACCGACACTTGGGCTAGGCCCGCGTCGACAATCATATTCTGGCCAGTAACGGCCGCAGCCTGGTCCGACGCAAGGAATAGCACCATATCGGCGATGTGCTTCGCCTCGACCGGAAATTTCAGGCACTGCAATTCGATGAATTGATGCGCATCGCCGGAATCAAACCACAGCGTCTTTTGCCGGTCCGTCAGGATGGGGCCCGGCAGCACTGCATTCACGCGAATGTTGTCGCCACCCAGCTCACGCGCCAGCGTGCGGGAGATACCGCTGATCGCCGCCTTCGCGGCGGTATAGGCGATGAGGTTGGGACGGCCGCGCAGCCACGAAATCGAGCCCATGTTGATGATCGCGCCGCCGCCTTCGCTCGCCATCGCCGGCGCGACGCGCTGCGCTGCGAAGACATGATGCGTGAGATTCGTGCGGATCATGTCTTCCCAGCGTTCGGGCGTCAGATCCTGCAATGGGCACCGATCATCCCGCCCCGCGTTGTTGACGAGCACGCGAATTGGTCCAAGCGCCGCTGCGGCCGCATCGAGTGTCGCCCGATACGCGTCGACGTCGCGAATGTCACAGCGTGCGAACCACGGACGTGACTCAGCCGGGTAACGCTCGCATAACGCATGGCCGTCGGCTTCGTTAAGATCGCAAAACGCAACGCGTGCGCGTTGTGCGACGAACGCCTCGACCAGCGTCGCGCCGATTCCCGATGCACCGCCCGACACGAACACGACGGTGTTCTCCAGCGAAGAATAGATTGCGCTCATCAGTAGGCCACCTTTAGCGGTGCGTGGTCGGCACTGCCCTTCATGCGGGCGAGTACCGCTTTCGCCTGCTGCATCATGAAAACGAGATCGGAGCCGACGGCGACGTAGTCATAACCCATCTCGACGAAACTCTTGACCATCTCGGGCGAAGGCCCGAGCGTGCCAATCGGCATGCCAACCGCGCGGGCGCGTTGCGCCGCCGAGCGCATCAGCGTCTGTACGCGCTCATCCTGCAGGCTGCCCATACAACCTAGCGCCGCCGACAGATCGCCAGGACCGATGAACAGTGCATCGACGCCAGTGACTGCAGCGATCTCTTCGAGACGGTCGATGGCCTCGGGTGTTTCCAGCTGCACAATGCACGTAGTCAGGTCGTTCGCGAGCTTGCCGTAATCACTGAATGTACCGTACCGGCTCGCGCGATGAACGCCCGCAAAACCGCGCTGCCCGAGCGGAGGATATTTTGCCGATGCCACGATCCGACGTGCCTGTTCGGCGCTTTGCACGTACGGAAACATCAGTGTGCGCGCGCCGAGATCGAGCGCCCGCTTCACGAGGGCAGGATCGTCACCGGTCGATACGCGCACAATTGGCGTTGCAGGCGTGCAATCGACGGCCTGCAGCATCTGCCACGTGTCGCGAAAGTCGATGGGTCCGTGCTCCATATCGATCAGCAGCCAGTCGAATCCTGCGTGCCCAAGCGCTTCCGCGTTGCTCGGGGTACCGGCCATCAACCACGTGCCAAGCGGCGCAACGGGCTGGTCGAGCAACGCGCGAAACGCGTTTGTGTCAGGTTGGTGCTTGCTCATCAGGAAACCTCTGCTATCAGTAGATTGTCGGCTCTACTGGCTCGTGCCAGCCCGCCAGAAAGTCGAAATCGCATCCTTCGTTCGCCTGGGTGACGTGCTCGAGAAAGAGCTTCGTGTAACCGCGTGGCGGCTTTTTCACATCCGGTTTCCGTTGCGCGCGGCGCTGCTCAAGCTCCTCGTCTGACAGCTGCACGTCAAGACGCCCCGCCGCCACGTCCAGCTCAATGACATCGCCCGTGCGGATCAAGGCCAGCGGACCACCCGCGGCTGCCTCCGGCGCCACGTGCAGCACGCACGTGCCGTAATGCGTGCCGCTCATACGCGCATCCGAGACGCGCACCATGTCGCGCACGCCCTTCTCCAGCAGTTTTTTCGGAATCGGCAGATTGCCCCACTCGGGCATACCCGGGCCGCCGAGCGGGCCGCCATTGCGCAAAACGAGTACCGTGTTCTCATCGACATCGAGGTCGGGATCGTTGATACGCGCGTTCAGGTCGACCATCGAATCGAATACCAGCGCGCGGCCGCTGTGCTTGTTGAACTTCCCGCTCGCACCGCTCGGCTTGATCACGGCGCCCGCAGGCGCGAGATTGCCGCGCAACACGGCAAGCGCACCGGCTTCGCTGACGGGCCGCGCAAGCGGCCGCACGACTTCGTCGTCCTCGCAGTGTGCGCCTTCGAGGTTGTCACCGAGCGTGCGACCGTTCACCGTCATGCTATTGAGCGACAGACGGTCGGGGATGCGTCGCAGCAGTGCGGGAAGGCCACCGGCATAGTAAAAGTCTTCCATCAGGTTCGAACCGGACGGCAGCACATTGGCCAACACCGGCACATCCTTACCCAGCCGCTGGATATCGTCGAGCGTGAGCGATACATTGCCCCGGCCTGCGATGGCGATCAGATGGATCGCCGCGTTCGTCGAACCGCCCATCGCCATATAGGCGATAACGCCGTTGAGCACCGACTTTTCGTTGAAGAATGAAGATGGCTTCAGGTCTTCCCACACCATCTCGACGATGCGGGCACCACTTTCGGACGCCATCCGTGTATGCGCCGAGTCCATCGCAGGAATGCTGGCGGCATTGGGCAGCGTGAGGCCCATTGCCTCGGCAATCAGAGTCATCGTGCTCGCTGTACCCATCGTGTTGCAGGTTCCGGGCGTTCGCGACATGTGCGATTCGAGCGCAATCCACTCCTTGCCGCTCAGATGCCCTGCCTGCCTTTCATCCCAGAACTTGCGCGTATGGGTTCCCGCGCCGACCTTCTCCCCCCGGTAGCGGTCGTTGAGCATCGGCCCTGCTGGCACAAAGATGCAAGGCAGGTTGGCACTGAACGCGCCCATCAGCAGACCCGGTACCGTCTTGTCGCAGCCACCCAGCAGCACGGCACCGTCGATGGGCAACGAACGCAGTAGCTCCTCCACTTCCATCGCGAGGAAATTTCGGTAGAGCATCGTAGTCGGTTTGACGAGCACCTCGCCAAGCGACATAGCCGGCAACTCGAACGGCATGCCGCCCGCCTGCAGAATGCCGCGCTTCACTGCTTCCGCACGCTCACGCAAATGCGCGTGGCATGGCGAGAGATCGCTCCATGTGTTGACGATCGCAATGACCGGGCGCGACATGAATTCCTCGCGCCGCAAGCCCATTTGCTGCAACCGCTGCCGGTGCGCAAACGAGCGCGTGTTATCGGGTGCCAACCAACGCTGGCTGCGGAGATCTTCGAGACGCTTCTTCACTTTTGACCTGGCTTCCATTGAGAAAAGATGCAGCTAACCTGGCGGAATTTAAAAAGAGGCCTAGTTAGCGCTAACTTTTTTCAGTATCTGTTAGCGCTCCCATCAAGTCAAACGAAGATCATTAAGGATTTGCCCTAGTCAGGTGACGTATCTGCGCAAACAATTCAGGCCGTGACGGAAACAATCAGTGCGAAAGCGCATGAACCCGGTCGGAACGGCCGCAAGACGCTCACACGTCCATGTCCATGTCTATCTGGATCAGGTCGCCGCGATATAGCACTTCCGCGTAATAGATAACGACGCCTTGCGTGTCGTTGATGATCCGTTGGATGCGGGCGACCGGCGCATCGACAGGGATGCGCAGCAGATGGGCGGTCGCGGCGTCGGCGGTCGCGATTCTCAGCGTTTGTCGCGCACGCGCCATGGGCCGGGGATCGAACTCCATCAGGATCGGAATCACCGTCTCGTTGCGAAAGCGCTCGGGGGCCCGCGCGAATAGCCGCTCGTCGAGGTAGAGAGCGATCACGCAATAGGGCGCGTTGCCGGTCGAATGCACGCGCTTCATGTACGTGTAGGCGGCGGCGAGTTTGCCGTCTGCGGCCGTAATGGGCGGCACCCGAGTGTTTTCTTCGATGGTCAATAGCTCAGGTGTGGTCGCGCGATACGTGTCTGCGAGTTCGTCGAGGCTGGTGACGACATGGACCGGTTTGTGCACTGCCGCCGGCGCGTTCACGAAGGTACCGCGGCCGCGCATTGGGATCAGCAGCCCCTCGGTCGTCAGCACCTGCACCGCCTGGCGCGCGGTCACACGCGCCACCCCGAATTCGTCGGCGATCTGCTCCAGTGTCGGCACGACTTCGCCATTGCGCCAGACACCGCGCGTGATTCGATCCCGCAGATCCCCGGCGATCTGCACGTAAAGCGGAATGGGACTGGACGACGAGGCACGCATGGTTCGCATGAGACTTGTGGACAGAAGCGTTGCACGCGATGGGCGATTCGCACCATCACGCACGCATGCTGTTGAGTTCGGAATACCCATATAGTACTATAAACCATACTTTATTACCTTTCCGCCCTGCATGGGGATCCGAGCACCCGCCGACGGACTGTGAGACACACGCCATGACCGATCTTGAACCCGACCATCCCCCTCTGACCCGCACCGCCATCGCGCGTATCGAGACCTATGTTCTGCGCTGCCCGATCGATACCCCAGTGAGAACCTCGTTTGGCGTCATGCACGAGCGGCCCGCCCTGTTCGTTAAAGTCGTCGACCGTGACGGCGCATCGGGGTGGGGCGAGGTGTGGTGCAACTTCCCTTCATGCGGCGCCGAGCATCGTGCGGCCCTCATCGAAACCTTGTTCGCGCCGCTGCTGCAAGGTAAGCATGTGGCTCATCCGGGTGCGGTCTTCCACCACTTGACGAAGGACACTGCTGTCCTCGCGCTGCAATCAGGCGAGCCGGGCCCCATTGCCCAGGCAATCGCTGGTATTGACCTTGCCCTTTGGGACCTGCAGGCACGTCGCGCCAACCTTCCTCTTTGGCAGTTGCTCGGCGGCACCGGCGATGAGATCGCCGTTTATGCGAGCGGCCTCAATCCGACGGGTGTGGCAACGCTCGTCGCCGATCGGCTCGGACAAGGTTTCGAGACCTTCAAGCTGAAAGTCGGCTTCGGGCGCGAACGCGATGCAGCAAATCTGGCGGCGCTGCGCGAAATCATCGGGCCACAGCGCCGCCTGATGGTCGACGCCAACCAGGCGTGGGATATCGACACCGCGCTCGCCATGACTGACGTGCTGGAACAGCATGATCCCGACTGGCTCGAAGAGCCCTTGCGCTGCGATCGCCCCATTGCTGAATGGCAGACGTTGAGCGCGCGCAGTTCGGTGCCGCTTGCCGCCGGCGAGAACATGGCGAACCAGGCCGCGTTCGCCGAGGCGATAGTCAGCGGCGCCTTTGGCGTGATCCAGCCCGATGCTGCCAAATGGGGTGGCATTTCGGGCACGTTGGCGATTGCACAAGCCGTCCAGCGAGCGGGACTCACCTACTGTCCGCACTATCTGGGAGCCGGCGTCGGTTTGCTCGCATCGGCGCACCTGCTCGCCGCGGCGGGAAACAGCAACGGCCGCGGCATGCTCGAAGTGGACGCCAACCCGAACCCTCTGCGCTCGCTCCTTTGCGGGCCGATCGAGATGCCTGTGAACGGCCGGGTTCGTCTTGGTCATGCGCCGGGTATCGGTGTCACCCCTGACATTGAAGCGCTGGCTCGCCAGATAGCCGCACGGCCATGAGCTTGCGGGCACAGGCCACACTGCTCGACTTTCTCCTCACCTCTATTTTCAATCGATGAACGCTACCGTACCGTCGTATCCCGATACACACCTGTATATCAACCAGACCTGGCGCGCCACCGCACACACGCAGCCGGTCATCGATCCTTCCAGCGAGGTCCAGATCGGCCTCGTATCGCTCGCCGCCGAAACCGATCTCGCCGAAGCCGTCAAGGCGGCCCAGAGCGGCTTCGAAATCTGGCGCAAAGTACCCGCTTTCGAGCGCAGCAAACTGATGCGCCTTGCCGCGCAACTGATTCGAGAACGCGCCGAAGACATCGCCCGCATCATGACGATGGAGCAAGGTAAGCCGCTCGCTGAGTCGCGAATCGAAACGCTAGCCTCCACCGAAGTCGTCGAATGGTTTGCCGAAGAAGCGCGGCGCACCTACGGCCGAGTCATCCCCGCGCGCGTCGGCGGCGTCCGGCAAATCGTCACGCGCGAACCAGTGGGACCTGTCGCGGCTTTCACACCGTGGAATTTCCCGATCAATCAGGCTGTACGCAAGATCTCCGCTGCCCTCGCAGCCGGATGCTCCGTTGTCTTGAAGGGTCCGGAAGAGACTCCCGCCAGTTGCGCGGCCCTCGTACGCGCATTCGCCGACGCTGGCCTGCCAGCCGGTGTGTTGAATCTCGTTTTCGGCGTGCCCGCCGAAGTGTCCGCCTTTCTGATTGCACATCCCGTCATCCGCAAGATCTCCTTTACCGGCTCGACCGCGGTGGGCAAGCTCCTTGCCGCGCAGGCCGGCAAACATATGAAGCGCATGACGATGGAGCTCGGCGGCCATGCCCCCGCCCTTGTTTTCGCGGATGCCGACGTGCCTCGGGCAGCGCGCTTACTCGCCGCCGCCAAGTTCCGCAACGCGGGGCAAGTCTGCGTTTCACCCACGCGCTTTCTCGTGGAAGAAGCTGCATTCGATGAATTCGTCGAGCACTTTGTCAGCGAAACGCGCGACATCATGGTCGGCAATGGGCTGAGCGGGGGTGTCCGGATGGGTCCGCTCGCCAACGAGCGGCGCCTTCAGGCGATGCAGGAACTCCTGGCAGACGCCGTCGGCCACGGTGCCAAAGTCCTGACGGGCGGTACGCGCATTGGCAGTAAAGGCTACTTCTTCGCGCCCACCGTGCTCGCGAATGTCGCCTCGTCCTCTCGCATCATGCACGAAGAGCCGTTCGGCCCCATCGCGCCTGTCTCAACCTTCAGGACCTTCGACGAGGCCGTGGCCGAGGCAAACCGCCTACCGTTCGGCTTAGCCGCCTATGCCTACACGCGCTCGAGCGAGAAGCTTGCTGCGGTGGGGGAGTTGATCGAAAGCGGCATGGTATCGATCAACCATCACGGGCTTGGACTGCCCGAAGCGCCCTTCGGCGGAATCAAGGATTCCGGATACGGTTCGGAAGGAGGGACGGAGGCACTCGAGGCGTATCTGAACACAAAGTTCGTGTCTGAGCATCGCTAATCGCACAGACGCTGGATGACACGGCCCCCCAAACATGGACCGCCGCCCCTCTGCGACGCCCCACATCCATCGTCAGGGAAGGATCCCGGTTGCCGATGTTACGAACTCACGTGCTTTCCCGTTCGACGATCTCGTAAGGCAAGTCGCTAAGTTGCTCGGGTTCATCAGCCGAGGTGCCGCTGCCCGCCTCCCCTAGCGCCTGGAGGATGCGTAGCGCGGCGATGCGGCCGATGTCGTAACGCGGTGGACGGACCGTCGTCAGCGAAGGCACCAGTTTGTCCGAAATAGAAAGGTCACCAAAGCCCATGATCGCGCATGTCTCGGGAATGGGTATGCGTTGATGAATACCGTGCAGCAATGCGCCGGCCGCCAGATTGTCGTTGGCGAAGATGATGGCGTCAGCGGGACGACGGCCACGGGTCAAAGATTCGAAGGCAATCATCCCGGCATCGAGCGGGCTCTTGACGGTCGGACGGTATTCGAGCGGTGTGAGCCCCAGCTCTTCCATCATTGCCGTGTATCCCTCAGCACGACGATCGGCCCCAACATCATGCTGATGCGTCGGATGGACAAAAACGATTCGGCGATACCCTCGACCATGAAGGTACTGTACACAGTCGCGGCCAACGTTGACGTTGGAAAAGCCGACCGCAATCTGATTGGCCTTGGGCTTGTTGCTCCACGTATGCACGATAGGCACGCCCGCGGAGGCAAGCAGTTCATCTGTCTTGCGCGTATGCCGCTGACTGGTCAGGATGATCGCCGCGGGCGACCAGCCAAGAAATGCGCGCACGGCCGCCTCTTCCTCCTCCGCGGAATAGTCGCTTGTGGCAAGAAGCAGTTGGTAGCCATTGGAACGCAAGGTATCCGTCACGCCTTGAACGGTTTCCGCGTAGACACCGCCCGCGATATGAGGGATCACCATTCCAATCGATTTACCGCGCGCCGAAGCAAGCGAGCCAGCAAAGACGTTACGTACGTAGCCCGTTTTCTCGATGGCTGCCGCAATGCGCTCCTGCAAGTCCGGTCCCACCATATCGCGGCTATTGAAGTAACGGGAGACTGTCATGTGAGACACGCCTGCGAGTGCGGCAACGTCGTGCAACCTGACCCGACCTGCGCCGCGTCGTTTGCGGAGTGGCTGTGACATACAGGATTGTTCCTCAGAAAATGCCGGTTGGCCGATATCAATGGCTCGAGATACTAGCGTATGATAGCGCTACCAAAAAATGGCTGCGTATTCCCTCGGCGAAACATTATGAACGGCAGGGAATGCGCTCAGCGCCGGGAGCGCGCGTTTATACCTGACCGGCTCGCAAACGTGCAATACGCGCGGAGGCGGAGGCCGTGCTGTGCCCCCATGATTCCGAGGCTTTAGAAGAAAGCATGAAACGTTTCGAATGCGTTTTGGAAAGGCAGGCAGCGGTCGGCGAATGTCCACGCTGGGACGAAAGGCTTCAGCGACTTTGGTGGGTGGATATCCTTGCGCCGGCGCTGCATTGTTACGATCCTGAGAGCGGCGAAGACATGTCGATCGAGATGCCGGAACACATCGGCAGCTTTGCACTGACCGAAGATGGCGGCTTCGTAGCCGCGATGCGAAGCGATATCTGGCTACTCGATTGCGCCGGCCGGCCCCTCCGGCAACTGTGTCCCAATCCTGGCGATGTGAAAACAACCCGGTTCAACGATGGCCGTTGCGATGCCCGCGGTCGATTCTGGGTTGGCACCATCGACGAAACACGAGTCAGCAACGCCGCCGCACTGTATCGACTGGACGGCGAGCAGTTGATCCGGATAGACGACGGCTTGCTGAATTCCAACGGCCTGGCGTTTAGTCCAGACGGACGCTGGCTCTATCACGCCGATACGCCACGCTTTTCCATCTATCGCCGATCGTACGATGCGACTACCGGTATTGCTGGCGAGCGGGAGCCATGGGTCAATTTCGGTCCGTCCGAAACGGGCCAGCGTCGTCCCGATGGAGCCGCAGTCGACGCTGAAGGCTACTATTGGTCCGCGCTATACGATGCCGGTCGTGTTGTGCGGATTTCGCCTGCCGGCAAAATCGTTGCCGAGTATGAGCTTGCCGCGCGGTGCCCGACCATGTGTGCGTTCGGCGGCCCTGACCTACGTACTTTGTACGTTACGACGGCGCGACACGGGCGATCGGCAGCCGAGCTCGAGGCGCTACCGCTGTCAGGCGGCGTGTTTGCAATGAAAACGGACGTGCCTGGAATGATCGAACCGCGCTGCACGCTGCGCACGACCTGATTGTCCGCACACCGCTTTTGGCCTGCTTGCCAGAATTAACCTGTCCCTACGAACCAATCTGGATCGTCAGTTTTGATAGATATTAATCGGCCGGTACGACGGGGACCGAGCTCTGGTCGGCAGTATCGCTATATCGCGTGGATAGAGGAAAGACGAAAGCCAGATGATCAGAAGCACCTGGCCTCCGAAGGCTATACCCGTTTTTTCAGCAAGTCGCTCAGGTCGATACCGTTCTTGGCTTCAGTCATTAGGTGATCCGGCGTCGGGCCCTTACGAGCGAGATCGACGAGAGCCTGATTCAGATCCACATACGGCCGCATACGGTTTTCGTATGCAGCAAACGCCTGCGCCGGCTCATCCCAGTGCCGAACCAGTTCGCAAGCCAGCACGAAAGCACCGACGAGCCCGAGGCTCGTACCTTGCCCCGAGAAAGGCGATGCGCAGTGTGCCGCGTCACCGGCAAGCACGACACGGCCTTTAGACCATGACGGCATGCGGATCTGCGCGAGCTCGTTGTAATAGAACTGATCGGTCGTCTTCATTGCGTCGATGAAGCGGGGAAAGTCGCCCTTCAGGTGAGCGCACCGGCCGGCCACAAGCTGCTTTTGCGCATTCGTATCGCTGCGGGACATTGCAGATCCCGGAGCCGCGAAGCCAACGCCAATCCGGAGTTCGCTCTTGTCGTGGCTGGGATAGATCACGTAGCCGACGCCCTCCTCCCGGTGGCCAAGTTGCCAACCGATCAGATTGATCAGGTTCGGCGTCGAGAAAAGGGCGAGAACTACGCCCAATGGGTAAACACATCTGGATTCATCGTCGAAACACTGCTTGCGGACATTCGAGTAGATGCCGTCGGCACCGATCAGGAAATCGAATTTCCGGTTCACGCCGCTCGCGAACGTCGCCGCCACGCCGTCGCCCTGATCGTCGATTGCGCGGATGCTGTCGCCGTAGACGAATTCCACGCGGTCACTCATCGCGCCCATCAGAAGCTCGCACAGGTCATCGCGGAAAATTTCGATGTCGTCGCTGTCGAGCCGGCCAGCACTGAAGGTGCGTTCTTCGGTACGTTGTGTCTCGTTGCCGCCGGCGTCGAGCATCGACATGCCCTTCAGGCGCGTTCGCAACGCACGGGCGTCCTCGAGCAATCCCATCTCCTCGACGACATCGAGCGCGACGCCCCGAATGTCCACAGCTTGACCGCCCCGGCGAAATGCCGGGGCCAGCTCGATCAGCGTCGTGGCAAACCCCGCGCGATCCAGCCAGTATGCCAGTGCCAATCCCGTGACGCCTGCACCGGAAATCAATACGTTTCCATTCATCATAGGCACCGTCGTTATCTGTCATGCAGGATTAATATGAGTTGAACGCTTGTTTTGAAACTCGCGTTCGCTGGCCCTAGCATAGGCGAAAATATCCGCTGAATCACCTAACCGAATGACGCGCTTGCGTGACGGGTGGGCAGCTTCGCGGCCCGTGCTGGTCTGTCGGCAAATC
>Ga0153929_1000554_pt1 | contig 14046 bp, 9 predicted proteins | sample TSNJ013MetaG_FD_104689 | JGI IMG/M metagenome (GOLD analysis project Ga0153929, IMG submission 104689) | Attine ant fungus gardens microbial communities from New Jersey, USA - TSNJ013 MetaG | ecosystem: Host-associated > Fungi > Mycelium > Unclassified | place: USA: New Jersey, Wharton State...
CGCCGATATCCGCATGATGTCCGCGCGCCGCGACATAGAAGGTCGGTGTGGGGCTGGCATCGACGAACACCGGCATGATGACGGTCACGTCAGGCAAATGCGTGCCGCCCGCGTACGGCGCGTTGAGGACGTAGACATCGCCGGCTTGCATGGTGCCCGCACGCCGGTCGATGATCGTCTGCACGCTTTCGCCCATCGATCCAAGATGCACCGGCATATGCGGTGCGTTGGCGATCAGGTTGCCGCCGGTGTCGAAGAGCGCGCACGAAAAGTCGAGACGTTCCTTGATATTCACCGAGTACGACGTGTTCGCCAGCGTCACGCCCATCTGTTCGGCAATCGACATGAACAGGTTGTTGAACACCTCAAGCAGCACGGGGTCCGCTTGCGTACCGGCAGCGTGACGATTGACGAGCGCGGTCGTGCGTTCAACCACGAGATGGTTGTGCTTGCTCACCACGACTTGCCAGCCCGGTTCGATCACCGTTGTCCCGGTGCGCTCGTTGACGATCGCCGGGCCGTCGATACGCGCGCCGGGCGCCAGTGCATCGCGATCGAAGACAGGGGTATCGCGCCATTCGCCGCCCGAGAAAATGCGCGTGGTCGCAAGCGCTTCCGGATTTACCGATGCCTGCCCGGCCAGCGGCCAGTGTTCGTCTTCAGCGTCCTGCGTGCGGCCGATAGCTTCGACCGCGACGGCTTCGATGATCAGCGTCTTGTTCGGCATGAGGAAGCCATAACGCGCGCGATACAAGCGCTCGAACGTGTCCGTGATCTTCGCCGGTTCCGTTGAGAAGTCGATTTCAAGCGCGGTGTCCGTGCCGTCGTATTTGATATGCAGCGTGCGCCGCAACGCGATGTTACCGACAGGAATGCGTTGCTCGGCGACCTCGTTTCGCGCTGCCGTTTCAAGCGGTTCGAACGTCTGATCGCAAGCGGCGAGCGCTGCGCGGTCGAGCGGTGTTTCAAGTGCTTGTTGCCGCAGTGCGCGGACATCGGCCAGACCCATGCCGTAGGCCGACAGCACGCCCGCCAGGGGATGGATGAACACACGGGTCATGCCAAGCGCATCGGCGACGAGGCACGCATGCTGACCGCCCGCGCCGCCAAAACACGCCAGCGTGTAGTGCGTCACGTCGTAGCCGCGCTGCACGGAGATCTGCTTGATCGCGTTGGCCATGTTTTCCACCGCGATCTTCAGGAAGCCCTCCGCAATTTCTTCGGGCGTTCGCGCGACGCCGGTCGCGTCTTCCATTGCCGCCGCCACTTCGGCGAACTTGCTTTGCACGACGTCGGCGTCGAGCGGCAGGTCGCCGTTCGGCCCGAATACGCGCGGGAACCAGCGCGCGCTGATCTTGCCGGTCATCACGTTGCAGTCCGTCACGGTCAGTGGGCCGCCGCGCCGGTACGAAGCCGGTCCGGGATTCGCCCCCGCGCTCTGCGGGCCGACGCGAAAACGCGCACCGTCGAAGCTGCAGATCGAGCCGCCGCCCGCTGCGACCGTGTGGATCTTCATCATTGGCGCACGGATCCGAACGCCTGCCACTTCGGTGGCGAACTCGCGCTCGTACTCGCCGGCGTAGTGCGTCACGTCGGTCGATGTGCCGCCCATGTCGAAGCCGATGATCTTGTCGAAGCCCGCGAGCTTGGACACCTGCGCCGCCCCGACGATGCCGCCAGCCGGTCCCGACAGGATCGCGTCCTTGCCCTGGAAACGGTGGGCGTCGGTGAGGCCGCCATTGCTTTGCATGAACTGCAGCGGCACCGCGCCGAGATCGGCTTCAACCTGCCCTACGTAACGGCGCAGGATGGGCGAGAGGTATGCGTCGACCACGGTGGTGTCGCCGCGCGATACCAGCTTCATCAGGGGGCTGACTTCGTGACTGACCGAGATCTGCGCAAAACCAATTTGTTCCGCAAGCTCCTTTAGCTTTTGTTCATGCCTGGTGTAACGGTAGCCATGCATCAGCACGATTGCGCAGGAACGGATGCCGTTATCGAAGGCGCTTTGCAACGCCTTGCGTGCCTGTTCGACGTCGAGCTCCCGTACGACTTCGCCACGCGCGCCAATCCGTTCATCGATCTCGACAACTTGCTCGTACAGCAGCGTGGGCAATTCGACCTGCCGCACGAACAGCTTCGGCCGGCTTTGATAGGCGATGCGCAGTGCATCGGCGAAACCTTTCGTGATCGCGAGCACCGTTGGCGCGCCCTTGCGTTCGAGCAGCGCGTTGGTCGCGACCGTGGTGCCCATGCGCACGCTGTCGATCAGCTCGGCCGGTACGGCTTCATGGCTTGTGATGCCCAGCAACTCGCGGATGCCATGCACGGCGGAGTCGCGATATCGCTCGGGGTTCTCCGACAATACCTTGTGCGTGACGATGCGGCCGTCGGGGCGGCGCGCGACGATGTCGGTGAAGGTGCCTCCGCGGTCGATCCAGAATTGCCAGCGGCGGTCGTGAGGGACGGGGGTGGAAACAGCCTGCGTCATGAGAGTGGTCCGATTACAAAGGATAACTTAGGAGGTAAGCTTGGCGCCGCGCGTTTCCGGCAGCGTCAGCGCCGCCAGGATGACTACACCATACGCCGCTGCCGCGAAGGTTCCAATCGCGATGCCCAAGGACATTTTCTGCGCGACAAAACCGATCAGGAATGGAAACGTGGCGCCGACCGCACGGCCGAAGTTGTAGCAAAAGCCCTGACCGGAACCGCGTATGCGGGTGGGGAACAATTCGGTCATGAACGCGCCCATGCCGGCAAAGATACCCGATGCAAAAAAGCCGAGCGGGAAGCCGAGGATCAGAAGCATGGTGTTGCTCATCGGCACGCGGGTATAGACCAGCGCGATGACCATGGAAGCCAGGGAGAACACGATGAAGTTTAGCCGTCTGCCGAAGCGGTCGCTGAGAAATGCACCGCACAGGTACCCCGCATACGATCCGGCGATCACCACGGAGAGATAACCGCCCGTGCCGACCACGCTAAGGTGCTGCTCGGTCTTCAGGTAGGTCGGCAGCCACGTGGTGATGGCGTAATAACCGCCTTGCGTGCCGGTCGCGAGAATGGCGGTGCGCAGCGTGGTGAACCAGATGCCGGGGCCGAAGATTTCGAGGAACGAGCTGCGGTCGTTGCTTTCAAGCTCGCGTTGTTTCTGCTGCTTGTGGACTTCGGGTTCATCGACCAGGCGACGGATCAGGATCACGAACGGCGCGGGCAAGATCCCGAGCGCGAACAACGCGCGCCACGCAATGTCGCCGGGGAGGAACGAAAACACCAGCGTATAGAGACCGGCGGCGACGGCCCAGCCAATTGCCCAGCCCGCTTGCACCATGCCTACGGCCTTGCCGCGATCGCGCGGCCGGATGACCTCGCCGATCAGCACCGCACCCGCGGTCCACTCTCCGCCGAAGCCGAAACCCATCAAGCCGCGAGCGACCAGCAACTGCGTGTAGTTCTGGGCGAACGCGCAGACGAGCGTGAAGAACGCGAACCAGAGAATGGTGATTTGCAGCGTTTTCACGCGGCCAATGCGATCCGACAGAATGCCCGCCACCCAGCCGCCGAGCGCTGAGGTCAGCAGCGTTACCGTGCCGATCAATCCCGCCTCGCCCTTGCTCAAGCCCCAGGTCGCAATCAATGTAGGGATCACGAAGCTCAGGAACTGCGTGTCCATGGCGTCGAGTCCATAGCCCATCTTGCAGCTCCAGAACGCGCGCTTCTCGCTTGGGGTCGTGTGTTTGTACCAGCCGAACATGCCGCTGCTGGCGGGTTCATCAGGCAGCGCTTCAACCTGCGTGCTCGCATAGCGTGCTTCAGTAGTCATGTTTTCTCCAGAGTTCGTGAGCGTGCGCTCAGAGCACAGCGAGCGATGAGTTGGGGATGTCGGTCATGAGCATGTGACCTGGCCGATGCGCAATCGCGAACGGCAACCGCGCGCTTTCGATAGCGCTTTGCGGCGTCACGCCGCACGCCCAGAACACGGGTATCTCATGTTCGTGAATGGAAACCGGCTGACCGTAGTCGGGCTGCATCAGGTCTTCGATACCCAGCACTGCCGGGCTGCCCAGATGTACCGGTGCACCGTGCACGGAAGGGAACCGGCTCGTGATCTGGACCGCGCGCACCGCATGCGCACCGCTCATGGGACGCATGGAGACGACCAGTCTGCCGCCAAACGGCCCGGCCGCCTGATTCGTAATATTCGTCCGGTACATCGGCACGTTTACGCCCTCATCGACATGCCGCAACGGGATGCGTTCGCGCGCCAGCATCTGTTCGAATGAAAACGAGCACCCTATGGCGAACACCACCAGATCATCGCGCCAGAGTTCGACGATATCGTCGGGTTGCTCGGACAGCACGCCGTCGCGATACACGTTGTAGCCGGGAACGTCGGTGCGGATATCGAGGTCGCGGCCCAGCGCCGGCACGTTCCACTGGCCCGGTTCACCCACGCCCAGCAGCGGGCACGCCTTGGGGTTGCGCACGCAAAAACGCAGGAAATCCTCTGCATAAGCGCTTGGGATGATGGCGAGATTGGCTTGAGCGAACTCACCGCAGTGACCGGCCGTGGGACCGGTAAAACGCTTGCTGCGGACTTGCTGGCGAAAAAGATGCGGCATGGTTCAGGTCCCTCACGAATGCAATGAAATGGCGACGAAGCAAGTGACGAGATGCAGGTTAGGGCCGCAAAAAAAGTGGCGCCAGCGAGTTATTCCGCTCGCATGCGTTAAGGTTTTCTTAACAGTTTCGTGCGGGTTTTCACGTAGCGGGGTTGGTCTGCGTCGCCGGATCAATGTGCCCTGAGCGAGGCTGAGCGCCTTTATTCGTGGTGCTTTACCGTCAAGACGTCAAAGCGCCGAAGCACATCGTCTGCTCAGGAACATCCTGGAAAAAACATCGATTACGCAGGCGCACTTTTTTGGCGGAGTTAATAATTCCTCCGGGCTGCCGTTAAGCGAAAGAGCGGGCTCGTTCTCCCGCGCCTCTCCCGACCGCAGTTCCTTTCAACTGGAAAACAAAAATGAACCGTCTGTCCTTGCGCCAGAAGTTATGGATGCCGCTGATTCTTTCGTGGTTCGGCCTTCTTACGCTGACTGTCTGGCACGCATACCAGACGCGTGACCTGCAGTTGTCCGAGCGTCACCGCGACCTGGGCGACATTGTCTCGATGTCGTATTCAATCGCCGCCGGCCTCGACAAGCAGGCGCAGAGCGGCAAGATGTCCGTCGATGCCGCGAAGCAGGAAGCCATCGCGCGGATCGGCGACCTGCGGTACGACGGCGGCGGTTACGTGACGATTGTCGGCTCGAACTCGGTCATGATCATGCATCCGATCAGCCCGAAACTGGACGGCAAGGACATGTCGGACTGGAAGGACGCCAAGGGCAATTCGCTCTACAAGGCTATCGCCGCGGCAGGCAGTTCCGCGGAAGGCGGCGGGTTCCTCGAATACTGGTGGCCGAAGCCGGGCGAGACCGAACCGAGCTCAAAGCTGGGTTATACGAAACGCTACAAGCCGTGGGACTGGGACATGATCGCCGGTACGTATCAGGACGATATCCAGGCCGCGTTCTATCGCACGCTCCTGCATTCGCTCCTGATGCTGTTCGTGCTCGGCGCGGCCATTTCGCTGTTTGCGTCGCTGGCAATCAAGAGCGTGAGCCGCTCGCTTGGCGGTGAACCCGCCGCTGCTGCACACCTTGCACGGCAGATTGCATCGGGCGACCTGACGGGGCGCATCGACGTAACGGCCGGCGACACGCAGAGCGTCTTCTCGGCGATTGCCCATACGCGCGACAGCCTGGCGGGCACGGTGTCGCGCGTGAAGGACGCCGCCGACGCCATCAAGCTTGCCGCAGCGGAAATTGCCAGCGGCAACGCGGACCTGTCGAGCCGCACCGAGCAGCAGGCAGCGGCGCTGCAGGAGACCGCGGCGGCCATGGACGAGATCACGTCCACGGTCCGCGCGAACGCCGACAATGCGTCGCAAGCAAGTCAGGTGGCTGCAAGCGCGTCGGCGCAAGCGCTGCGAGGCGGCAGCGTGGTGGATGATGTGGTCGAGAACGTGCGCGCGATTGCGACCAGTTCGAAGCAGGTCGCCGAGATCACGGCGGTGATCGACGGCATTGCATTCCAGACGAATATTCTCGCGCTGAATGCGGCGGTTGAAGCGGCGCGCGCCGGTGAAAACGGCCGCGGTTTTGCGGTGGTGGCGGGCGAAGTGCGCAGCCTCGCGCAACGCAGCGCGGCTGCGGCAAAGGAGATCCGCGTGCTGGTCGACACGTCGTTGACGCAGATCGAAAGCGGTGCGGGACTCGCCGAAAATGCGGGCAAGGCCATGGCCGATATCGTCACGGCGGTCAAACGCGTGACAACCATTGTGGAAGACATTGCTACAGCGTCGAACCAGCAAAGCGTGGGGATTGAAGAGGTCAACCGGGCGATCGCGCAGATGGACGGCACTACGCAGCAGAACGCGGCGCTGGTCGAGCAGGCCGCTGCCGCGGCGAGTTCGATGAACGACCAGGCGCTTCGCCTGGGTGACGCCATGCAGTCGTTCCGGCTGACGCCTGCATGAATACACGCTTCCTCGAGACCTTCGTGACGCTGGCTGAACTGGAAAGTTTCCGGGCGACTGCGCGTGTCCTGCACGCCACGCCCGCGACCATCTCGCTACGCATCAAGTCGCTCGAGGACGAGTTGAAGACCGAGCTGGTCGACCGTACCTCAACGGCATTTCGTTTGACGACCGCGGGACAGAGCCTGCTCGGGCTCGCGCGCAACGTGGTGGATGCCGCGCGTGCGTTGCGCGAGGCGGCGGGTCAGGAGGTGGTGGTCGGCGGCAAGCTGCGGCTGGGGGTGATCGAAACGGTGGTGCATAGCTGGCTGTCGCACTACATCACGTATCTCAACGCGAACTATCCGAAGCTGGATGTCGATCTCACGGTCGATTCGAGTTCGGTGTTGCAGCGCCGCTTGCTGAGCGGCGAGCTTGATCTCGTCATACGGGTGGAAGGGATCGACAGTACCAAGATTGCATCGAGTGCGATTGCGAGTTACCCGGTGCGCTGGATCGCAAGACGCGGGCTGTTGTCGCGGCGCGCCGCCGGGCTTGCGCTACGTGTGTTGCAACGGCCGATAGTCACGTTCGGTCGTGGCACGGCACCGCAGGTAGCGCTGGAAAGCATCGTGCATACGCTTGCCCGGCAAGAGAACATGCGGCCCGAACAAACGCGCATTACGTGCTCGCCATCGGTGGCCGCGATCGTTCAACTGGTGCGCGACGGATATGGCGTCGCCGGTATTCCCAGTCTTTTCGTCGCCAAGGAATTGCAAAGCGGCGAGTTCGTCGAGCTGCCGCTGAAGCCGGTTCCGCCGCCGATTGTCGTGTCGTTATGCAAGCCCGTCGATGCCAGCGTGATGGTGAACGCCGCGGCCAATGCCGCGCACGTCGCCTGTTCCGCCTATTCCAAATCGATCAAAAAAGACTTCCTGGAAGGGCTTTAATTTTTAGGCGACAGCGCTTCGCGCTGGAGCACGACGGTCGGCTTGCCCTTGTAGGTTGTCGTGCGGCCTGGCGCGAATGCACATTTCCTGGCGAGTGCAAGCGAGGGTGCGTTTTCCGGCGAGATGATGCAGACGATTTCATCTTCGGGCCAGCGTGTATCTGCCCACTGCAACGCGGCACGCACGGCCTCGGTCCCGTAGCCTTGTCCTTGCGACTCGGACGTCAACATCCATCCGATCTCCGGCGCTTCATCGAATACCGGGTCAATACCGCGCTTGTATTGCCCGAAGCCGACCTCGCCGATGAACTTGCCGCTGCGCTTCTCGCTGACTACCCAGTAGCCGAATCCCATCAATGCCCAGTGCCCCGCGCTTCGAAGCAGGCGCGCCCATGCTTCCTCCTTTGTGAACGCAATGCCGGTGACATGGCGCACGACCGCGAGGTCCGACCACATGGCGTAGATGTTGTCGAAATCAGCGCGTTGCGGGGCACGCAGGATAAGACGATCGGTTTCCAGGGCAGCGGTGGAGTGGGGCATGGTGGAAGCACGTGAGTGTAGAGGGGACAGGCGGCGCCTGAAGGGAACAAGGAATATAACCGCTCTGGTCAGGACCGGAAAGTTTGAAAGTGCGTAGTCGTTTTGCGGGCCGTCAGTCGTCAGTCGTCAGTGTTCTAAAAAAGTGCTCGCCGTTCGGCACAAATCGCGCTATCCGCCAGAAATTTTGCGCGGTTACTGTCGCTGCAACGGTTTGGTGAGTGTCACCGGACGCCGGCAGACCGCGACTTCGAACTACGACGAGTTAGACGACCATGACAGAGTTGCACGACCTCAGCGCGCGGGAAATCGCCGTGCGCTACGCCGCCAAGACGCTCACGCCAGTGGACTACATCGAGCATGTGCTCACGCACGTCGCCCGCTGGGAGCCGCATGTGAATGCGCTCTACGCGTTCGATCCCGATACCGCGCGCCGTCAGGCGCAAGCCTCCGCACGCCGCTGGGCCGAAGGTACGCAGCTCAGCGTGATCGACGGCGTCCCGGTGACGCTGAAGGAAATGATCGCGACCGAAGGCGACCTCGTGCCGCAGGGTTCCGCCGGTTCAAGGCCGCGGCCCGCGAGCGCGGATTCACCTGTCGCCTCGCGCATGCGTGAAGCCGGCGCGGTGATCCTGGGCAAGACCACGGCGCCGGATTTCGGCATGTTGTCGTCGGGGCTGTCGAGTTTGCACGGCGTTACCCGCAATCCCTGGCAACTCGCGATGAATCCGGGCGGCTCAAGTTGTGGCGCGGCAGCCGCCGCCGCGGCCGGCTACGGGCCGCTGCACGTGGGCACCGACATAGGCGGCTCGGTGCGCTTGCCGGCCGGCTGGTGCGCTCTGGTGGGCTTCAAGCCCTCGCATGGGCGTATCCCGATCGATCCGTATTACACCGGCCGCTGCGCTGGCCCAATGACCCGCACCGTGGACGATGCGGCCCTCCTCATGCAATTCCTCTCGCTGCCCGACTGGCGCGATGCGACCAGCCTGCCGCCCGAACCCATCGACTGGACGATCGAGTCCGCCGATGTGCGCGGCTTGCGGATCGGCCTGATGCTCGACGCCGGTTGCGGCCTGGACCCGGAGCCAGAGATCGTGGCCGCGGTGCGCACGGCAGCGGATCTGTTCGCGGCGCACGGCGCGCAGATCGTGCCGGTGGCGCCGGTGCTGGACCGCGCGATGCTCGATGGACTCGACCGCTTCTGGCAGGCGCGGCTCTGGAGCGAACTGGAGCGCCTGAGCGAAGCCGAGCGTGCGCGCGTGCTGCCTTATATCGTCGAATGGGCGGGGCAGGGCGTGAATGTGTCGGGCGTGGAGGCGGTGCGCGGTTTCGGCCGGACCTTCGAGATGCGGGCGACGACCGCCCGGTTGTTCCAGCACGTCGACGCGGTGTTGTCCCCGGTCAATCCCATAGCCGGGTATTCGGCGGAGTGGGCCAGCCCTACCAACGACCCGCGCCGCCCGTTCGAGCACATTGCATTTACGGTGCCGTGGAATATGGGCGAGCAACCGGCGCTCTCGGTCAATTGCGGGTTCACGCCGGGCGGCATGCCGATCGGCTTGCAGATAGTCGGCCCGCGTTTTTCCGATCGGCGCGTGCTCCAGCTCGGCAAGGCCTATGAGAGCTGGCGCCCCGTTGCGCCTCCCTGGCCCGCACCGCCCCATTGACGTAACCCGCGCGGCTGCTGCCCGCCTACGCTGGCAGCGTCCTGCAAAGCACCTCGCATTCCGTTTCGATGTTCTCCCCGATGCGCCCCTTCCGGCCGCAGTGCTTAACCGTGCGCGGCGGGCTGGCCATGTTTGCTCTTAACGAAGGACATGTCATGTCAGATTCAATCCGGACAGCCTATACCGGCGACGAGCTCAGTCCCAGCGGCACGCGCCAGGGCGCCGCGAGTGCACGCCGAAACGTGGTGGCAGTCGCACTGGGCAACGCGGTCGAGTTCTTCGACTTCGGCACGTACGCGACCTTCGCCGTGATGATCGGCCATACGTTCTTTCCGGCGAAAAGCCCGTTCATCAGCTTGCTGCTTTCGGTGTCCGTGTTCGGGCTCGGGTTCGTCGTGCGGCCGCTCGGCGCAGTGCTGATCGGCGCTTATGCCGACCGCGCGGGACGCAAGCCCGCCATGATGCTCACGCTCATCCTGATGGCGGTGGGCACTGGCGCGATCGCGATATTGCCGGGCTATGAAACGCTCGGCATCGCAGCGCCCATCCTGCTCGTTGTGACGCGGCTGGTGCAGGGACTTGCATGGGGTGGCGAGGCCGGTCCTGCGACCACCTACATCCTTGAATCGGCGCCGCTGGACCGCCGTGGTTCGTACGCATGCTGGCAGGTCGCTACGCAAGGTTTCGCGGCCGTGGCTGCCGGTTTGACCGGCTATGGGCTTGCTGTCGCGTTGCCCGAACAGGCGCTCAATGCCTGGGGCTGGCGCGTGCCGTTCGTGTTCGGCCTGCTGGTGCTGCCGGTGGGCATCTACATCCGCCGGCGTCTCGCCGACACCATCCAGGAACACGATGCGCCAACCTCCACGCGCGAGATTCTCCACGAGCTCAATACGTCGCATCGCCGGCCGATTGTCATCGGCTTGCTGATCCTGCTCGGCAGCACGATCACGCAGTACTTCCTCAACTACATGACGACCTTCGCATTGACCGAGCTGCATCTGCCGGGCCGCGTGGCGATGCTCGCAACGCTGGTCACCGGCGCCGCGCTGGCCGTGTTCGCGGTCGTTGGCGGACAGTTGTGTGATCGCCTGGGCCGCCGCGCCGTGCTGATCTGGCCGCGTGTGCTGCTGCTCGCGCTGATCTTCCCCGCGCTGAACCTGATCGTGTCGCATCCAACGCCTCTCGTCTTCCTCTGCACCATCACGGTCCTCGCGGCGCTGCACGGCATGAGCGGCGCGGCGCTGATCGTGCTGATCGTCGAGAGCTTTCCTTCGCGCGTGCGCTCCACCGGCTTCTCGATCGTCTATGCGGTCGCGGTGTCGGTGTTCGGCGGCACGGCGCAACTGATCATCACCTGGCTCATCGGGACTACCGGGAATCCCATGTCTCCCGTCGCGTATCTGCTCGCGGCAAACGCTATCTGCATCGGCGCAGGGTTCATGGCTGCCGAGACGAAACCGGCTCGCGCCGGCCAATAACGGTTACATCACCACACGTTAAGGCATCGACATGAAATACACACGCAAGGGGAAATTCACGCGCCTGGGGCAACTCGCGGCGCTGGTGGGCGGACTGGGCAGCGGGGCTGCGCACGCGCAGAGTTCCGTGACGTTGTACGGACTGCTCGACGCCGGCCTGCAGTACAAGACGCATGCGGATGCAGCGGGGGATTCGCTGGTTGCATCGAACAATGCGGGCACATCCTATCCGTCGCGTTTCGGGCTTCGCGGCAGCGAGGACCTGGGTGGCGGCTGGCGGGCGATCTTCAACCTGGAGAACGGGTTTTCGCTGAGCAACGGGACACTGGCGTCGTCCGATACGTTGTTCAACCGGGTCGCGCTGGTCGGACTGAGCGGACGCTACGGTACGTTCACGGCAGGGCGTCAGTACAGTGTGCAATACGACAAGACGGTGTTCTACGAGCCGACGCTCTTTAACAACTACTCCATCTTCTCGCTGAACATGATTCCGTCGGCGACGGTGCGGCTCAACAACTCGGTCAAGTATCAGTCGCCCGACATGAGCGGACTGAATGTGGAGGCCATGTACAGCTTCGGTCAGCAGCTTGCGGGCAACTCGGAAGCGGGACGCTACTGGGGCGCGGCAACCGAATATGTGACGGGCAATTTTTCGGCGCGGGTCGGCTACGAAGAGGTGCGCGGCGCGGTAAGCGGGACTGTCGACCAGTCGAACCTGGTGGACCGGCGCACGAGTGCGGTAGCGCGCTACGGCTTTGACAAGGTCGTCATTTCGGGCGGAGCGGTGGCCGTGCGCGGCTCGTTGCAGGCGTCTCCGGATGGCAATATCTACTGGCTCGCCGCTTCATATATGCCGAATCCGGCGCTCAAGCTCGTGCTCGAAGGCGGCCGTTATTACTATCAGCACGACGCAGGACGTCCGACGCTTTTCAACGCGACCGCGCTTTACTGGCTGTCGAAACGCACCACCCTCTACCTCACCGGCGGTTACACCATCAACGGTGGCGGCAGCGACTTCGGCGTCAACAACTACACGACCACCGCGCCCGGCCAGAGCCAACTGGCGCTGGGAACGGGTCTGATCGTGCGGTTCTGAGGCTTACGGCGATGGTTCGGCTTCGGCCGCGGGATGGACCGCGGACGCGTATCGCGCCATCGCCGTTTGCAGCATGTCCATGCACTTGCGAACGGCAATCGATGTGGGCCGGTAGCGGTATACGCAGAGTTCCACACGGATCTGGCGCAGGTCGGGATCGGTGATTGTGACGGCATGCAAGCCGTCCTCGCAGCCGGTATCGTCTAGATCGAATTGCGGTAGGATCAGCAGCGCCGCGCCTTGTCGCGCGAGCGCTTTCTGCGTCTCCAGCGAGCACGTGGTGAACGACGGATTCAGTGTGATGCCACTCGCTTTCGCCACGCGATCCAGCGCTTGCCGGACACCGAATGCGGAGTCGGGAATGGCGAGCGGCTGGTCGACGAGGTCGGCGAGCGTGACACTCTCGCGCCGGCTGAACGCATGATGCGGCGACACCAGCACGCGATGCCAGAGCTCGCAATGCGCGTGCACTTCGACGTCGGCGCGCTTGGGCAGATAGAAACCGAGCCCGATGTCGGCCTCGCCGCTGCATAGTGCTTCGAGCGTGCGTTGCGCACTTGCGATGACGATATTGAAGCAGATCTTCGGATACTGTTGCGAGAACTCGGCAAGCACGGGCGCGAGCAACCCTGACACCACGCCCTCCGATGCATACACCGACACAGAGCCGACTTCGAGCTTGTGCCGGTCAGCAATCAGCGTGCGTACCTGATCGAACTCCCGCAGCATGAACTCCACTCGCTCCGCCAGAAACTCGCCTTCTATCGTCAGGCTGATACCGCGTGGTCCGCGTTCCAGCAGCGCGACGCCGAAGTAGTGTTCAAGCTGCTCGATTTGCCGGCTGATTGCACTAGGCGCGACGTGCAGCCGCTCGGACGCCTTGCGCAACGACGAACTGCGGGCGAGTTCCTGGAAATAACGGAGCGTGCGAAGTTGCATTGAGCTGTCCTTTGCAACGGTGAGCGGGTGGGTTTGATGCGGCGAAAATAGGGGCGTGAAGAGACGCCGTCTCGTAGTGTCGACCGCCAATAAAGCGCCCGCGAGTGGTTTTATTGGATTGATGCCCGGGGGTGTTTAATAGGTATGCCGAAGCGCCGTGCAACGGCTTGAACGAAATGACTCAGCATTCCAAAGGGGCTTTTAGATGCGCCGCTCTGTGCGATCTCGTAGCCGATCACTTACGGCTTTCCTTTCGTTGATCGATAACCTGATGGATCATCGATGCCAACTCGATAAGTCGCCGGTCTGAGTCCGGCGGCCCGACGAGCTGGACGCCAAGCGGCAAGCCCCCGTCACTGTATGCCGTAGGCAAATGGAGACAAGGCCAGCCAAGCAGCGACCAAGCCTTGTTGAACGCCGAAGGACCGGTTGATGCCAGCCCTCGCGGCGCGGGTCCCAAGGCACTTGTTGTCATGACGATGTCCGCATCGCGGAAATAAAACTCCCACCGCTTCCGTTGGACATCCTGCCATTTCCGGGCTTGCAAATAGTCCGCGGCCGACATCGCCAGGCCTTGCCTGACCGCGGCGATCAGTGGCTCGCTCAGGCTTCCCGCTTGCGCTGCAAACACCGGCAGCAAGCTCCGTGAAAACTCGTAATGCATAATGGCTGAGTGAGCGTTCAACAGGCTCTCGGGATTGTCAATCTCGCTTGGACGAAGCTGACACCCATGCGCTTCCAGGGTGCGCCTCGCGTCATTGATCACTGCTTTGGCAGCGGGCTCGAGCACATGCCCGGGATTGCTGTCGAGGCAACTGATC
>Ga0153929_1000555_pt1 | contig 14032 bp, 16 predicted proteins | sample TSNJ013MetaG_FD_104689 | JGI IMG/M metagenome (GOLD analysis project Ga0153929, IMG submission 104689) | Attine ant fungus gardens microbial communities from New Jersey, USA - TSNJ013 MetaG | ecosystem: Host-associated > Fungi > Mycelium > Unclassified | place: USA: New Jersey, Wharton State...
CGAGATCGTGCTTGGGTTGCCTGAATTGGCTTACAAACGAATGTCGCTCAAAGCTTTACACGAGATGGTGTCTCCAATGTTTGGCAGGATGGCATCGATCAGCCCCCCGATTTCTGATGTTCAGTTAAACATATTCTGCTTTGCGCTCGAAGGCGAGCCTGTACAGCCGCGTGCATGTGTTGTGCATACGAAACGATTAGATGGTCTGCGAAGCTGGGCGAGTGCAAGACGGCACGAGGGGAGGGCGCTCATTGATCTGGATCTGCAGGGCCTTGCGCACACATTTTCTGATTCCGAAAGGCCAGTTGTTAACCTGTGCTTCCGATGCCGGCTCTTAGGCATTGCTCAACGACGGCGTGTATTACTTTGGCGAACTCGTCGGGCGCTTCGACGCATGACGTATGGCCAGTTTCAAGCACCACAAGCCTCGAGCCCGGAATGCCGTTGTTAAGGCTTTGTGCATGGTACAAAGTGCGAGCCGGGTCCCGAATTCCATGGACCACCGCTGTCGGCAGGGATGATAGCTCGCTGAGCATGCTTGTGAGATCAGTCTGTTGCAAACTGCGCAAGCTCTCGGCCGTCGCCTCGGCAGTAATGCGGCGTGGATACGTCATGAACGAATCCACAAGCTCGACGGGGCAGACGCTTCCGAGCGAGCGTTCGGTCATAGCTTTCCAGAGCGGCGGCCCCCATGTCTGAAGAACCCGTTCGATGACTGATTCGACATCGCCATGTCCCTTTGTGTTTGCTCCGCTATTGCTCAGCACGAGACCAACTACGTTGCTTTTTGCTGAGCGTAAATCAATCGCAGCGGCGAGTGCCGCGATCGGTGTACCTACCGAATGGCCTATCAGCACGGTTGGCCCGAGCTCTCTCAGTAGAACGGCTACGCGCGCTGCAACCGAGTGGAGGTCGTGTGGCCTGGCACCCTCGAGCCAGCCCACGCCAATAGCGCGCAGTTTAACGATTCTTGTGACGGGCGCGATGGCGTTTGGCGGAATGAGGGCACCCGGTAAGAAGACGAGGGTCGGTCGATTTTTGGGTCCATGACTGAGATGGAACGTGGCTAAAACCTGCGTCATTTATCAACGTCTGTTTTGTGATTCGATGGGAGCGGAGCTGCATCTTGGCGATGCGCCTTCTGGCGGTTCCGCGATTTTCGAATAATACGCCGACGTCATTGAAACAGTCATTTGCTACTTTTGATTCGACAAGCCGGCACCCATATGAATAGGTTTGCCCGCTGTTGTTCCGGCGGCGGTAGCGCCGAAGAACGGGCTTCGCGCTATCCTCAGCACTTCTGATCCGACGAATCGTCGAGGGATGTTGTCGAGCAGCGCAGTCTATAAAAAAGCCACTGCGATGCAACGCATTGGGATCGCTCCCAGCCGAATAAACGCTAGATCTTGGCTAGTGTCTTCCGGTGTTTTATTGTAAAAGTGGATGCATGAAAATTCGTGAAATGAGCCTCTTGCCCAACGCCCGCGGTGAGCTGCTGTGCTATCTCGTCGAGACCGCGGCCGCGACTTACGCGTTGACCAGTGATTGGCGAGTGGACCTTATCGTGATCTCCTGCCGGTCGTGGCTTTCGCGCAACTGGCTGAGCGTGCCGTGGCTTGACCGAGTTCGCCTTGGGCAGTTAGCGTTGCAAATTGCACGGCGCGATCTGCGCGGCGCAGGCATTGCGTTAAAACGAGCTGACGTTCAGGGTCTCTTCACGAGTGACATGAAGTTGAACCCGGCCAGTATGGTCGTTCAGCGGATGCTTCAGGTATGTCGCCATGCGTTAGAGGATCATCGGTTCGCATGGGGATCGCAATGAATGCAACCAATTCCGTTGAGCCCACTATCGTAGGCGGCGGACTCGCGGTCGCTTTCGAACTCGTCGCTGCGGGTCGCGTCGTGAAATGCACGGTTTCGCGCGAATCGCTGCAACACTACTTTTGGCTTCAGCCTGGTGCGGACGATGCACGCGTGCTCAAGATTTTCAATGACGGACGCCAGCGAATCGTTGCAGTCGCCGAGCGCAAGGCGCGTCGACTCGCAGCCACTTCTATCCACCTTGAAGCGGTTGACTTTCAGCGGTAGGCGAGACGGCGATGCGCAGCCATGCAATCCACAATGCGAACATGAAAGCTGAGAGTTCGAATCCTCGCGAGGCAGCGGCGCTGGCAAGAGTGGCTGAGGCGGCCCGCGAAGTGCAAGGCGCGTCTGCGGCCATTCAAGCTCATTTCAACGCTGTGGGGGAGCGACAGGCTTCCGCGCTGGAGCTTGCACGTCTTACGGCCGCCGTCCAGGAGCTCGAAGACGCTCGCTTGGCCTTGGCTGTCGTCATCGACAACGGCAATAGGTGAGGGCGCAAAAGGCATCCGTTGTTTGCCGAGGCACATGTGCGAATCGAGTGCTGTCGCGGACGTTAGAATGGCTTGGAAAATTCTTTCTCGAATTTCTCTGTGGGAGACCCCGTGTCGTATTGATTAGCAGCTAGAGGAGACGTAGATATTTTCTATCGCTGGAGAGACTTCGTGCTCGATATGAAGGAGGGACGCATCGGTACCCCCGAGTTTGATGGAGCTGCGCTTGAAAAACTGAAGAAGCGGCTTCCTCGCAAGGTTTGGATGTTTGCGGCCCCGCCTGGGAAGAAGGATCGGCGACATCTCGTCGGCTCGTTTTTAATCATCAAGTCGAAGCCTGTCTCGTTCGTACCCAAGTCGGCGTAACCTTTTCTACGATGCTGCGTCACCTCGACTGTCCTTTATACCGAGTCGGACAGCCCCGAAAAAATTGATGAGGTGAGCGGCTATTCCAATCACCGATTCAATGCGACGGGCAAATCTAATTTACGTGGGGAAAGGGCATCCAGGAAATGGAAGCGGGCGTCGTCCGCGGTTTCGAAAAACTAATGCAAAACCACGCGGCGCTCCAGTTCATGGATGGATTGCTCGAGATGCGCTAAACCTCGGGAGAGAAACGTGAAATGCACCGCCTTGATTGCGAAGGCGCGCGTTTAAAAGTTTACGTGGCCATGCGTGCGGCAACGTCAGGCGGTGTGCCTTGGCAATTAAGTAGTGGGTCAATCTGCGATAAATGCAACTAACTGTCTAGCCCGCTCAGATCTGCGAACTCGAACTCACCGCGGGCCGGTCACGAAGTCGGCAGCCTAAAATCGCGTCGGTTGAATCAAACGTAGTTACCCACGCAATACCGGCGGTTATCGCCATCGAAATGGCTCTGATTTGATTGGCGACTCCCTCCCTTCGGCATAGACGCATTCCAACATGGAAGGGATGTCCATCGCATCAAAGCCCTAAAAGGCGGGTGAACAGAAATCAATTGCACTACCTCCCGGGTTTGGATGCAGTTAAAAGAACGGCAAGAAAGGCAGCATAGTACCGTCCCCGAGTAGCCCGCGTGTTAACCCAGAAAAGAGCATCGGCTGATGTGGGGGAGACGAAAACAGCAGTCTCATAAAACTGAGCTCTGCCACACCCCAGTGATATCGAAAATGTCCGCGTGATTCACCAACTTTGCCTTCCTACACCGCCCTCGCGAAATTCGGCGGGATGGTGGAAAACAAGGAACTGTCCGCGCTTGACGCGGAGGATCAGCGACAAACATTCCATGTGTCGCGCATGGATTTTAACCTGTGACGACTCCGAGCAACGGATTGCCTGACCAAGCAGAGGCACTCCTTACGCTTGGTCTTGTAGTACCAGGTTACCGCGACATTACGGGGGCAAGCACCGGGCCATCGCGCAAGCGTTTCCCTAGATTGCCATGATTGATCGATGGTGTGGTAGTGAGAGAAACCTACCTTTTTTCGAAAGGGTTCTCATCGCTGAAAACCGTGCATCCTGCGCCTAGCGTTTTCGCCCGGTACATGGCGCGGTCCGCATCGCCCAACAGCGCCGCAATGTCCGTGAGGGCGGATACCATGCAGGCACCGATACTTGCCGACACCTTCACCGTTTGGCCCTGTATCGTTGTCATATCGGCGAGCGCCGAATGAACGGCGTCAGCGATCGCGAGCACGGCGTTTTTGTCTTGTATATCGAGAGCGAGCACAACGAATTCATCGCCGCCCAGTCGGGCGACAGTATCGACCCTGCGCATGCGTGATTCGAGCAGGCCCGCGAATGTCTGAAGGAGCACGTCACCCACAGCATGACCATAGCTATCGTTGACCTCTTTGAAGCCGTCGAGGTCGATCAACATAAGCGCAGATGTCGGAGAAGTCGATGCTGCCGTGATGGCTTGTTCGAGCCTTTCGTACAACGCGAAGCGGTTACATAGGCCCGTAAGAGGATCGGTGCCGGCCTGGTGCGTGAGTTGTTCGATGACACGGTTTAGGCGCTCGCCCAGCAAACGTAAGTAAAACCAAGTCGCCATCACGCTGAGCGCGAGACCTAATGCCACTGGCCGATTCTCGATCCACCAAGGACTCAGCAAAGCCAGAGCGAGTATGCCGCTGACCGCGGATGCGCAGGATAGTGTCAGCATCGATTTGCCGAAACGGCATCCCGAGTCGATCAGAAGCCAAAACACCGCCCACATCATTGGGAGGGTAAGCGGTGCGGCGGCAAGTAACCATATGACCAGTGCCTGGTCTAGGAGAGTGGTAACGGCGAGTCGAGCACGCAACGGCCGGCTTACCAGGTCAACGGCCAGCAAGCTCGCGGCGCCATAAACTACGTAGAGCAGACCCACGAGAAATGCATCAATGGTTTGCTCCGGTCGAACCGTCCCTGCGCACATCGGCCAGATGACGAGGACAACGATGCCCAGCGTCACGCGTCGAGTTACCTGTTCCCTCTCCAACTCGCGATACGAGCAGCGGCCAAATTGAAACGGTCCATGCACGCGCTCGCTCGTTTGATGAGCGCCGAACATCCTTGATCTTATCTTAGAGATTCTCATAGATCCTTGCTCTTCTCTATTGCGACACGAGACTGCGCGGATGCACTGTGCGCAGCAGTACGGAATCCCGATGTGGCCAACTTCTACAGAGCGCGGGCGCCTGCGGTTGGGCGTCCAGTAAAGATTGGGCGGACAGCGGTTGATTTAATTCTGCGATGGCAAGCGTTCGTTGCAAGTCGGCCGCGCGCTGCCAGCGTTCCGGTATCCATCAATCAACGAGTTCCAGCCTGACGTGGCAAGTCGCAGAGGCGGCAAAACAATTTCGCGCTTATTGTTTGAGTCTGTGTGGCTCAACTGCATCAGTCACGTTCCCGTAAATCGGATATGCGCGCATTCGACTTAAAGAGGCAGGTTGACAATGTGCACAAGGTCTTGCGGCGCGAAACCACACGGCACGACGATCAATACTGTGATCCTCGGGGCGATCAGCTTGGGTATTGGTAAGCTCGAACGCCACCGATACTGACCGTAGTCGCCTTCCATATGTGACACAAGAGTGGTCGCACCTTAGTTCGTGCGGTTGACCGGCAATGATCGCGACGGCACTGTCGCATGCAATCGTGCGAAGAGAAACACGAGATTGTTTTATCGCGGCCACGGGCACGGTCTTCGGGCTGCGTCCATCAACCACGCAACGTGCTGGCATTCCAGTTTGATGCGAGCTGGAAAGCATTGGTGAGTTGTCGATAGAGCACCGGCGACGATTAATGATTCAAACCAGTCCCACCGCGATGTGACGAGTGCGGCTCGGGCTTCGCACCGCGCGTTCCGGCGCCCTGCTAGCCAGGCGCAACAGGAACCTCGACGATATTCCGAGTCATTGTCCGGCGAGCCATGCGTGATGTAAGACGAAGCAACGCGCATTCTCCGATCACGTCGTGGTATCGGCAAGCACTGAGCAGATCGCTAATCGCTCGGGTCACTGTGCTGATTGTCGACGCCGCTGTCCGGCGCATTGACTGTCCATTCCACCACTAACCCCAGCATCAATTGCCGTGATTCGAGTGACTGCTCGTCCGGAAGTAGTTCGTACTTTGGATTAGGCCCGGACGAGCAAGTGAATACCCAGACATGGTCAATTATCATTGAGCGTACTGCGCAACGCAGAACGCATATCGACCATCGTGATAGTCTTGGTACCTTCACGCAAATGTCTGAGCGCCGCACTATCTATCACACGTTGTAGCACAGAGTCTGCGTCAGCTATCGAGCGTCCCAAAAGTTCCGACACGAGGTATTCCGTTGTATGGCGCGAGACCCCAAATGCGCAGCCTGCGAGCAACCGGAGTTTCGTGCGTACATACGTCGCGAGCGCTTCATCGCTTGGAACATCGAAGCGAATTTTTTGCTCGAACCTGCCGCCTCGAATCGCGGCGCTGTCGAGTGAGTCTGGGTGATTCGTCGCGGCGATGTACAGCACGTCCCGCACGCGGCCATCAACGCCGTCGATGGTGGTGAGGATCTTGTTAGTCACAGCGCTCACAGCTGACATACGTCGGTCGCAAAGCACGTCATCTGCCTCGTCGATGAATACGATAACCGGTCTAAGATTCTTTGCATTCCGAATAAACTTGTCCCATGATGATGGATTGGAGAGCAGTTCCGCTCCTGTCGTTTTCAGAAATGCGTAACCGCTGGCTGCCGCGAGAGACATAGCGGCTTGCGTCTTGCCTGTACCTGGTGGCCCGTAAAAGAGCAGGCCCCGTGGCAGGTCTCCACCCAGCTTTTCGAGGTTGAAAACGTGCTGAAGTTTGAACGCAAGATCGCGCAGATCTTGACGAGATGCGTCCGGCATGATGATTTCCTCAATCGTCTTGACCTTCTCCGGCAGGTGCCCCTTCGATCCCTGGATGAGACGCATGGCCTGCATGGCAATATCGAACGAAACGACCCCACTGAATGCGCCCCCTTGCCGCATGTCGGCGAGCTGAGGTCCAAAGGCCATCAGACGCGCCGCACTGAACCCCTCCCAGCGAGCCGCGAGACTTTTGAGCGTCGGTACGCTGAGGACGTTGGGTCCGAGCGCCTGGAAGACGGTACGGGAAAGTAGCGCTTCACGTGCCGGCGCGTCTGGCGGTGGCACCTCGACCTTGAAGTCGAAGCGACCCTCGCGCACAGCGGCCCCGTCAAGCCAGTCGAGATCGTTGGTGGCGGCGACCAGGATAACCCGGGTGCCGCGCAGGCGAACGATCTCGGTGAGCATGGTGTTGGTCAGATCGCGATCCATGTGATGAGAACCGGTGCGTGACTTGATAAAACCGTCCACCTCATCAATCAGAAAAACAGCCTGGCCCAACCGTGTGGCCTGCGCGAAAACTGCCTTCACGCGCTCAGGCGTTTCATTGACCCACTTCGAGGCAATATCTTGGTAGGAGATTGAGAAGAACGGGATCCGCAGCTCGCCGGCGAGTGCTTCAGCAAACATCGTTTTACCGTTTCCGGGTTCGCCGGAGAGCAGGATGCCATTTCTAGCTTGTGCGGGGTTGGCGAGGATGTCGCGCGCCGCATTGAGCAGCCGGTTCTTTGTGTCAGCCATGCCCGTGATGGCGTTAAAGGCGAACCGGGCGCGCAGTACACGCTCGTCCAGGGAATACGCCCGCTGGGGCGTCGCTTGACCGGGTGCGTGTGGCGTCCCTGAGCGCGGGACGGGCTGTTGTACGGGTTGCTGGGTGGGTTGTCTGGTCTTGCTGTACCCATTCCCGGCACGCAATGCGAGCCACAGTACGATTCCGGCGCTGAGCAGACCGGCACCCAGCACAGAATACTGACCGATCGCAAGCACCAGCATGGCAACGGTCCCGGTCATCATCAGCCAGCGTGCGGCGCGGACGAAGTGGTGCAGTACGAGCGCCAGGCCGGCGCAGATCAGCATTGCGAGCAGCCAGTCCCGGTCATGGAGGTGAAGAGCCGACCTGAAACCGGCACCCGCGAGGGTGCCGGTCAGGATCGGAGGGAGCAGGCGGGCTGTGGATACAATGACATCCTTCATGGTTGCTTCTCCGAGCAGGCAAGGGGGCAATGGCAAAGCGATGGGGGCGTTGATACACGCGGCACGCCTAGCGATACCGGGGCATGATCTCGTCCTCGATCATTTGATACAGCTCGTCGCGGATGAACTGAGCGAACTGCTCGCGTTCGTAGAAGGCCACGGTGAGAAGAAGGGCCGTGAACCCGATTGCGCCGCCCTTGATCATGTCGATTACCCCGAGGGCAATACCTTGCGCTAGCGCCGGGTAGACCTCTCGCAGGCCAGCGAGCCCCAGCAGGATTCCGAGGCACGAAGTACAGGCCAAAAAAGCCGGGGTGAAGAACGTGAGTATGGCGACGATGTTGCAGAACGCCCTGACGGGACGGGGAATGCCCGCGTGGTCCGAGTGGATGAAGGAAAACAGTGAAGTTTGCTGTTGATCGTTGTACATCTGGAACTCCTTAGATAGTGAACTAGATCTGTTCCCGCGCGACGGCCCGTCGTGCGTGAAGAAATCCAGGTTCCCATGGCCCCGTGGGGCAGCAAGTTGATGCGGACTAGCGAAGTACGATGAGCGGGCGACCTCGTTTGGGGAGCCACAGACTCGGCCCTGGGCGCCGACGGCGTGTACGTTCGCGCATCGGCCGCGTTGTGCGACGCTGGTTCTGCCGCAGCAAGCGTCGCGAGTGTGCAATGGGTCGCCTGAGGTCGAAGCTCAGGCGTCGGTACCAGGTTGCAATCGCTTCGGGCGGGATGCTTGCGTCGATGTAGCCCGTGACGCCCGAGTCGGTCACGACCTTGATAACCTCGCAAGCATTGGCTGCAGTAAAGCGTGTGGTTTTCATTTGTGATCTCCGTGCTCGTATTTTTTACGTTTCACTTGCGGATATGGCGCCGTAGCCACCGTGCGACGGCGATGAGAGGCGTGCATATATCGACGAGGCATAATTTGCATTCCTCAATGAAGATGTGCCAGAGGGTCTTTTGGGGGTTGCCCATAGGGGTATCCTTGTATCAGTTGGGTCACTAGAGCAAAATAGCTTTTGGGAATGGAATCAGGCCGCTTACGGATGCGTTATGGAGGCGACGTCCGAACCTGCCGGCGTAGGAGCTAACGTGGCGGGATGCCGCGGCGCTGTTCTTCCCGCAAAGCCTGCAGGTCCTGAGGCATCGGCGAAAGATCGGCACCTGCACCGAAGAACGCCTGTTCACGGCGACCGGTCGTGATTCCTTTGTTTTCGCAGGGCGTGCAGTCGACGCCTGGTATCACGGCATCTGTTGTATCCAGCATGGTCAATGCGGCGACCTCTGCAAGTTGGTCCGCTGCGGGGAGCCTATGCCCTGGCGTCACGATGCTCATCGGTCCAACACCGTCTTCCGTCGGATCGGAACGAGCGAAACGACGTGAAGTTGTGTGCTCGGATTCGGCGACGGTACCGACCGACGCAACCGCGATCTCTGCTGGAATGGGTTCCTTAGAATCTTTGTTGCACATCGAGTCACTCCATCTGGTTATGGTTGTTCATCAGCCGGACAGAACTTAGAGTTACCATCCGACAGCCTTCCCTGCGCATGCTGCTGCGCGAGGACAATCCAGAGTCACATGGAGTTCCGAGGATGCAAGTCAGGGTGCCTTTGCTTCAAATGGTCGTGAACGTCCATACGTTGGCTATCTGTTAGAGGTAGTGATGTTGTCGTGCCGTTCTCACACAGCGCTGATCGGCGACACAGCGACGACCGGCGCTAGGTCTGGACTTAGGGGTGACCGCTGAATCGGCTGGAGGATGCGTTCCGGAGGAGGTCGAATGGTTATCACACTTACGACCAGCAAGGAGCCCGTGTACTCGGAAGATGCAAACGCACGTCGCCTTGGCATAGGGGTTGGCGCATTCACACCGGAGCGGCTGAGATACGGCGGGAGCATCTAGTTCTGCCGGTTGTCGCACGCGCAGCGATTGATTTCGTCGATGGCTAGAATGGGAGGACGCAATGTGTGAAAGTCTGGGCAACGTGGTGGACCCGTGATGCCGGCGCAGAAGTCTAGTTGGCTCGCGCGCCTTTACGACTAACCCGATTCAAAGGATTCCGAGAATGGCAACAGGGACTGTGAAGTGGTTTAACGATGCGAAGGGATTTGGATTCATCACGCCGGATGCCGGCGGCGAAGACTTGTTCGCGCATTTTTCTGAGATTCAAGGCAGCGGCTTTAAATCGCTGCAGGAAAATCAGAAGGTATCGTTTGAAGTAACGCAAGGCGCGAAGGGTAAGCAAGCCTCGAAAATCACACCGCTGTAACGCGTTGTAGCACCCTTGATTGCATGAAGAATGGCCCGCAGATGCGGGCCATTCGTTGTTTGACACCTGTCATCGAACCAACAGCGCACAACTGTGTGCGCGCCGATATCATTTGAACCAATGGTCAGGATTGGATTGACTAAGAGCCGCTCAGCTAAACAGTGTCCTGAGATGGTCATTCAGGAAAAACCCTTCAGGGTCAACGCTTCGCCGTAGCTCCCGGAATGCAGCAGCCTTTGGAAACAGCCGGTCGACATCGTCTCGGTTCGTGAAATGCAATTTCCCCCAGTGCGGCCGCGAGCCGTAGCGTCGGAGTATGTCGTCGACATCGCGAAGGAACGGCCAGTAGTCGACGCCGTTCGGGCCGCCAGAGCAGGAGATAGTGACGCTGTCCTGTTCGTAGAAGGGACTTATCCAGGCGGGGTCAGCGGCAGTGAAGCGATACTCGACTGGGAAGATGCAGTCCGTGTGCTTTGTAAGCATAAGCTCCCGGATTTCGCGAAGTGCCTGCTTCCCGTATGAGGCCGGCACCGCATATTCGAGTTCGTGGAAATTGGGCACATACTCGATGGGGTAGACTTCGGAGCTGTAGGCGATTTTTTCGAAGAGTGACTCAGACGGCTGCGTTTCGGACGTTATATCCATAACTTTGACTTCGCAAACGTCATAGTCTTTCGCGGAATTTGACGCCTGAGATGTGTCCGGAAGACAGTAGAGATGCCGACTCTCGGACTTCGGGCACCAGAAAAAACTGAAATGCCGATGCCTGGCTGCCAACTCATCGTGCATTTCCATGCACGCATCGAAATCCTCCCGCCAGATGCGCTCGTGCAAGTTGTAGGAGTCCATGACCTGCAGTGTGATTTGTGACACTACGCCGAATAGACCAAGATTTACCTGCGTCGCGTGCAACAAGTCAGCATCGGTTCTGTCACTCACCTCGAGAATGCTGCCATCAGGACGAACGATGCGCATGCCAACCACTTGGGACGAGAGATTGCCGAGCGTTGTCCCCGTTCCGTGAGTACCGGTCGCCAACGCTCCCGCGATCGCTTGCGAGTCGATATCGCCTTGGTTACTCAGCGAGAATCCGGCTTGCTTCAGGTGCTGAGTAAGCGCGTTGATTTGCGTGCCGGCGGCGACGGTCACCCGGTTCGCCCCCCGGTCGACGTGCAGAACACCCTGGTAATCCTTGAGCGACAGCAGCATTCCACTTGTCGCCACGATGGGCGTGAATGAGTGTCCCGACCCGGCGCATCGTACGCTCAGCCCCTGACCCGTTGCTTCTTTCATCAGCGCCGCGAGTTCCTCTTCCGAGCTGGGCGCGGCCATGTGCCTCGCAACGAACGACTGGTTTCCGACCCAGTTGCGCCAATGTCCCCCACGTGGAATTTCCATTCCCAGTTCTCCCCAAAAAGAGCTGCTGCTTTGCAGCGTGTGCTCGATGCGACTAGTCGACCACCGTGTTCATTTCAGTCATGGTTACGATTCCTAGAATCCGATGAGCCAAATCATAGTCTCGATGCCGCGTTCTCAGTATCGTGGCGTTCCTTGTGGAGCACAAAGCATCGATTCCATCTGTAGTTCTTTTCCCGACGAGCCAGAACGAGGACTCGCTGTGACGGCAACATTCTCCGATCTCAGGCGTATAGGCGACGATGCCCAGTGCTTTCGCCGCGTTCGCGAAACCATGTGCGGACTCGGGCGGGAACGCATCTTCTGCCTAGATCAGTTGTTCAGGTACGAGCATTTGCTTTTCTCATGAGCGCCTGTTCGCTATCGACAATTTTAGCGAGTAGCTGGACGGCAGATACGGCCGACAAGCAAGCGACTGCCGATCTGTCAAATTTCGCTTACGTTAGGCTACGCCATTTGACTCTTACCTTGGGTGCGCGTCGCAAAACTCCCCTCCACAAACGTACGCGTCTGCGCCAGATCGGTCTTCGCATACAGCGCCGTCGTCTGCACCCAGGCGTGCCCGAGCAACTGCTGCGCGACCGGCAGCGGCGCCGCATTATCAACGACCAGCGTGCGCGCGTAGCCGTGTCTGAGCCAGTGCGTCGATGCCGCACGCAGCACCGCCAGCGTCACGCCGTCAGCGGGTGCGACGAGGGTTTCCGCCGCACGAAAGACTGTCTTGACTTCGTCGTAAAGGCCACTGTGACCGAGCGCCCCGCTGTATGACCGGCAGCCGTTCGAACGGAGCGGGGGCCCGTGGCAGTCCGCGCGAGAGCCGGTCGCGCTCGCTGCGCCAGGCCTCGCGCTGGTGTTCGGTTTCCTGCAGTAGTTGCCGGGACAGACCTTCATAGCGAACGTGCACCGCGGCGAATTCGTCTGCATGCATCTGTCTGGTCTGGGCGAGCGTTGAAGTGACCGTGTTCAGTTCCGCCTGCAAGTCTGTTGCCGAAGCCCTGAGCGTCTCGGGCCGCTCGCTGAGGCTGCGGCAATCCGCACGCCGATCGGCCAGTTCGGTGTCGCGTGCGCTCAGTTGCGCGCGCAGCTCGGCGAGCTCGATACGCAACATCTCCGTGCGCAGATCTGCGTCGCGGCGCGCTGCATTCGATGCCTCCGCCGCATCGGTTGCGTCGGCCTTCAGTTTGACCACCTCGTCGAGCTGGACGCTCACCGCCGCGTGCCAGAGCGTGCGCATCTGTTCGGCGATCGTGTCGGGCAGCCCGGGAATCACGACTTGTGCGAGACCGGCGCGCACGACCTCGGTTTCAATCGCGTTCAGCGCGCGCGAGAGCATCGCCGGGTCGCCGGCACCCAGGCGTGCGCGCAGTTTGCGTACTGATATCACCTTGCGGAACCGCTCAGGGGTGGGCGGCGCGTGCTCGGCATCCAGCTCCGCCTCGGCCAGCATCGCCAGCACCGTGGTGCGGATCTGCTCGGCGGAGACGGCGGTGAGGTGGAGCATGGAGATCTCCAGCGCGCCGCAGGCGGAGTGCGGCCCAGTGCAAGCGTGCAACGGGCACGCGTCCCGCGGGCGGGAAATTCCAGTCTAGAACACGCACGGGTCTAACGCCAGACAACCGTTTTTTGGCCGGGAAAGAAAAGGCTGGCCGTGATAAATTCCTTTATCACGGCCACCGCTTCCCTGCTGTCGTCATCAGCTGCGCGGTTCGTTGGTATTTCCGGTTCAGCCTGAGCCTGCGGGACGTCGAAGAGTTGCTGCTCGAGCGTGGTGTCGTGGTCACGTACGAAACGATCCGTTGCTGGTGCGACAAGTTTGGCGCGCTGGATTCGCCCAGCGCGCCAAACTTGTCTACATGAACGGCCCTCTTTGCGCCAGGCGTTCGCGTGCTTTTCTCAACAGGATGGGTTGCAGTTCATTCGGCCTTTTTGCAGTCTGCTTCGCTGCGGGCTCCTATGAAATCCGCTGACTCACGCCTCATTCGCACCACGAGATCATTAGTCTCTGACAAATTCTCAGGTTTGGTGAGCCTGGGTCTGACCTGTCTTGTCATCACACTCGAATGCCAACGCAATCTTGACGTTCTCTTGCATAAAACGAAGCCGTCTAACACAGAACACAAACTGCTTAGGCTTGCCTCACGCTCTCGTGGCCTTTCTCATACGGTCTTTGATGCGCCAATATCGCCCAGATCGTTCGAACCATCTTGTTGGCCAGCGCCACCACTACCACGTTCGGCGGTCGACGCTTTTTCATCTGCTCGATCCATGCGCCGCACTCCTTCACGTGGAATATCGCACTACGGGCGCCATGAAGGTTCTGATAATCATATAGCCGGCCTCCCCTCCGTTCGGGTCGAACGGCTGGCGTAGAGTCGAAGTGCGAACAGCGACGTGACGCACAGGAGGCCAGCATGAACAAGTTTAGTGGAATCGACC
>Ga0153929_1000557_pt1 | contig 13993 bp, 12 predicted proteins | sample TSNJ013MetaG_FD_104689 | JGI IMG/M metagenome (GOLD analysis project Ga0153929, IMG submission 104689) | Attine ant fungus gardens microbial communities from New Jersey, USA - TSNJ013 MetaG | ecosystem: Host-associated > Fungi > Mycelium > Unclassified | place: USA: New Jersey, Wharton State...
CGTGACTTGGCTTACTAAGTCCCTATTCTGCTTCTGTCTTTACTCCATTGTATGCTTGGGGATTTTAGACTGAGTGTTCAGAATGTGTGGGACGTCTTTTCCTACTCGAGGCTCTCATAACAGATCTAAAACCTCAAATCATACAATAGGGTCAAGATATAAACAGCATGGAAACTTAGGTAATCAGATCACATAACAAGGTCAGGTGATCATAGAACATTCTGGAAGGACATGTGATTGTGAGCTAATAGTAGCACAGCCACTGTAAAGTAGTATAAGTAGTAGTCCAATCTAACAAAGAACCCTATTGAGTTCTTCTTGAACATCCACCTAGGGTGATCACTAAGGACATTCACTGTCTATTGGTAACATAAGAACTCAATTCCCAAACAGTGACCTTGCACCTCGCAGCCTTACCATCTACTACGCCTTTAAGTGATTTTGAGCAGGGTTTGAGGTGAACAGTGCTCGGATGTGGTATTGAGTTCTTATGTTATCAATGGACAGTGAATGTCCTTAGCAATTACCCTAGATGGATGTTCAAGAAGAACTCGATAGAGTTCTTCATTGGATTGCAGCCCTACTTATACTACTACTACAGTGGCTGTACCCTAGAGTCCTATGATCACATGTTCTTTCCAGAATGTTCTATAATCACCTGACCTTGTCACATGATTTGACTTACTGAGTCCCCACCCTATTTATATTCTTACTCCATTGTATACTTTGGGGTTTTGGATTAAGTGTTTAAATGCATGGGAAACCTTTTCCTTTTTGGGGCTCTCATAACATTTCTCAGTTGGTTGTTTATGAAGCTCTGAACTTCTTCCCTTTTATTTTTGGATAAAGGGTAAATTCTTTCTTTTTGTGGTTTAAATATCTCCTTGAGGTCTATAGCATGGTCCCAAATTTTTCTTGTTGGCATCCTCTCAGACTCTACCTTTCCAAACACCTTTTTCCACCTTAGGAATTTCTTTGATACCATTTCTTTGATTTTCCTATAGTTTGCTTTGACTTCCTCTTCTCTTTCCTAGTCTTCTTTATCATCCACTGCCTACCTTACAATCTTTTCTTCTTCTAACATTGCTACTCTCTTTACTCTCCTTTCTCCTTTCAACTTTTCATTCCTTCCACATAGTGGTGGGCATCTTTTTATCTTGACTTCTCCAGTCTTCCAATTTATCTCTGGGTTGTGTGCTTGTAGCTATGACATTCCCAATATAACCTCTGTTTTCCCCAAATTGCACACATCCATCCTCATTCTTTCTACATGACCCTTGTAGTACATATTTACCTCTACTTGATAAGTGATAGCTTCTACACTGTTATTGGTCCTGTCAACATTTCTGACTATTATTGGCTTTTCCAATTTCTGCAGCCTAAATCCATGTTTTGCTACCATCCTTTGATCCATAAACATCCCTGTTGTGCCACTATCCAAGAGTGCTTTTACTGTTATGCCTTTATGCATATCCACCTTTTCTATCCCGATGTCTATTCATATTTCTCTCAGTATTTTGAATGTCCTCCTTACTTCTCTCTGTTCACCTTCCCCACTTGCTACCCCTTTTGGGACTTTTGTCCATGTACTATTCCATCATGCTTTTCCCTCTGTGGGGTGCACCACTTCTTTTTCCTTTTTCTTTTGCTTTGAGCATCCACACTACTTAGCTTCCTCTAACTTCCTCTAACTTCCTTTCTTTGAGGACTCCTTGTCCTCTGTTGTTTTCCCTATACATTCCTTTCTTTCTACACCATTTGCATTCTATGTAGGTCACTATGACTTCTTCTGTTATCCATCCTAACTCCAACAGCTGTGCATCTTCTGGCACATTTTCTACTCCACAGTATTCCTATGCCTTTTTCCAATTGGGACATACCAGCTTCCCTCCCTGCTGCACCTTTTGTGGTCTAGTCACATGCACTGCTTCTTCTTCCTTCTTTCTCTTTCTTTCAACTTCAATATTTGGACACTCCCACTTGTAGTGTTCTACCCTCCAATATCAGAAACATTTTACCTCCCCTACCCTTTCCTATTGCTTTATTTCCACTTCCTCCTTCACTCCATGTTGCATTATCCTACTTGCTATTACTTCAAATTTATTCTAGGGAATTGGTTTTTCCTTTTTCTCTTCACTCTTGTTTCTGCAGTTATAGACCAGGTGCCCAAACCTTTTACAACATCAACATATCCTCCCTTCTCTTTCTTCTAATTTTGCCCTTAGTTTAGCAAAGGTATGCTTTTGGTTGAGCAGGTTGCTCATAAGGGAGTTGTATTGTGTTTGAGACATTGTGTTGATATCTCAGGGGTATGGAGTAAATGATTGATCTTACTAATTATACTATGTCTGCTAGGGTACAAGATCTTCACCTAGCCAGAGTTCTACTGCCCTACTAACTACTGCCTTAATACTAGGGTTAGACTATCACCCAATGGATGGGATCTTTAATCTAAACACCTTCTTAAGAATATGGTATTACTTCTCTGTATGTACTGATCACAATAGACCACCAGCACAAGGTTTATAAGGCAAATACTACTACTTTTATCTATCAATGCTCAGTTGCAAGTTCTGGCCTTGATTACAGTACCTGAGCTTAGTACCATGTCTCCATCTTCAGTCCCTAACTGACTGATAAGTCCTCTTAAGCCAAGGGCCTAGCTATGTATGGAGGTGACTAGTGATTGTGATGATCACTAGTTGAGGGTTGAGACAGTTGTGAGAGTAAGAGTGAGCAAGGTCCAAGGTGGATGGTGCTCTAGATATGAAATCGAGTTCTAGTATAAGAACTTAGGCAGTGATACCTTAGATCTACTCCTAGTCCAAGTTGACAAGAAGAACTCGATAGAGTTCTTGTTCATTTGCTATACACTACTTATACATGTTTCTGTATTTACTCTTATTTATAAAGTTCCATACATCTCTTTTGAGTCATTTCCTCTCATGCATCTGTTGGTTACTTAGTAAAAGAAAAGGAAAAAGAAAATAAATAATGACTTAGTTGTTTGGCCAAGTCATAACATAGCTGGTTTGGAAAGATCTACATTCTTTAGACGCTTACAAGTGCCTTTTAGTATTCTCCACTCCTTAGCTGTAAGCTTGTGACCAATTTTGTCCAGCTCTATAATTACATCCTGCAGTTGATTGAACCATTTCCACAGAGAGTCATACTGTAGATCCTCAGCCCAGGTCTTGTTTTCACTTATTTTAGTAAAAAATAGTGATATATGATCCAAGATGGGTTCCAGGAGTTCTTTGTACTCCTTTATGTATAATAACTTCTTGGTTTTAAAAAAATGTAATTCTGGGGGGCAGAATGCAAAGTAGAAATCATCTACTTTGTACCAGCAAGGATCTGCTTCAACAAGTCTATCATAGAGTTTGGTAGATGGAGTGGGTTCCATTTCTATTCTTTCTAGCAATAACTTCTCAGTCACATTCTCCTTTTTCAGTGAGAGATATTCAGCAAGAGTCTTGGTATTTTTGATAGTGGGCATGGCTTAGGGGAAAAAGTAAGCACAACATCCCTAGTTCAGCAGATAAAGTATAGTGGGCAGAAACTACACTATAACTATACTAAAAATGTCCTTCTAACGATGTAGGTTCTGTCTTGAGAGGAGAGTTTGACGTCATATCCAGTTTCTCATACTGGCTCATGGAAGAGAAATAGGGGTCTTAGAGTGGTTCCAGTCACCTGCAAGGGTTTTTTGGAAATGTTTACACAAATCTAAAGTCTTTTAGGACCAGCTATAATATACAAGCTAGCCTGCTCTCAATAGTTTGAGAGACAGACCTTTCTCTTTATGCCTGGGGTCTAGCCTACTATAGAGATAGGTCCTTGACAGAAACCTACTCTGAGCCCTTAGTGAGTTATCTGTTCTGTAACAGAAACAGAGACTCCTCTATAGAGATAGGTCCTTGACAGAAACCTACTCTAAGCCCTTAGTCAGTCATTTTTTCTGTAATAGAAACAGAAATACCCTCAGGAAAATTATCTTGTCCTGTAATAGAGATAAAGAGACTCTATTATAGCTCTCTAGATCCACATCTAGAATGAACACAACTCCATGTCCTTTGCAGAGACAATGGGGACAGAAAACAGTAGACTTAAGAAACTATCACAAATGGCCACTTACTGATTTGTGAGTTGATGATTTGATAATCAAAAGGCTCAAAAAAGTGAAGTTTAGACAGTAGCAAAAGATATTGTTAAGTCTGAGGTTTATTCTCAGACATACAGTCCTTAAATACATAATTGTGGTAGTTTGTGTACCAGGACAGCCTACCATATGATCACTACCTATTGTTCTACATATAGGAGTGCTATTGTTCTTGAAATAGAGATAACCTAACCATCTTAGGGTAGTCCTTTGTTCTATTCAAGGATAGATGATAATCTATGGGTAAAGATTAGTGTCATGTGCAAATATTGAGGATCTTGTATCTCTATGGGATCTTATCACCTCAGGTTTCATTTATAGCTGAAAGAAGCATATTGAAGAGAGCTTCACAATGGTTGTTGAAGCAAATGATTATGTTAAGTGGTTTCTGAAATATTATTGATTTAGTATCTGGTAACTTGGTGATCACTGACTGATCTGCTGATAACTCGGTGAATACTGATTGTCTTGAGATGTTTTTGGTACCATTTGAAAGGTCTTCTTAAGGGCTTTTGGTAGCCATTTAGATTGTTGAAATTGGTCAAGTATTCCTAGAGTTATGGTCTAAATGAAGTTTGTGACAGCATATGTAGATGATAATGCACCTCCAGTATAAGGTTTCTACTGATTAAAAAGGTACAGGTACTCTACTGAGCAACATCATCCAATTGCTAGGTCAGATCTTGAATACAATATCTAGGTTTAGTACCAAGTCTCTACCAGCAGTTCCTAACTGACTACCAAGTCCCCTTTACAGCTAGGGCCTGCTATTCAAAAAGACCAGTGATTAAGCTAATCACTAATCAAGAATGATAAAAGAGTAAAGTTTAGACAAGGTTCAAAGCAAACAGTGCCTGGAGTATGGTATCGAGTTCTTCTGTTAGTGACTAACTCAGAAACCTTAAGCTAGGGTTTACTCAAGGTGGTTCTTCAGGGTTAGAAGAGAACTTGATGGGGTTCTCACTTAATTGCAGTCTACTACAGGTACACTATTTGTCCTTGTTTATACTACAAGCTGTCCATCAGCTACTGGTTCATCCAGTTCATGTCCAATCTATTTATAGTACTTTGTCATAGTCAGGGCAACTCATGACAGGTAAATTATCTTTTACTGTGATGGTTGCCATTGGTGTCTCAGTTAATACTGTTGATAGAACGTTTCCTGGGTTAAGGGAACTGTTTTACAGTAGATTAGTGATCAAATAGAAGGACATTTGATTAAACCCAATATTATAAGGAAGGATTCCTCTCTTTATTAGGTTACTATCAAGGGCTCTCGAGGCAACCCGGGGCCCATAACCTGTTGAAAATAATATATAGAGGTGTGGCTGCCATAGCAGCCACACCTCTATATATTATTTTCAACAAAACTTTTTGCCTACATATGGACCACCTTTTATCACATCGAAAGAGGGAAGATGGCACCAGGTCAACGAGATCAGCAATTGTTCTTATCAAGAGCCGTCCTTCTCGGCAGTTCTGTTCAGAAATATCCATAGAGAGTGGTTGCTATAAGTTGTTGAAGGTTCAACATCAAAATGTGCGCTACAAAGAACATTCACTCTAAGCTTATTGTCGTTTCAAAGTTTGATTTATGAAGTACCTCGACGAGCCCAGGAACAAAGTGTGATGTATTTATTTTCATTAGATTTTTCAATAGCAAAACAAAAGAGTACCATTGGTAGCATTTCGGCTCGCCTTTGGTTCAAATAGCTCAAAAGTCTCGTGAATACGTTAGAAGGAACGGAAGCACGACACCTCCCGCGAGACAACCGGATATGAAGAATCACATCATCAAAAGCAGGTCTTCGCAAGAGTTCAGAATCTTCACATTCTGATCCAGAAGTCTGAAAGCTTGAAACCATACTCTAGTATGGGTTGTTCGAACCATGGAAAAATTCCACGTGTTTGGGTTACTAAGGTGATATCCCAATCTGCATAAGTGAAATTCAAAGTCTTGGTGATTCATCAGTTCCACATTGGCAAGACCATAGCTTGCGTTAACAGTTGGATATCATTAAATTGTAGCAAGATACAGTTTCTTTTGATCGAGTTCAACCTAAGAGTCGTTTTTCGGGTCTACTGTCACTTTTGGAGGATTTTAGGGAGGTTTGGTCCAGCGGACAATCCCTTATCACCAGCATAGGTAGCACCAGAGGCGACGACCTCCTCTCTTAAACGGAAATCAGCATACAGAAGGCCCTCTAAGAGAGAATGACGGACTCAATACGGAGGAGGGCATTATACTTGGCAACACGCTCGCTGCGGGCAGGAGCACCAGTCTTGATCTGACCAACACCAAGAGCGACAGCAAGATCGGCGATGATGGTATTCTCCGTTTCGCCACTACGATGTGAGATCATAACACCCCAGCCGTCGGACTGAGCGAGCTGAGCGCTATCGGAGACATCAAAATCTAAAAAATGTCACAAGAACTTGAACCTCACTCACGCCTGAATGGATTCTGATATGGTACCAATTTGGTTAACTTTCAAGAGGAGGCCATTACAGGCCTTCTTCTCGATAGCAGTCTTGATACGACGCGGATTAGTCACTGTCAAATCATCACCAACAATTTGAATGCCGCTCTTGCTGGTGAAGTGAGTCCAGGCCTCCCAGTCATCCTGATCAAAGGGGTCCTCAATGGAAACAATGGGATATTTCTCGATATAACTCAGATAAAGGTCAGCGAGTTCAACACCCGAGATCCACTTGGAAGGGTCGGAGTTAGGGTTCTTGAAGTCCAAATCGTACTTGCCGTCCTTATAAAATTCGGAGGAAGCGACGTCAAGGGCAATTTTAATTTTCCCTTCATAGCCGGCTTTTTTGATGGCTTCCGACAAGAGTTCAAGAGACTCATCGGCACCAGAAACATTGGGAGCAAAACCACCCTCATCACCAACATTTACAGCTATTTTGAGTTAACACTCAGTTTTCTCGACATAAGATATCTGCCTACCGTCAATGCCATACTTGGCACTAATGACCTTCTTGAGAGTGTGATAAGTCTCTGTTCCGATCTTAAGGGCTTCCGTGAAGGTGGTTGCACCGGTAGGAAGAAGCATAAATTCCTGGAAGGCAAGCTTGTTACCGGCATGAGAGCCACCATTGATAACGTTGAAGGCAGGAGTAGGAAGAACGTAGGGAGGCTTGACTCCAGAAAGCTCGGCAAGGTGCTGGTAGAGGGGAACACCCTTCTCACCAGCACCAGCCTCGGCTACAGCAATAGATACGCCAAGGATAGCGTTGGCACCAAGCTTGCCCTTGTTAGGAGTACCATCAAGCTTGATGAGGAAATCATCAATGTCCTTTTGTTGGGTCACGGTGAATTCGCTCTTGATTAGTTCAGGAGCGATGATCTCGTTGACGTTATTAACAGCCTTTGAAACACCTTAGACCCTGTCACAATTTGCATGGCTGATAAGCTCTACTTGAAACGCGTACCCTTGCCGACATATGCGTTCTTGTCTCCATCACGGAGTTCGACAGCCTCATGGACACCCGTGGAGGCACCAGAGGGGACAGAAGCACGGTAGCGGCCTATAACATGCTGATAATTGAGGAAAACATGATCGTAGTGCCGGAAAGCGCTCACCCTTAGCGGTGTAGAGATCGACCTCAACAGTAGGATTGCCGCGAGAGTCGAAGATCTGAAAAGTAATCAGGAGGATCCAGACTGGGCGTAGTGAGGATATCTACCTGGCGAGCGTGAATTTTGGAAATAGACATGGTAGAACGTTGAGATGGACGCCTGAAGTTATCAGTCAAATTGATCTTAGTACTTTCTAGATTTTCTCACGAAGGATCCAGAACTCGACTTCAAGATCTTTCTTTCGCCTTAATCAAATTAAGATAGGTACGTAGTTTCATGTTTGTCTGAGAGTAGTATCACATACACAGATATAGGCTGGGTAATGATCTAAATCTGGACGACCGGCATGAACGTCTCTTACAACTTACTCTTCTTTCCTCTCCGCAATGATTTCATGAGAGTTGCTTTTTCTCTGTTTTTGTTCTTCACATTTGCAGTTGTATAGAAGTTTGTTGCTTTACGCTGCGGCAAAGGCCATCGATAACTCAACAATGTTATGTAATGCATCAATCTTACCTTATTTGTTGTCATTCGTGAGCCTTTTTCATCGTTTAGTGGAACATTCACCGCTGTATCGTTATCTGTAGATTTAAATTAGCTTGAGTTAGCTTTCCGTTGGGGATTATTCGAGATTACATACCCTTCTTTGAATCTTCGGAATGCTTTTTCAGTGAACTATGTAGACCTTCTTTCGTTATTCCCTCGAAGACGTCCGCCCATTGGAGGTCGTCATTGCTGTCGTCATCTCCATTTTCAGAAGCCAGCGTGGCATCCTCTTCACGTTGGGAATCATGTTTCTCCACTTCAGCGTCGGCAGATACTTGCAAAGGTCTGATGTCCTCTGGTAAGAATGTGTTCTTCTGCATGATAGAGCCCAGATTTTGTTGGACATTCGGGACTTCCGATTTCTCCGAAACCTTTCCCTTTGCTTTCATATCTCTCGCGGCTTTTGCTCTAGCCTTCGCCTCCGTAAGATTGAGCTCCTCTGGTCTTTCAGGAGGGGCCACGAAAAATGGTATCCTACCGCGTACCCAGTCGCTTAGAACAATTTTGGCCACAGAATCTAGGTCTGGTTCTCCTTGTCTTAACAATCTTCCCTTTTTCCGGGCAAGCTTGTCGAGGAATTCTTCAGGATCCCACCCTTGAGTTGGATCGTGTTTGTCTGGTAAGGGAATTCCGTATGTTCTTGACAGGTACAATGGCCTGACTCGTGCCATTAACTGAGGAATGTGTTCTGATGGCGTTGGCAAAGCTTCGACACGGACAACACCTTTGAGTACCGTATCAGTTTGCGAGTCACTCGTGGCAGATGTGGGTACAATCCCAGGGCAATCGATAAGATAGATGCGTTTGGTCAGAGTAATATATTGCCAGACCTATTCGCATCATTAGAAGGTATCTACCGGGTAAGCACACTTTACATACTTTAGTTTCACCTGGAACCGGCGCCACCCTACAGACTTTGCTGCTTTTGAGGGTGTTAATGACGCTACTCTTCCCAACATTTGGATATCCTACGAGCCCAACTGAAATTTGTTTCTTGTCCGAGTGTAACTGAGAAAACTGGCGCAACAACTGAATTAAGGATCCTTTGCCAAAAGAATGATTAGGAGATGCGTGAAATGCGATAGTGGGATAACGAGGTGTGAGATGTTGTATATAGCGAGACTAGATGATCTCTGGGTGGGTAAATGGTTTCATGTACTAGTGGAGAACAAGGCGTACGGTAACCCAGCTTGGAACGAGATCACACTTGTTGATAATCAGCACGACCTGTTTATGAGCTTTTTCTTTTTTGATATAGTCCAATACCGATTCACACAAGGTACCCAATGGATCTCTGGCGTCAATAACATGCAGAATAACATCCGAGGAGTCGATGACTTTATAGAGTTCTCCATATATTCGACGAGATGTGCCCTTGGCATAGATGGGTTCAATGTGATCAGCATGTGTTTTTGGCTCAGCCGCGGCTGACGCCCCGAGTTCTGGAGATGAGACTTGACACGAATGAAGATCAGAAGATGGGTAAGTATCGTACCCTCGCCTGCTACATTTTTTGCCTCTTCTGCAGCGGCAGTCCCCGCTTTACCAAGTTCCTCGAATGAGCCAACATCAAGTCTTGGTCGTTTCCTCTGTGCTTTCAGCCCAAAAGTCTCAGAAAATGGTTCGGTTTCCACAATATGTGCACGCTGAGAGAAAAAGATAAGCTGCCAGTGGCAAACCGTGCCAGTTTTACAAACCTTTCTCAAGTTAGGATTTGCAGCATCATCCAGCAGAGCCATGGGCAGTTTATTCCGTCGTAGAAGGACAGAGTAAGGATCATCCTTCTTTGATGCAAGGCTCGTTCGAAAATGATCAAGAGCAGTTTGAGAAATTACTCTCGTGTTTCCTAGTTATACAATACATTCAAAACATCATTCTGTCTCAACCCACACGCAATAGGCATGAACATACCAAACCATCTACGATCAGGTTGCACTCGCCCAGGCTTCGTCTCATCCTCTCCTTTCTGAAATGCAGCAGCTTCTATGACATTGCCATCCTTGTCTCTCACTGCTTTTCCTCCCTTGAGCATCTTCAATCGAGCGACTTGTTTTGCATTATGATAAAAGTTTTCACCCTTTACTTTTTTCAGGGATAGCGAGGAGCGGCTTTTGGACAACGAGGTGCCTTTTTGCGTCGGCACCATTCTAATGGATCTAAACTGTAGTGTGCAGTGGGTTGGGCGAAAATTCCATCAATCGAAAGATTGATTCCCACGATCGATGATCCAATTTGTTAATATAATACAAGGTTCCTGTAATTCGTCTCCTACTCCACTCAAGAAGAACCGACAGCTCTACGAAGGACAAGTAACTCCTCGGGAGAGAGTTTGTCCGCAGCATGATTAAAGTTGGGTGGATTCTGGGAGGCAAAACCCCGGAGGAATTCAACCAAGTAATCCTGGCATGAGGGTGAATAGACTTTCTCATGACTGGCTTGCGAGATCAATTACCTGCAAATTTATCTGCGACACGGGGTCATTTTTTAAATCATCATCATCATCATCATTGGCATCAAGCAGTTCGTCATTGTCGAATGCCACTTCTTTGGGCCCAAGCATCTCAGATAATAATGCATATTTTTCGTCTTTGAAGTCCTGTTTATCAGTCCCTTCCTCTGCCCATTCCTCATCCTGGAGGCAGGATTTTCAGATTAAGTAAAATTGAAACTCCTTATACACTCACTCCGTCGTCAGATTCCAATTCGAAGGTGTTGCATTGCGCTGTGATAATCGCTGAATCACCACCAGATTGAAGATCGTGAATGATAATTTTGAGGGCTTTGGTTGGGAACGGTATTGAGGTAAATTCGTGAGGAACTGTAATAGCTAAATAAGAAATTGACAAAAGTGATCATGGAATGGATAGCCTCACTTTTCTTGGTTTTAGAACGTGTCATTATGACTCAAGAATCGATGAGTATTATATCACAAACAGGGCGTTCATAAAATCACCATGTTTCGTCTCAGGCTTGACAATCAATTCGCCTCTGACCATCAAAGTATGAAGCGAGGATCTCTCTGACGCTAAGAGCTTTGTCAAACCCAAGGTGCTGATCCTTGACGACCAGAAACCTTGGAATGTCTCCGCATTCTCACACCAGGTCTGGATCAAGATATCCAGACCTGAACGTCCCTCTATATTGATGGACTCAAGAAGATCGAGGATGCTATCGCGTTGATTATTGATTAGGAATGCAAAGGGACAAACTAAACTCTGGGAAGCAAATGATTAGATGACCCATAACCAGAGGTAAACATACCTGAAGGAAAGTGGCCGTCTTAGCAGTCTTCATTCGAACGACCATTGCCCGAAGAAGTTGAGGGAGAACTGGAAGAATGGTTTCACCTGCTTTGCGGAACAGGTGGATGATGAGATCGCCTATGACTAGCCCTCCTGCCTCATCCTGGTTTTCAAGAAGTTTGGCCACAACGTTTAATACGTAGTCTAGACCGTTCCGCCCTTCACCATCCTTCCAAGACACCACTTGGTGGCAATCTTTCCTAATAATTATTGTAAGGCATTCGATACCATTCTGTAGGGCGTTGAGACTGGTAGGCCGAAAAATGAAGCAAGGCAGCATCATATACCTGGATTAAATCTCTGTCCTCTGATTTCCCCAAGGACGAAAATAAAGCAGGGGCAGCCAAGGCGAAGAAATCCTCACCAAGACCTGATTCTGGGGCACCCCTTGCGAGGCTCGTCATCAATTCGATAGCTGTACTGGCAATCCACGATTCCTCCTCTGTATTTGCAGTTGCGCTACTCAACAGTGGAAGAGCTGTCTTCATCATCGTATCGTAGACACCAGATGACATAGCACCGGCAAGCGTAGTAACGATGTCAGTGAGGATTGAGATAAAGATGGGATCTAATGGCATGGAAATCATGAATGTATGACCAGCTTGATTCATTCAAATACCTCTATTGTTCTTGTGCCAAACCTCCAAGATGGCGTAGATCATCGAAGAAGCGAGTTCAGGCGTGATCCATCTGCCCTTATCAACTCCAACGACCGCCGAGAGGGTTTGAAGGACGAGACCCAATGTATCATCTGTTGCAGCTGGAAGGAAGGGACCAAGATCCATCGCAATGCGATAAGCAAATGGAACTAATACACTGTCTTCTCCGGTCTGGAAAAAACTTCCCGGTGATGAAGATATCGGGGAATAGACAATGACAGATAGCTCACTTGTGTACAGCTTTAAGAGCAGACAATTTGACTGGTATAGCTGTTTCATTTGATTCAATGATGCTGATGGTAGCTTCCAGATACTGTCCTGTTGACGATAGGGGAAGATGTTGGGCGAATTGACTGGAAAACACGAAGCCACGGCCTTGTAGAAAGGGGTATTCTAAAACTTGTCAGTAACACCAGTAACAACAATGCCGCCAATACCCACCAGGGAGCCCAAGAATGGAGGGAACAATATTCACAAGAAGATTTTCAATATCTAGTGGCTTTTCTCTTCCAGAATCTTGCTCGTCTTGGATGCAGTCAAGAATGGATTCTGCGTGTGATCCGAGAGCAGCGAGAGCAGCTTCAAGATGCCTCCACCTGGTGACTTGGCTGTCAAAGACCGCAAACAATCGGATAATCATTTTCACCAACCAGTCATGTTGACCACTATCACGAAGGGACTTGGAAATTTGGATGATTTGTTGAGTCCCTGTTGAGAACCCACGCATCGTCTGAACAGGGAGTCTCTCTATCAAAATCTGTTTCAAGTCGAGTGAGGGTAGTACCAGATCACAAGCGAGATCTTTACACTCAGTAGATCGAAACCCGCTACTCGGGTGTTGTACACCTGATTTTCGTCCTCTTCTTGGGCGACAAACGCATTGGCGCTGCTTATCCAATTTTCTTCCTATCATCAGATTTGAGCAAAAGTGTAAGCTGTCAACAAATCTCGTACATCATCTTTCGTGATTTGTGCATAACCGAAAATCACAGATATTATTTGCTGTAAATTAGCCTCTAGCCACCCCTTAGTCTTGCTATGTCGTGCTACAGTAGACATGAAGTCAAAGATAGAGGAGACAAGCTGCGGAAGTTCAATGGTGTCATCTTCAGAGGTGATAGGAACGCTATCCTCAGAATTGATATAATAATGAGCAAATGTGGGGGATAGTGCATCTAGGTGGCTGATGGAAGCTGCTAAGAAATCCGTTATGAGGGACAAATCGATAGCTTTGGGAAATGATATGTATATTATCGAGAGTGTCTGCAAATAGTGAGGTGAAATCAATAGGCCGCCTTCCAAGTTTCTCACCTTGAATATCTGTATGCGAACAGCAAGGCCGTCCCAGTTCTCGGAATTAGAAACATCAGACGTGGGGTCGATGTTCAGAAGAATTTTGAAGGCTTCCAACCAGATTGGGAGGACAGTTCCAATGGCCTCTTTCACAGCCTGAGGATGTTGGTCTTTAACCATGAAAAGAGCAGTCACACATTGCCGGAAAACAGAAACTGTACGGGCTCTTGTTAGAGGAGAATGAGTCTAGGGACAATTTCAAGTCGGCGCATAGAATTACTGAAGTTCACCTACTTGTGTCGCTCCCAGGGTTTCTAGAAGAACAGGTAAGAGTTGGCGCAGGACAGGTAATATTTGATCTTCTGTGAGGTCAGATTTGATAAACTCAGTGAATACTTGCATCGCGCCGTGTATCGAATCCGTTGAACCCGAGGAGAGA
>Ga0153929_1000558_pt1 | contig 13975 bp, 17 predicted proteins | sample TSNJ013MetaG_FD_104689 | JGI IMG/M metagenome (GOLD analysis project Ga0153929, IMG submission 104689) | Attine ant fungus gardens microbial communities from New Jersey, USA - TSNJ013 MetaG | ecosystem: Host-associated > Fungi > Mycelium > Unclassified | place: USA: New Jersey, Wharton State...
TAAACAACTCATGGTCCAGTGTGGTGAGAAAATGGACACCTGGATCGTGAGCCGAAAGCCTGTAGGAGTATACAGACCACCTCAATCCGACCCCAACGCACTCGAGGTGTGTGTGTGTATCTGATCAAAAGCTCATGACCATGATCCTTACATACATATCACACAAGCATGTCGTCTTTTTCTACAAGAGTCACATCATGGCCGGCCAAGTCACCCCAGCACCAGGCATCGAAGACTTTGCCTGGCTTACAAAAGAAGAAATCGAACAAAAAGTTGACAGTATCTATTGGGAGAATGTCAAGTATATGCTTTCAAATTTCTAGCCTGCCCTGTGTATGTTATCATTATGATATAGATTTAGAATATGGCAAGAGATGAGCCAGCCCACTACGATTTGGGTGCAGTAATCTGTTTAGTGTTCTTGCGTGCTTCATCAAATCTCCTCACAACAACTTCGCATCTGGTAGTCTGGCAAATATGTTTAGAACCGGACTTGATCTCGTCCGAAAAAAGCGTTAATCCAGCAGCACGTTCCACAGCATCCACTGTTCCACAGAAAAAACACATGAGAACGTAGTTGAGAGTCAACTTTGATCCGACATACCAGGGACAACGAAACTCGTCAGGGGTGTTTCATCCGAAATGACAGCATTTGGAAGTACGAATGCTCCCGTAGACACCTCGAGCTTCTCAGGTGTTAGAGGTGACGAGGGTTTAGACGCCAAGACGACTTTTGCAAAATGAGTAGGTACAGCCACATTGGGTGGGTTGCCAATGACTTCGTGCGTCTGACGAGCAACTCAACAACAAGCCTCTCATCATCCACGAGCGAGAGACCACGTACCACACGCCATTTACCATCCACATCTTTTTTAGGAAGATACAGAGGTACCGTAAAAATGTATACGTCCTGGAACTTGCCAGTCAAACGACGACACCAATCTTCGAGGTAGGCCCAGTCTAGACAACATCATAAGTCATGAAAACACCGTGCCTGACACACTCTCACAATGTCTATTGAATCCGTCTCCAACTTGAGGAGCGATGTTGGACAAATAAAACGTCTCGTTCATGGCTTCCTATGACCAGTGTTAACACTTCGGCAAGGTTCTTTTGATGCTCATACCTGAGAGATTTTGACATCTGCAGCAGGAACCCTAAACACAAGAATGAGAAGTAGCTCTGTGAACGACACAGACACTCACATGTGCCCTCGGTCATACCCACTCTTGAAGTAATCCGACAGCTTTGAGCGGAACACGAGAGGCAAAGACTCGTCCTCTTTGAAGACGGAATTGGTCCTATCACCTCCGAAACCTTCATCGGGAGGTGAGACAAGGGACTTGCCCAAAGACGTCAGTGAGAGATGCTCAGCTGTCTTTCAGAGAAGGGTGAACAAGAGAAAGAGAGAAGATGAAAGAAAGACACACCCAAGCAGGATGCCGCAGTCTTCTGTCATATGCAGCCACATACGCCTGTCTGTTTATCAGGTCCGATATAGGACCTATGCCACAAGGCATCACCATATGTTTTCCGGCAGCAGGGCAATACCAAACTCACCAGGATGACCGTACTTGAGCACAAGCGACGAATGATGCTCAGTCAAAGGGACCGGGTGATGGGGCGCAGACCGGGAAAGAAATGCTGGCTGTTGTTGATTTTTCCTGCTTGGCACTACAGTAGCTATGCCCCCTCCAAGAAGTGCACCGGCAGTAAAAACAGCGGCATGTATAACGGTGAAACCAGGCATATGGGTATTTTTTCAGGAACTCGAGAGATGATTGGTTAGGGACATGTGACGACCAATTACTCTACACGTGACTGAATTGTTAGGATCAAGAAAGTAGCGAAGGAGTGTGGGAAGCACATCATAGATTTGACAGGCAGCGGAATGTATAGTATGGAGGAGACGTTTGCTGGGATCCACTAAGATGAGAACAATAGAGATAAGGAGGGACTGGAAGAGCCAGTAAAGAAACAAAACTCGGAGCACGGATATTGGATCAGATTTCTAAGGGTTCGTAAGTAGTAGCATCAAGCGCACCTCTGGCCTGCACAGGGGCCTCGCCGGGGGTGGTCCTGGTATCCCTCCTTTGGAAGCCTGGAGTGCCAGGTCCCCGTGGTTGACGGACCACGTTGTTGACGGTTTCAGTGATGTTGCCGTTCGGAGACGTGGTAGAGATAGTAGAAGGAAGAGAGGGGACGGGAGGAACGGCGCTGGCACCAAAGAGACTTCCATTGCCAAGCAGGGAATTGTAAGTGGAGATTCGGCGAGTGGGGGAGGCGATGGTGTTGTAGCCCTCGCGGATATTGCCATTGGAGGCGCGAGGGTAGAGGCGATTGACTTGGGAATGAAGGGTCTTCATGTCGGGCATGGACTTTTTGACACGGAGAGGTGCAGCTGAGGCAGAGACTTGAGAAGGCGGAGAGAGGTAGGCAGAGGGCACGCGGTTGAGGACGGGAGTTCGCTGAGGGGACGGCTGCCAAGAAATTACCAAAAGTAGTTAGGAGGGGAAGGGACACACCTTTTGAGGGTCCGTGCGGGTGACGACTGCATAACGTTCGTCACCGTCGCCAACGGAGTAGTGAAAGACGCCGAGTTTCTGGGCTATAAGGTGGACGACCCTGCGCTGCTTGGGGGTCAGGGACCTAGAGAAAGCGAGTTCGTCTCGCATGGGATCGTCTTTAAAGAGGAGAACCCTAGAATAGATTTCTAGGGTGGATGGATCGTTCATATCAAGCTCATTGGGGGTCTTTTCAGAGGCGGGGGTGGTAGAGGGCTGAGGGACTGCCGGGGGAGGAACGGAGGGAGGCCCAGGCTGGGTAGTGAAGGAAAAGGGACGGGGAGGGCTGAATGGGGGGGCAAAGTCATCATAGAGCTGGTTGAGCTGAGCCTGCTGTTCCTTCTCGAGCTGCATGGAGCGCATCCTACGGATAGCCTTTTCGCGTTCGATGCGCTCCTTTTCACTGGCCTGCAGGACCTTTTTGTACTCGACTCTGAGTCTCCTGCCCTGGACGTCGAAGCCGTTGAGGGCAGCGACGACGGCATCTGCATCTGGAGCATGGCGGAAATTTGCAAATGCAAGACCACGGAAAGCGCCTGTCTGATCCAAGTGGTAGTTGAAGGCATAAGGAAGAGAGATGCCGAGAGACTCCTGTGGGCTGATGTGTGAGTAGGAGAAAAAGAAAAGAGAAATACTGACCATGATGGAGAGGAGAGTCTCACGGGAGACATTGAATGGAATATTCTTGATGACGATGGCGGTGGGAATTATTTCGTCGTCCACAGAGTACGCCGGGAGGGCGGGCATCGGCGGAGAGCCGGCAGAGGAGAGATCATCGGAGGACTCCGGGGAGCTGTCGAGCCATTGCTAAACAGAGTCAGCAGGGTGTCCGGGGGAGCGACACGGACGCACCGAGGGCAAGGCAGCGCGCGCACGGGAATAGGCAGGATAGCCAGAGAACACCGGCGACGCACTCATCGCGGGGTTCTGCATCACGTCCAGGTCACACTGTCACTCGCTCATCCATAGTCACACGCTACCTCACAGTCACATGTTCAGATCACGATACCATACTTTGCAAACCCAGCCAGCGCCATCTCCCGGGTCGAGTTTCTCGACCTGTCCCGCAGCGCCGCTGCATGCGAGTTCACGTGGATCCGCTCGTTCAGCACCGCCCCACTCTCCGTGCTCTCCTCTTCCAGAATAAGCGTCTGCAGCAGGAACTCCACTTTTCTGCGCACAGAATCATCGGGATCTAAACCGCATCAGATCCGATCACTCTAAAAAACTATTTTTACCTTGCAGCCCCTCTTTCAGTCGAATCCAGCCCTCAACATCCGGTCTGTCCAGCTCTGTCACAGCAGGTCCATTGTGCCTCAGCAGGCCCGACAGCGTATACACCGCCTTGGCCCTCATTTCAGGTGTCGATGACGCCCCTGGTGTCAGCTTTCCAACAAGTCCTGGTAGAGGATTGTACGAGAGATACTGGCAGCCACTTTCAGCTCCTGCCCCTCTTTTACATCACCAGACTCACCACGTCCTGAGCCTGAGGGTTGTTTTGTACCGCTGTACCTATCACCCACAAAACCATCACCTTGATTCCCGTAGATGACTCTGGTGAATCCAACAGTGATATCAATGCCGGCCAGAGCCCCAGCTTTTCCAAATCTGCCAACCCTTAGTGAAATTCTCTGCATGAACAAGATCCCTCACCATTCGCATTATCAATTTGCTCGACAAGCTACACACACTTGAGTTGACATATCTTCAATCCAATCGCTCAACACCCACCATCTCTAGATGGTCCAATGCTGCCAATCTCTCATCTTCACTCTTGCTCCTGTCACTAGCGGCATCAACATCCTCTTTCATTTGTTCCGCATCAGATCTCCCCAGAATCATGTCAATAATTTCTGTATCGAGCTTTTGCTGTTGTGTCGCAGGTTGTCTGTCACCATCTTGCTGCGGCGTCGAGTTCTCTATCGACCAACGTAAAAGTGACTGCATTGCCAGAATTGAGATAGGTGACGCGCTATCAAAAAAAAAAAAGACATCACGTGCCCCATCATCTGCTTTTTTCTTTCTCGCAGCCTCTTCTTCGTTCTCTCTTCTTCGTCGGGTGAGCATCGCGTTCTTTTCCACCCCTTCCACTGATGAGCTACAATTACCATACTTTACCACATTCTGAGCGCCTGGTGCCGAGTGACGAATGCTTCATTGATTTCAGCCTTGTCTGATTCATTTCCTCTCATAATTTGGCCCCTTGAACAGCTCTGACCCCTTCTTCAGGCTACAGTTCTTGGTCTATTTGCGGTCCATCTGCTTCCTAGGTGTGTATTCATTCAGTTGCACTTCTGTGATGAAATTGGCTCGATGGGCGGACATGAATGTTCTTTGCCCATACCAAAGTCTCCTAGTGTACAAAAATGGAGGCGGGCAAAGCACTTGTTGATACGCATCGAATACCTGATCTACCTGGCCTTTGGCACGCCATTTTCAACAGTTTGACTGACGTTCATCCCAGATGCTTACTCCATGATACATGCAAATTACCGGTCAAAACATGTAAGAGTATTATAACGACGACTGTCCAAGGGATGGGAAAAGTTAGATTATACAATGTCTACTTGTTATGCAGAGTCGTTATTGATCGGACGATAGTGCTTCATGAGTTGTGTCTTGAAGACTGTAATAGCCACCGTCACCCCAGATATAACAATGAATCTGATGGATCTAAACCTACTTTCAGGATTGTCCCAGAGAGACGCAGCCTCAGGGTTCAGAGGGGAGTTGTTATTAGGTTCTAGAGGTTGTGTCAACTCATTATTTGCCCGCAAGGAAAAGGTTTACTGCACCGCCAAGTAGAGACTGCAAGGACAGAAGTATGGTTTGGACGCTGTACACGGCAGACCATTTGTCCTATCAGGATATGCTGTTTTAGTGGAGCACATCTATCAAATTTAATCAATCTACCTGGAGGATATCGAGGCAGATACCGCCACTGTTGATATCAAAGTTGGGGTGAAAACATGGTGTCTCAAATTTGATGGTGGGTGCAACATATGGGTAGTTGGGGGGAAAAGAAATCGAGATCTTGAACGCAAGGCCGGCGTAAATCTAGTTCAATCAACATCAGTCTTCAAACAAGAGAATGAACAATATTCACTGTCTCTGCTGGGCCCTCAATTGTCCCAGCCCATTCAAACAAATTCCCATCGCTCTTGGGGAAAGCAGACTGATCATTCGACTTTAGCGACACAAATAACACTTTTCGAGTGGCCACTCACGATGCCGGGAGAAGAAGACATCTGGAGGAGATAGTAAGCTACAGTCGCGGCATCACATATGTCTCAAACATACCATCAAGGTCATGAGTTCATTAGAAAGTCTGCTCTTTGCTATGGGTTTCCCACTCATCTGCAACTCGAGTTCGAAATCTCACCGTTTTGTGACACTCCCCGCTGATTGTTGGGTTGAGTTCTGCACATTTGACTTGGCAGGTGTGCGGGAGGCCAGAGATGAGGTGACTTGTTCCATGAATGTGGCTGGACTCTATGGGAGAAGTAAGTTCAGAGACCGCGATCCTCAAAAGTTGAACCGAATGTGTTACAATCACGTGCATTTATATTAATGAGCGTCCTCTTCGGACCTGTGCAGCCCCGTTCTCGGAAAAATTGCCGCAGTTCCGTGAGTGTAGATCCTAAAGTCAAAGCCTAAGCTCTCTAGAGAGTCACAGAGCTTAGCACATGCTCGCGGGTACTAGCGTGTTTGAGGACGAAGGTAATTCCAGTGCGGTCTCATTATCGGTTGAGCGTGGGAAGGTCTAATAAGACGCCTTTTCGGCTTGTACCAATTACTTCCCTCCGTTCGGACATCATGTCCGCATCTTTTAGAGCTTCCCCTGCTGAGCTCGATCTCGTCAACCAGATATTCTCCAAGGCTGACAAACCGAAGCAAGGTATCCTGAAAGGTGACGTTGCTGTCGAAGTATTTAATGGAGCAAAGTTAGCGGGATCCGTGCTGGGAGAAATTTGGAGTATTGCGGACGAGGAGAATAATGGTTGGCTCTCAAAGACTGGAACTGCGAAAGCGCTTCGTCTCATCGGACACGCCCAGAAGGGCTCCAAAGTATCCCCTACCCTGTTGACGAAGTGTGAGTTCCAATTTCCGGGTATTCTCCGCAACCAGCTGTATTGACTTTGGTGTGTGTGAAGCGGGTCCACTGGCAGTCATCGAGGGTTACACTTCAATCCCACAGCAGGACACGGGCGCGTCTATTCCTAAATCTCCTCCTCCAGGATTTCCTCCACTCTCTCCCCAAGATAAGATCAAATTCCAGAATATATTCAATCGTTCTGGTCCCACAAATGGTTTATTAAATGGTACGTCCCAGTTTTTATTTTCCCGCTCACGAAGCTCACCGCTTGTTGGATCTATAGGAGACAAGGCGCGGGATATCTTCCTCAAATCCCAACTGTCCAATGACAAACTTTCACAAGTCTGGCAAGTTTATCTTTCGCTTCTGAAGCCTGATCCTGAATGATATCATGAAGGAGCCTTGCAGACACGCGTGATCGTGGTGCCCTGGACATTACTGACTTTACGATTGCTATGTACTTCATCCAGGGCTTGATGATGCAGCAAATTTCCTTCGTGCCGACGACACTCCCACCTGGTCTATACGAACAAGCTGGAGGTCTTTCAACTACCACCTCTCCTTCCCAATCAGCTCATTTTTCCGGCAGCAGTGGCTCCTTGAGTCCCGTCGGCAGTAACTTTAGTCGACTACAGCCTCAATATACGGGTCAGAGTTCACCCCTTGCTCCAGACCATGCTAGTCCTTCTCAGTTCGGTGCCCCAAGTCTTCCTTCTCGTCCTTCCCAAGCTCCTTTTAAGCCCACTTCTGTCGTACAAACTGGAAGGGACGCTTGGGATGTAAGTCCGAGTGAAAAAGCCGATGCAGACGCCATCTTCAGTGGAGAACTTGACAAGCAGAATGTTGGATTTATCGAGGGGGAAACTGCTGTTCCCTTCATGCTAAAGTCGCAGCTTCCCAGCGAGGTTCTCGCACAGATATGGTTCGTTCCGCTATTGACTTGACGATTTTATCTGATTATATACTAGGGATTTGGCTGATATCAATGGCGATGGTCGTTTGACGCGCGATGGATTTGCAATTGCATTTCATCTAATAAGGAAGAGACTAGCTGGCCAGCCGTTACCTGCTCAACTACCACCTTCTCTGATACCACCTTCGCTGCGAAAACAAGCAACTGTCTTCCAGGTTTCACAGCCTGAACCTCCTCGTGATCTTTTGGATCTCGATGACACACCACCTGCATCAGCTATTTCACCTCAGGCTACTGGTGCTATGTCACCACAGATTACTGGTACTATGTCTGTGCTCCAACCTCAAAGCACTGGTGCAACTGCTGTCCCACCTATACCTCCACGTAATACTATAAAGGATCCTTTTGCCTCTTCGTCACCTTTCGGCCCAAGTAAGTGGTTTATCTCATTGCTGACTTTTGATGCATTCTGAACGTCCTATCAGCGAATCCCCCTTCTGACCTCATGGAAGAGCACGAAGACCATCCCAATACTACCTCCGTTTCCATTCATGATCAGGGCGCCGAGCTTGGGAATGTCCGAAACGAGCTCCAGTCTACGAACAGGGCTCTCGAAAGCACGAAAGTTGAACGGGCAAAATTGGAGAGCACAGTTGCGAGTCAAGCTGCCGAGCTTATAGCGCTTCAAACTCAATCGTCCTCCGCAAAGGCAGCCTATGAGACTGAGGTGGCATTACTCTCGCAGCTCAAGGAGCGTTCTGCTGTTCAGTCAGCTGAGATCCAGAGAAACAGAGTGGAGTTGATCCGTTCGGAGAGTGACCTCAGTGCTATCCGTGTTGAGAAGGCGGAGATTGAACAGGCGTTTCTACGTGATAAGGAAGAAGTGAGGGATCTCCATAAGCGTATGATTGATGCTGGACAGCAGGCAGAACAACTCAAAGGCGAGGTTGAGAAGCTTAAGAAGGAAGCAAAACAACAGAAAGGCCGGCTTGCCATTGCGCGGAAGCAGTTAGCGACCAAGGAAGCGGAGAAGATCAAAGTTGAGAAAGAAGTGGAGGAGGCTAATGTCGAGGTTCAGAGCGCTATCAAGGAAACGGGAGAAGTTGAAGATCAAATTGCTCAGTTTGATGAAGAACCACACTCGGCTCGAGTGCTCTCGCAGGATACCGTTGATAGAGCCGTCGGTCAGCCCCTCCCGGCTTCACCTGAGCCTGTCTCAACCACCAAAAGTAATAATCCATTTGAGCGATTGGCCATGTCAGGTCCTTCCAGCCCCCAGTCTCAATTACCTTTCATTCCTTTTGGTAGTTCTGGTCTGACTGTGCCAGTGGAAGATCAGAACGACCAAACCAAGTCGGAATCTCAGTCGAAGTTGGATAATTTCTTTGGTGTTGAAGAAGTCGAACCCGCCCCTGTTCAGGAACAGGTTTCCAAACCTGATGCTCAGATTCACGATGATTCAGTGCTGAAAGACATGGACATACGTGAGTGATCACATTTGTCAATTTTTGTCGGCAAGGTGTTGAAGAATTGAGCAGCTCCAGCTTCGCCTACGACTTCTACCAGCACTGAACATTTTGTAACTCCTTCGACGACGGCTAACTATGATCCGCCGCCAGAAAGCTCGGACAATCTCGCTGATGCGGCCAATGCGAGGTTCCCAGATCTTGTTGTAGATAGTCCGAGTAGCTCATCACTGCTCGGTGATGTAGCTTTAGCTGGGTCGGAGAAGAAAGGTCCTGAGCAGCCTATGACGGACCTTGATACAAGACTTGAGGAACTGGAGGTCAATGAATCCGATAGCGATGAAAGTGATGATGATGATGATGCTCCATTGGCTGAGGTGGCTCAAAAGGCAAAAGATAGGGTTACGAGCCCAGTAGCGAAAGACGAGGCCGGGGAAACGATACCGTCACCTATCGTCACTGATTCTCAAGATCAGATCAAGTCTTCGTTTGATGACATATTTGGTTCGAGTGATATGTCTGATGCCTCTGCTCAAGCTCATGATGGTGCTTTGTCACCAGAAGGGTCCAAGCCATCGTCCAGTCCTTTTGATCACCCCATCGCGACTGAATCTCCAACATCTTCCAAGCCTACTGATATTGCCGGTGTCAATGCCTTTGATGAGGCGCTTGGCTCATTTTCTTCGCCTCCCTCTGCAACGCCGGCTCAGTTTACTTTTGAAGGTTTTGAAGACAGTTTCGATTTTGGTGCTGCTGGAGGGACACAGGTATCGTCTCTCCCTCAACCAGCGACGACGGTGGATTCTTCTATCTCAACGCAGACTCAGGTCCCGTCTTCAGCACCGCAGATGGTGACTTCTCCTGTACAGTCGACTTTTGATGATATCTTTGCGACTTCAAGTACCGCTCCGGCTGCCGCTACTCAGCAAAGAACGGCGTCTACCCCGATACCGAATGGCTCTGAAGCGCGGCCAGAGGCTGCCAAGTCTACCTCGTTTGATGATGCCTTTGCCTCTTTTGATACCAATCCCAATCTGAGCTTTGAGCCGTCTTACATTACCTCTTCTAAAGAACCGGAACCTCACACTCCGTCGTCTTCAAAGCTGTTTCCGACGTCACCAAGAGGACTTGATGCTTCGTCTCCTCGATCTTCGGTGAATCGAACATCATCTCCTGGTCCTCGTCCTTCGTCACCTTCTGGTCGTATGACTTCCCCTGTGCCCAGGAAATCGACTTCGTCCAAAGAGAGCCATGAGAAGTTGAAGGAGTCTGGTACGAAACATTCTAGGTTGAATGTAAGTGTTGATTATCGCTTGTTGCAAGGGTCAGGGAGATTCTTATTTATTTTTTGTCTTTGTAGATGCTATTTTCGTTTAAGCAGAAGAAGAAGAATAAAAATCAAGAAACGTTGGCCCCACCCGCGACACCGATTTCTTCATCATCTTCTCCTCCTCCGGCACCGGCTGATGGGTCAGGGATAAAGACATCGGCTCCTGATGACGATGAGGCTGTGGTGCAAATCCTTGGAATGGGATTTGAAAGGGAACAGGCTGTTCAAGCCCTTGAGAAAACTGGATATAATGTGCCTCTGGCGATCAACAGTCTTTTGCAATGATGTGATCCGTGTGGGGGGTTAAAAAAAGCTATGATACGTCCTCGTTTTTATTATTCTTATATCGGATCTTTCTCTTTTTCTCTGTGTGTGTAACTTTCCGACCATTGACAATCCTTTCTATTCATTTATTTCACCTTGTTCTAACTCTCTCAGCCTTCTTTGATTATGCGTGGGCTCTTTTTTGAGCTTGAAAAATTCCGTTCGTTTTTTTTACAAGGACATTTTTGTTTTTGACTGTTTGATTGGAGAATTTCTCCAATTCATTTTTGATAACATCTTAAGTAATTAGGTGTGATTTTCTTTGTTTCTGCGTTGTTAACAGATGATGAAAGAGTTCATGATTATGACGTATAACAAGATGTCTTTCCCAGCGATTAGTATGGTCTGGTCGTGAGTGTTATCTAGAGGGATCTTGGAGACGTCAATCAAGGACAAATAAACGTATAAACGTCTTTCCACCTTGCTCAAGTACTGATTATTGATTTACTCTTCAATGTCTTCTCGTATAAACGCTGGAGGTTGGCTCCAAGGCAAAACAGTGAAAAAGTCTGCAGCTGGCACGTCTGTTCATACCCGTTCCTCGACTCCTCAGCAAGTTCAGAGTACCTCGACGACCATATTCGGAGGTGGTGTCAAAGACCCTTCTGGAAGAGTATCAGAATACTTTGTGAGGTTCTCTATACTGAGACCGATATACACGACTTCCTCATCGCTCGCCAGTCAATGGAAGACCAATGTCCCGTTTGTAAGAGTGACCGATACTTGAATCCTAAATTACGCTTGTTAGTAAGCTCATGCTATCATAAAATGTGAGTAATCTTGACCACTCGTTGTTGGTATGTCAAAAGTCATCCTTCCTTTTTTTCTTAATTGTAGGTGTGAATCATGTATAGATCGGTTATTTACACTAGGTCCCGCACCTTGTCCTCTATGTAACAAAGTCTTACGCAAGTTGGCGTTCACACCACAAACGTTTGAAGACTTGGGAGTGGAGAAGGAAGTTGCCGTACGACGACGAATGGCCAAAGAGTTGAGAGATCTTTTTCGCAAATGCGCAAAAACTGTTGTAATGATATTGGTTTTTTTCTTGTCCAGGTTCAATAAACGGAAAGAAGATTTTGTAGACCTCCGTTCATACAATGATTACCTTGAAGAAGTCGAGGATATCAGTATGCTCTTATTGTCCCTTACCCATCTTGTGATCAAGACCTTGACAGTATTCCAGCTTTCAATCTCATCAATGACATCGACATCCCCGAGACGGAAGTTCGGATAGCTCGATATCGAGCAGAAAATGCAGCCCTTATCGAACTCAATATCCAACGTGATGAAGCTTATGCTCATCAGCTCAAAGAGCAGGAAGACGCAGAGCGCAGAGAACGAGAGTTCCGAGCGCAAGAACTCAAAAGAGAGGAAGAGGAAGAACGCGAAGAGCGAGAGAAAGGGAAACGAGAAATTATTGATAAATTAGAAACCAGTAACAAGGATGCTGCCAAGGTAATCAAACAGACACGAAAGAATGCTCTAAAACGCAGTCAAGCACGCTCGGTATCATCCCAAATCATGAGCAACTCGCAGTTGCTGAGATCGAGGGCGGCACGGAGCACCAATATACCCGACGTGCCACACGTCGCAATACAAGACAACTACTATGCTTACGCAGACAAGTTCACAATGCTACCCGAAGGGTATCACGATTTCTTGAGTGAAGCAGTGAGAAAGGACAGAGAAGGAATCATGCGCGGTGGAGGATACAAGGTAGAAGAAGCCTGGGAGCGAGCTCTTCGCAGTGCTGTCGCTGCACTAGACCTTCCACCTCAATCATCTTGGCTAGATCAAGGTAGGGATATAGCTATGACTTCCCAGCTTGATTTACCATGTATACACCATTTCTAGCTGAGCCGTTCAAACCCTGTGGATAGAAGTGATTCGTTGACTTTTGACTACTTTACGGGCTAATCTTTCCTCCTCGCTTAGAGGTGCTCGCAGAGGAACATATAACACCTGATATTCTGCATTCGAGCTGGTATCGAAAATGAGAGATTAAAACAACTGAACGTCGGAGACACATACCTAAGTTGATGCGATGTCAGTTTGAAAGCCTTCTGAACTTGATGAGCATCTGGTCCAGAATTACGTTCAGACTTGTGGGATGAATCCTTTTTCTTTTTAAATTTCAGATGCGAAATGAAATTTGCCTTTCTACCATGCTCTTGATTGTTCTGGGTTTTCTCAGGCAGGAACAATTGTTCCCTGGCGAGTTCTTTTTCCGAGGGTGTCAATAGATCTGCCAATGTAATGGGCCTCTTGTGAGCGTTAGCCACCGGATCATCATCCACCTGAGTTTCTGCAGTATGTGTGCTGCTGGATCCAGTTGTGGATGTTTCTTTTGAGCCATTATCACTGTGTAGGGCATGGTAAGACGACCTTCCAAGGCTACGCAGTGCGAAAGGGAGGATACTGCAATGTTGTGAGATTATGCTGTAGTTCGAGTCAAGACATGGACTCACCGTCCTGTATCGAAGGTAAGAAGATGGACAGTGCCGTCAACGTCTTGTTCATATCCAATTATGATTCGAGAGTGACCTCTATGTTGTAAGATGACCGGCATCAAATGCGTTGCAGAAATAGGACTTGTTTCGCCCAACACATCGTTGACACTTGTGTACTTCGCTCTCTTTGGATCGTGGGGCTTGAAATACTGAATCATCCATTGAATGACGGCAGCCGCACCTGTTGGCCCATGCGGCTTAGCTGGGAAAACAGATACGAAGCTTTATGGAACTTACAGTTTTCTTGGTCTTGAAACTCGTCGAAGTCTACTAATTCAGCTCTAAGTCATCGATTAGAAACTTTTCATTCCATGTACGGCAATTCCTTACGGTATTCCTCGATGCGACAGAGCAATATAAATTTCTAGCAATCGTAAGACCCAAGGTCGAGGCTAGTTAATGGCTTTGTCGCACCAGCGGTACCTATCCACTTGCTTGTGCCAATTATCTTATCTTGTAGCTCATTGCGACCAATGTCATCGAATCCTGATTTAATGTCAAGCTTTGTCAAGGGAGAGGAGTAAAGTGTCTTGCCGTCGTCCCAGGCAGACTGTATCCAGAGCTGAAGGTTGCGTACGCTTGGACTAGGAGATGCATTGAGCAGCAAGAGATAGAGAGGTTGTTGTTGTTGTTCCATAAGACCAGTGCATAGCATCATGAAATTGAGGTACCTTTTTTGCCAGCGTATCAAGAACTGCCATAGAAACTTGAGAAACAGGTGCTTACCCACATCCCCACTGCGCATCCCAAAACTCCTTGCTGATATGAA